>Ga0209638_1003066_pt1 | contig 10090 bp, 8 predicted proteins | sample BarGraNGADG00211_FD_184490 | JGI IMG/M metagenome (GOLD analysis project Ga0209638, IMG submission 184490) | Arctic peat soil microbial communities from Barrow, Alaska - Barrow Graham LP Ref core NGADG0002-211 (SPAdes) (version 2) | ecosystem: Environmental > Terrestrial > Soil > Wetlands > Peat... | reverse complement strand
CGAGGAGACGGACGAGGGCCCGGACGACCAGGTAGACGAGATACCACATCGGCCGATCGTACCGGGGGATCCGAGCGCGAATCGGGTTTCCGACCCCCACGGGCTTCGAGAACGCCGAGTGCCTGGGTGTCCGACGCCGCGACGATGGCGGTCGGCGGTCGGGCGGTCGAGAGCATCGCGAGCGCGAGCCCGCGGGCGCCAGCGCGGGTCGGCGAGGCCAGGCCCACGAGGTCGTCCGGTGCGCAGAGCCCCTCGTCGCGGAGCGCTTCGATCAGACCACCGGGGCGCAGTCGACTGGATTGGTCAGGACGGGGGCTCTACGCCCGCCGTGCGCCGATCATGCGACGGCGGATCCAGCTACTGGGTCGGACGATATCGCTCGTGCTTTCCGGGCGGGTCCGAGACGCGGCGCGAGCCTGGATGCCGCGCCGTTGCCCGGCTTGCTGGGCGGGCGCTGAGAGGGTCCGCGACCTCGGGCGGCGGTCCGACGCGGCCCGACCAGCCCCCGCCCTCGGCGTCAATGAGCCGCTCGAGCTCGCCCAGGTCGAGGAAGAAGCCGCGACAATCCTCGCACTGCTCGACCACGAGCCGGCTGCGCTCGAATGAATGCATCCGGCCACCGCATTTCGGGCAGGTCATGTTCCGAATGATCGTCATCGTGGCGCTCCACTGCGCGTTTGGCGAATTCTCTGGAATCCAACGCCGGAGCCTGATCGCGGTGCCGACGTCATGTCACATCCCCGTCGATCGTGTGCAGGGCGGTCCCAGTGTGCTCGCGCTTGTCACTCGCCCCCCGCTCGCGGAATCGTCGCCCGAGCTTCTTCGCTTCCACGATCCAGAAGAGTGACGTCGAGGCGGCGAGCACGATGGCAAGATCGCCGGCCGAGAGCGGTTCTGTCGACAGGACCGACTGCGCCGGAGCCCAGTAGACCAGGATGAGCTGGAGTACGAACGTTCCCACGAGGACGGCCAGCAGGAACGGGTTGCCGCGCCATCCAAGCGAGAAGACCGAGCGCCGATCCGATCGGAGCGCGAGCGCATTGCCGAGCTGCAGCAGGGCGAGCGACGTGAAGACCATCGTCTGCCATGGCCTACCAGTGGAATAGCCCCAGAGGCCCATCGCGAGGCAGATCGCACCGAGCACCATGCCGTCGGCGAGGATGTGCTGCCACATGCCTCCCGAGAGGATGCCCTCGTTCGACGGTCGAGGCCGCCGCTGCATGACATCCGGCTCCGCCGGCTCCGTCGCGAGCGCGACGCCCGGCAGGCCGTGGGTGACGAGGTTGACCCATAGCAGCTGGATCGGCAGGAGCGGCAGCGGCAGCCCGAGGAACGGCGCCAGGAAGATCAGCCAGATCTCCGCGGAACCGCCGGTGAGGCCGAACCGGACGGAGCGCCGAATGTTGTCGTAGATGCGGCGCCCTTCGCGCACCGCGCCGAGGATCGTTGCGAAGTTGTCGTCGGCCAGCACCATGTCGGCCGCCTCGCGGGACACCTCCGTCCCGGAGGCACCCATGGCAACCCCGATGTCGGCCCGGCGCAGCGCCGGCGCGTCATTGACTCCGTCGCCGGTCATGGCGACGACGGCGCCACGGGCCTGCCAGGCCGCCACGATGTCGAGCTTCTGCTCGGGCGATGTCCGCGCGTAGACCGCGACATCGCCGACGTGGCGCGCCAGGTGTTCTGGTCCCTCGGCGGCGAGCTCGCTGCCGGTCATGAGCCTGCCGCCATCTCGCATGATGCCGAGGCGCGTCGCGATGGCCTGCGCGGTCGCGGGATGGTCCCCGGTGATCATGATCGGTGTGATCCCCGCGGCACGGGCGGCCGCCACCGCTGCTGCCGATTCGACGCGCGGCGGATCTGCCATGGCGACGAACCCGTACAGCACGAGGTCACGCTCTGCAGCCTCGAGACTGGTGACCTCCCCGTCGGCGTGCCGCCCGGCGACGGCGATGACGCGGTAGCCGTCGGCAGCAGCGGCGTCGGCCGCAGCACGCGCACGATGGCGGTCGGCGTTCGTGATGGGCCGATCCCCGTCCCCTTCGGCGAGGCGCGTCACGTCGTCGACGACGGCCTCGAGTGCCCCCTTCACGGCGACGAGCACCTGTCCCGAGGGTGTCCGATGGAACGTGGCCATGCGCTTTCGACCCGCATCGAAGGCGATCTCCGCGAATCGCGGGTTCGCCGCGTGCGCGGCTGCGGGCTCCACCCCGCCCCGCGCTGCCAGGGCCAGGAGCGCTCCCTCGGTCGGGTCGCCGGCGACCCCCCAGGAAGCCTCCTCCGCCCGGGGAGGAAGCAATGCGGCGTCGTTGCACAGCGCCCCGGCCTCGAGGAGCAGACGAAGTGAAGCGCTCGGGGCAGCCTCGGCCGCGCTACCTTCGGCGTGGATCTCGCCACTGGGCTCGTAGCCCGCGCCGCTCGCCACCAGCCACCCGTCCGCAGTCCAGACGCGTTCGACTGCCATCCGTCCTTCGGTGAGGGTGCCGGTCTTGTCGCTGGCCACCACCGTGACGCAGCCGAGCGTCTCGACCGCGCTCAGCTTCCGGATGATGGCGTGGCGTGCGACGAGGCGATGCGCCCCCAGTGCCATCGAGACCGTTACGATCGCGGGCATCGATTCGGGGATCGCGGCGACAGCCAGGCTGACCGCCGTCAGGAACATCAACGTGAGCGGTTCCCCGCGGGCGATGCCGACCGCGAAGACGAGCACGCAGATGGCGACCGCGCCGTAGGCGATCTTGGCTCCCAGGTTGTCGAGCTGGCGCTGGAGTGGGGTCGGAGGCGAGGTGTGCGCCTGGAGGAGCGCAGCAACGCCGCCGAGTGCCGTGCGCATGCCGGTGGCGGTGACCACCAGCAGGCCGCGCCCGTAGGTGACCGCCGTGCCGCGGAAAACCATGTTCCGGCGATCGGCAACGAGAGCGCCGTCGGATTCCCCGATCACCTCAACCACCTTGTCGACCGGCACCGATTCGCCGGTGAGCGACGCTTCGTTGACCCGGAGGTTCGGCGCCTCGAGCAGGCGCCCGTCGGCGACCACAAGGTCGCCCGCGTCGAGGTCGAGGATGTCGCCAGCAACGACGTCACTGGCCGGAAGCAGGACGGTCGCGCCGTCACGACGGACCCGAGCCTGCGGCGACGTCATCCGCCGCAACGCAGCCATCGCGCGTTCGGCGCGGTGCTCCTGAACGAAGCCGACGATCGCATTGAGGATGACGACCGCGCCGATGACGAGGGCGTCCTTGATGTCGCCGACCACGGCCGTCATCACGAGGGCCACCAGGAGCACGATGATCATCGTGTTCGCGAACTGGTCCAGGAAGAGCCGCCAGGCGGGCTTGGCCGCCACCGTGTCGAGTTCGTTGGGCCCGTAGAGGGCCAGCCGGCGCGTCGCCTCGCCGGTGGTGAGACCCGCTGCGGAGTCAGTCGCGAAGTGCGCCGCAACATCCCGGGCGCTCACCGCCCATGCCGCGGTCATGCCGAGATCGCCGGCACGGTCGCTCTTGAACTGTGTCATCTGCCTGCTCGAGTAGGGGATCGGACGAGGGTGCGCTCGCTGCTGCGGCGTGCGTGGTTAGTCGCCTCCACCGAACAGGTCGAGCAGCCCGCCGAAGCGACTTTCGCGGCGCCCGCCGGTGCGCCGGTCATCGCCCGGGAGACGTCGATCGCGGATCCCTCGCTCGCGGTCGTGCGAATCGTCCGAATCGTCCGAATCGCCCTGGTCGTCATGGTCGTGACTGCGCCGGTAGCCGCCAGCGGCGTCGCGCGAATCGCCCCGGGTGGCGAATCCTGCGCTCGCCGGCTCCGGCGGTGCCGACTCTGCGTCGAGCAGGCGCTCGAGCTCGCCGCGGTCGAGAAAGATCCCGCGGCACTCGCTGCACTGGTCGATGGTGATGTCGCTCCGCTCGTAGGTGCGCATCGCACCCTGGCAATTGGGGCAGACGAGGGTAGCGGGTAGCTGCATACGAGAATCCATGGCGCTCGTTGACCTCAGAAGTGGCTCTGGTGAGGTACCGGGCGATCCCATGTCCGTGACCTGCGATCGGTCAGCGGTCGGTGCGCCGCGGAGCGGGTCGGTGCCTGAGCCTACCAGCCACCCCGTCCGGCCTTTGCGGGTCGGAGGTTACCGCTCCCCTTCCCGATTCAGGTTGAGCCCGAATGCGGCGCCGAGGATGCCCCGTCTGGCCCGTAACAGAGGGCCGGAGGTCCCAAACGATGGCCTGATGGGCCGCTGTCTGAACGAGGTGTCCAAATCCGGGCGCCGTTCCGGTACATCACCGCGTTGCTGCGGCATCCCGCCGTGGATGAACCACAGACCGTCGGCTGGGCGTTCCAGCTTGCCACGCATGATCGTCGTCACCGTCCGCGAGTGCCAACTGGGGCCCCTGCGTCCGCGACCGGCGGAGAATCGCCGGCGCCCGATCTCCTGTTCATGGACGCCACCGGCGTGTCCGACGCGCACGGACTTTCCTGGCCTCTCCTTCTCCGATATGTAAAGTGTGCTTGACATGAGCCTACGTCAAGCGTCCTTTACATGGCAAGCCCCAGATGGGCTAAATCCTCTCGCCCGGACCACAAACCAGCGACCGATCGTGCAATGAATCGGCCACGCCACGCTCGACAGCTGCTGACGTCGACTCGATCGTCATCTCCGACAGCCCGGGGACTTCGATTCGGGCGAAGAGGGATTCGATGAGGCTGCGCCGAGAGAGCGGAGCGTCATCCCAGATGGCCGGCAGATTGCGGAGAAGGCCCTAACCTCAGCGGCATCGAGCGTCTGGGAGACGTTGGGGCAACGAGCTGGAGCCCCTCATTCGTCGAGGATTGTTCGTTGAGGACGGCCATCGCCGCCCCAAGGCGCGGCCGTCGCGGGCACGCCCGTCGCGGGCAAGGACAAGCGTTCGATTCGGTTTGACCAGCACGCGGCCGGGCCGGGGGTCCCGCGTGAGCGACACGAGGGCAGCGTTGAGGTCAGCGCCTACTCCGGTGTGTCCGAGAACGCCGCGGATGACGTGCTCATTGGCGGTCGTCGGGTAGCTGTGTCCGGGGGCGTGCCAATGCTGACCACGCGGACGGACTCTCGTCGACGCCTATCACCCTCGGCTCGTCGCGCCCGTCACCGCGCGAGCGGCAGCCGGGCGCTGATCGCTCGAGCTTCATGAATGACCCACGCGATGAGCGCGACCCATGACGTCACGAAGATCGCGGCGCCGATCCCGAAGAAAAGCTCTTCCTCGATGAAGATCAGTGCGCACAGAACGCCAACGAACAGGAACGCGTCCTCGATCATGAGACTGAACGCTCGCGCAGACAGTCGCTCGATCCGGCCCAAGACGGCTGGATCCCGCACGACGTACGCCGCCGAGCCGAACGGCACGAACAGCGTTCGACCGCACTTGTCGATATAGAGGAACTCGCCCCATGCCGAACGTCGGTTCAGACACTCCAGTAGCGGTTCGACCCTGATCGCAAGAACAACGGTGGAGCCGATGACAATCGTGGCGACGACATCCATCTGGCAGGCCTCCGAGCACAGCTCGCGGTAGAGCGAGTCTGTGGCCCCGACCCACTGACTGCGAGAGCCATTCGTCCCAATCCCTCACCAATTCGCGCCGATCGTTCGCGATCGTGCCCGGCACGCTGGCGCAGGCGATCACCGATGTCCTGGCGCCGCTCCTGGCAGGCGCGCTCGTCGTCGCGGTGGGGCTGCTCCCGATTCTCGCGATCGACGTCACGAGCTTCGCAGTCGCGTTGATCGTGCTGCTGCTTGTCAGCCTCCCCGCTCCGAAGAGAGGGGATGGGGAGATGCGGAAGGATCGACCCTCGGTGCCCGACGGCTGGCGCTACATCCGCGGACGACGGGACCTCGTGCTCTTGCTCGCATTGCTCGCGATGGGGAACCCGGTCAGCGGCTTCCTCGGAGCCGCCCTTGCCCCGATGGTGCTGGGATTCGCCTCGCCGACGGGGCTGGGTCTGATCCCTGGCAGCGGCCGGTGCGGGGATGCTCTTCGGAAGCGTTGTGGTGGCCGCCACCGGGCGACCGTCCCAGCGAGCCCGCGGCGTCATCGTCGGCGAGATGTTGAGCGGGCTCGCCTTCATGGCCATGGGTGTCCAGCCTGTCTTCGCCCTCGTTGCGCTGGGGGCGTTCGCGGCGCACTTCATCGACCCATTCATCTTCAGCAGCAACCAGGCGATCTGGCAGACGGTGGTTCCGCCCGCCCTCCAGGGACGCGTCTTCGCCGCCCGCCAGACGATCGAGCGAGCGATGGCGCCGCTCGCGTTTCTCGCGGCGGGCCCGATTGTCGAGGGCGTCCTCGGCCCCCTGCTGCGAAGCGAAGCCGAGCCCGGGCACGCGCCTGGCATCGCTGCTCGGCCCGGGGGACCTGCGCGCAGTTGGCCTCCTGCTGCTCGTTCTCGGGCTCGCGAGGGGTACGAGCGGCTCGTTGCGCGCGGCGTCGTCTTCACCCAGCCGCTCGTGGCGATGGGGCCGGACGAGGGTGAGGATCCGGCGGGCGAGGGCCACCCGCGCGATCTTGGTGCCGCGACGATCCGCGATCGGGTCGGCGAACCGGTGGAGTCTGGCCGACCGGGAGGACCCGATCTTCGTGGCGGCCTCGACCATCGCCCAGCGGAGCCAGCGGCTGCCTTGCTTGCTGATGTGGCCGCGCCGGACGTGGTCGGCCGAGCTGCGCTCGGTCGGGGTGAGGCCGGCCCAGGACGCGAGGTGGTCGGCGGAGGGAAACCTGCCCACGTCCCACACCTCGGCAACGATCGTTGCGGCGGTCAGGATCCCGATGCCCGGGATCGGGAGAAGCCGGCGCACCCGGTCGTCGTCCCGGAACGCCGCCACGATCTCCCGGTCGGCCGCCACGATCTCCCTGACGAGATCGTCGATGAGCCGGAGGTTCGCGGCCAGGCGCGACGCCGAGCGCGGCGGCAGGGTGAGCGTCTCGAGCGTCGCCCGGCCCTTCCGTCCGAAGAGGTCGGACGCCGGTACGCTGACCCCGGCGTCCGCGCAGATCGCGTGGACCTGGCACTTGAGGCGGGAGCGAATCCGGACGAGCGAGGCCCGCATCCGTACGAGCCGGCGGAGCTCGCGCACTTCCGGCGGGGCGATCCAGGCCTTGGGCAGCAGGTTCGTGCGCAGGAGGTGGGCGAGGGTCGCCGCGTCGACCGCGTCGTTCTTGACCCGCCCGGCACCGATCGCCTTGGTCGCGAGGGGGTGGGCCATGTGGGCCTCGATCCCCGCGTCGGCGAGCAGGTCGGCGAACCAGCCCCAGCCGTACGTCGCCTCGAAAGCGACCGAGATCGGCTCGGGCTCGAGCTCCCCGAAGACCCGCCGGAATGCCTCCCGGCTGTGCTCGAAGCGCCGCGACAGGATCGTCGCTCCCCCCGTCGAGGGCGACCACGTGCGAGATCTTGCGGTGCAGGTCCACTCCGAGGTACACCATTGCCTGGGCCTCCTCTTCTGATCGCTTGCGTCTGGCAGATCCCCCCAGGATCGCGCCATAAGCATCGGAGCGGAGGCCCGCTCCTTCATGGCATCAGAACGGCGCGCCCCAGTGAGCCCGATCTGAACTCAAACCCGCCCGTTTCTCAGCGGAAGTTCGGGCTAGGACTGGGCTAGGACAGGGCAGACGCGCCTGGCCCGTTGCCCTGGGCCGCCGGTGCCGCGTTCGTCGTGCGCAACGGGTGCTCGTGCATCGTGGCGGCCACGACCGCAGCGATCACGGCGGCGCCGACGCCGATGTAGAACGTCTGGGCGACGGCTGTGCTGAACGCCCCGTAGATCCCGTTCACGATGTTCGACACGAACGGAACGACCGAGGCCTGGATCTGCGACGGCAGGGCCGCCAGGATCGCCTTGCCGAGGTCGAGCCCGACTCCGGCCACCTGGTTCAGGTCGAAGCCGCCCGTCGCGCTGGCCTGCTGGATTCCGGAGACGACCTGGGGTGGCACGCCGGCCGAGGTCAGCTGGGGGACAAGCTGATCGTTGAACGCGGTCTCGAACAGGGTCCCGGCGATCGCGAGGGCGATCGTGCCTCCGATCTGGCGGAAGAACGTCAGGTTGGACGTCGCGACGCCGAGCTCGTGGAAGGGCACCGCGTTCTGGACGATGATCGTGAAGACGGTGAAGGTGGGGCCGACGCCGACGCCGGCGACGAACATCCACAGCCACAGGAGCGGCAACGGCGTGGTCGCCGAGAGCTGGGTCATCAGGGCGGCGCCGACACCCATGATCACGATCGACACCACGGTGAGCCACTTGTAGCGACCGGTGCGGGCAACGATCTGGCCCGAGATGATCGAGCTCGCGATCAGCCCGGCCAGCAGCGGGAGGGCCGCGTAGCCCGATGCGGTGGCGGAGTAGCCATGCACGAACTGGAACCAGCGCGGCAGGAAGATGATCGAGCCGAAGAAGGCGAACGCCGCGAAGAAGGTCGCGATCATCGAGCTCGAGTAGGTCCAGATGCGGAACAGCCCGAGCGGGATGATCGGCTCTTTGGCCCGCGCCTCAGCCAGGAGGAACAGGCCGATCCCGACGAGCGCGACGAGCATGAACCCGCCGACCGAGGGGTCGGTCCAGGTGTTGAGCAGATGCGTGGTCGCGTTGGTGATGCCCTTGTTCGTGAGGCCGACGAGCAGGCAGCCAATCGCGACGGTGAAGACGATCCCCCCGAGGACGTCGAAGTTCCGCGACGCGCGTGGATTCTTCACCGTTGGCAGGAGGCGCCCGATGAAGAAGAGCGAAACGAGCCCGATCGGGATGTTAACGTAGAAGATCCAATGCCAGCCGACGGTGTCGGTGATCACGCCACCGAGTGCGGGTCCGATGATGAATGCGATGCCGAACACGGCCCCGAACAGGCCCTGGTACTTGCCTCGCTCGGCCGGCGTGAAGAGGTCGCCGATGACCGCGAGGGCCACCGGGAAGAGGGAGCCGGCTCCGATGCCCTGGATGCCCCGGAAGAGGATGAGCTCCCACATGGTCTGGCTCAGGCCCGACAGCGCCGAGCCGACGAGGAAGATCACGATGCCGATCATGAAGATCGGCTTGCGCCCGTAGAGGTCCGACAGCTTGCCCCAGAACGGCACGCTGATCGTGCTCGTGAGCAGGTAGATCGTGACGACCCAGACGTACAGGTCATTGCCGTTGAGGTCGGTCACGATACGGGGAAGGGCGACAGAGACGATTGTCTGGTCGAGGGACCCGAGGAACAGGCCGAGCATGACCGCGAAGAGGATCTCCATCTTCGCCCGGAACGCCAGTCCGAGCGCCGGATCCTCCTCGACGGTCTGGACGTGGATCTCGTCGATGAACGCTTCGTGAGTCCCGCGTTCGATCATGAGTCGCCGGTCTCCATTGCGTGCGCGGTGGGGTGGACCTGGTGGGCCTCGAATAGCCCTGGGTGGGCGTCCGCCTCAGTCCGGAGCGCGGTCCGGAAATCGCACAGCGATGCGGAGAGACGCTCGAGTTGCCGGTCATCCAACCGGCCGAGGATCGCGACCGCAAGGTCGTCTTGGAGGATCTGCACCTCGTCCAGCGCAGCGCGACCGGAGGCGGCGATCCGGACGCGGACAACGCGTCGGTCACCAGGATCGTGGGCCCGCTGGACGAGCCCTCGCTCCTCCATGCGGTCGATGAGCCCCGAGGCGTTGGGGAACGCGATGCCCAGGAGTTCGGAAACCTGGTGCATTGGGAGATCGCCGTGCTCGTCGAGCAGCCAGAGCACGTGAACGTGCATCATGCTGATGCCCTGCTTCACGAGCCGCCCGGTGCCGGCGCAGCGCAGCAACTGCGTGGTTCCGATGAGCTGGTCGATGATCTTCTCGACCTGGCGAGCCCGCTCGTCGGCAACGCCTGCGGAGGTTCCCAAGAGAACGGTATTTCTGGGCACCTGAAGCATTCTAGGCAAGCGACTCATTTCGTCAACGTGGACGATCGCTGGCAGATGAACGGTCGGTGGCGATGATCGCCACGATCAGTGCGTCAGAGTCGACCCCGGGCTCACCCTTCAGGCCTGCCGAGTCGCCACCTCGAGCGCGGCCACCACCTCGGCCGTCACGCGCACCCGGCCGATCCGGGCGAAGA
>Ga0209638_1003064_pt1 | contig 10092 bp, 8 predicted proteins | sample BarGraNGADG00211_FD_184490 | JGI IMG/M metagenome (GOLD analysis project Ga0209638, IMG submission 184490) | Arctic peat soil microbial communities from Barrow, Alaska - Barrow Graham LP Ref core NGADG0002-211 (SPAdes) (version 2) | ecosystem: Environmental > Terrestrial > Soil > Wetlands > Peat... | reverse complement strand
GCCGGGCCGGCGCCGATCTTTCATGACGACGATGTTCTGCACGTTGCTCGTCCGCACGATCGTTCGCATGGACTGGGTGTGCCGGGCGTTCGTCTTCATGACGACGCACTACCATCTGCTCATCGAAACCCCCGCCGAGTCGCTGCAACCGGGTATGAGGCGACTGAACGGCTACTACGCGCGGGCGTTCAATCTCCGGCACGGCCGCAGCGGCCATCTCTTCGGCGAGCGCTACCACGACGTCATGGTCGAGTCCGACGAGCACATGCTCCGAGTGTTTCGCTACATCACGTTGAACCCTGTCGAGGCCGGGTTGTGCGGCAGGCCATCCGATTGGTACTGGGGCAGCTATCGCGACTGTGTGGGTCTCGGTAACGAATTCCCGTTCGTCGACTCGTCGATGTTCCGCGACCAATTCCGCACCCTCCGGGACAGCGGAGTCGAGCACATCCGTCGCTTCGTTGGAGACGACTAGCGCAGGGCCTCGGCGAGCCGGGCGAGGCCGAGGTCGAGGCGGTCGTCGGGCGTCGCGAGCGACAGGCGCGCCCAGCCCGCGCCGCGTGCGCCGAAGCCTTCGCCCGGTGCGACGGCGACGCGGTGCTCGTCCAGTAGCCGTTCGGCCGTGATGCCTTCCGGCAGGCGGAACCACATGAAGAAGGTTCCTTCGCTGCGCGCGTCCACGCTGGGGAGCGTGGCCAGCACCCGGTCGCGTCGCGCCTCGTACACCGCGCGCCGCTCCTCGACCGTCTCCTGCGGCCCGGTCAGCGCTGCAATGCCCGCATGCTGCACCGGCATGAAGACGCCGGCGAAGACGTGGTTCTGGAGATCCTCGATCCGCGCCACGAGCTCCGCGTTTCCGATTGCGAAGCCGAGCCGCCAGCCTGCCATGCCGTACGACTTCGACATCGAGAAGAGCTCGACACCCACCTCGCGCGCACCGTCCGTGGCGAGGAAGCTCCGCGGTCGCCGTCCGTCGAAGACGAGATCCCCGTACGCGAAGTCGTGCAGCACCCACGTGCGTGTGCGCTGCGCCCACGCGACTGTCTCCTCGAACACGCCGTCAGGTGCGCACGCCGCGACTGGGTTCGACGGATAGTTGAGATACAACGCGGCCGCACGTTTCGGCGCCGCCTCCCAATCGGGCCGTCCGTCGTCGAGCAATGGGAGCGCGACATGCTCCGCCGCCGCCATCGCGACTGCCGACCGATAGTCGGGATACCCGGGGTCGGGAAGCACGATCGCCGCGCCGCGTTCCGCCGTCACCTGGGCGAACTCGATCAACCCCGTCTTCGACCCGGGCAGCACCGCGACCTCTCGCTCGGGGTCGACAGCGACGCCGTACACGTCGCGGTAGCGCGCGGCGATCGCCTCCTTCAGTTCCGGCAGCCCGGCAAACGGCGCGTACCCGTGCGTGTCGGCGCGTGCCGCGGCCTCCCCGAGCGCCGCCACCACATGCGCCGGCGGCGGGATGTCGGGATTCCCACGGCCGAGATCCGCGAGGGGCTCGCCACTCGTCTCCGCCGCGGAGACGCGTGCGAGCAGGCGCGCGAAGTACTGCTCCGGGAGTCGCTCGAGTCTCTCGGGACGCGGCTCCATGGCCGCGACTCTACGCGGCGGAACGCTCGGCCCGGCGGAGCTCGACCGGGAGGCGGAACACGACGTCCTCGAACGCCGAGCTGAACGCGCTGATGTCGTCCACTCCGCGCACGCGGAACCAGTCGCAGACGCCGTTCACGAGGCGCTCGGGCGCAGACGCTCCGGATGTCACACCCACGACGCTGACGCCCTCGATCCACGCCTCGTCGATCTGCGCTGCATCGTCGACGAGATACGCGGGAACGCCGGCGGCGCGCGCGACGTCGACGAGCCGAACCGAGTTGGATGAGTTGGGCGAGCCGACGACGAGCAGCAACTCGATCTCATCGAGCATCTCCTTCACCGCCCATTGCCGGTTCGAGGTCGCATAGCAGATGTCTTCCTTCGCAGGCCCTTCGATGCGCGGGAAGCGCCGCCGCAGCACAGCGACGATCGCGTGTGTCTCGTCTACCGAGAGCGTCGTCTGCGTGATGTAGCCGAGCGGTGTGCCGTCATCGGGCAGCGAGATCGCTTCGGCATCGGCGATCGATTCGACAAGCACGATCGCATCCGGCGCTTCGCCGGTTGTGCCCTCCACCTCTTCGTGACCTGCGTGGCCGATGAGCACCACGGTGTAGCCGCGCTGCGCGAATCGGCGTGCCTGCGTGTGCACCTTCGTCACGAGCGGGCATGTTGCGTCGATCGACGTCAGGTCGCGCGCGTCGGCGGCTTCGCGGACGGCCGGCGCAACGCCGTGCGCGGAGAAGACGACCGGTGCACCTTGCGGCACGGCTTCGACGGAGTCGACGAAGATCGCGCCACGCTCCTCGAGCTCACGCACGACATGCGAGTTGTGGACGATCTGCTTCCGGACGTACACGGGCTTCCCGTAGAGCGCGAGCGCACGTTCGACCGTTTCGACGGCTCGCTCGACACCGGCGCAGTAGCCACGTGGCGAAGCGAGGAGGACCTTCTTAACCAAGGCGCGGCCAGAATAGCCGCGGCAGCCAAAAGTCCGCGTCAGCGCGGTCTACAAATGAGAAAGCCCGCCGCTCGGGGGGTCGTTGCGACGGGCTCTCTCAAGTGCTCACCACGGAGCTGCAAAGCCAGGAACGCGCACCGCGGTTCGCATCGCCCAGTGGCAGGACGCTATCGACCCTCTCCGGCGCGGACAATGGGCCGGACGGCCCATCTTTGCAATGCGGAGGAATCGGGCCCGGCCGCCGGAAACAAGCCGAACGGGCACCGCGTGTGCCGCCGCTCCGTATCATCGTCTCGCCCAGCATGTCCTTAATCGAGTCGTCCGTCTTCGGCCTGAACGGCCTCGCGCTCGCGTCCGTGAGCGTGGTGGCGCTCGTCGGCGCGCTCGCGGCCGGCTTCGTCCTCGGCCGTGTGGCACGCCGGCGCCCCGCCGCGGAGCGGACGGCGATCGTCGCGAGCGGCGACACGGAGCGCGACGCCGAGGAACTGCGCCGGATCGGGCAGCAGAGCGCACTCCTGCGCGCCGCGCAGGTGCTGAGCGGTGAGCTCGAGCTCGAGACCGTGCTCCAGCGGTTGGTCGACGAGCTCACCGGGCTGCTGCGGGCCGACGCCGCCGATTGCTACCTCTACGACCGAGAGCGGCACGTGTTGCGCTGCGCCGCGGTGCACGGGCTGGATGAGTCACTCGTCGGCGTCGAGTTCGCGGCGGAGGTGGGCCTCGCCGGCCAGGCGATCCGCGAGGGCCGTCCGCTCGCCGCCGCCGACTACGCGCACCTCGCCGCACAGGTTCCGCATCGAGCCTACGACGGATTCACGAACGTGATCGTCGCGCCGATGCGCTGGACCGGCGACGTGCAAGGCGTGATCGGCGTCGGCCGGCGTGGTTCGACGCCGTTCGACGCGAGTGAGACCGATGCGCTCGAGGCGTTCGCAGGCCTTGCATCGCTCGTGCTGCGGAATGCCGAGACGTTCACTCTCAGCGCTCGGCAGGGCCGGGTGCAGCGGGGCTTCTACCGCATCGCTTCCGTCCTCGGTCAGTCGCTCTCGCGCGCGGCGACACTCGACGCGGTTGCACAGGCTGCGGCCGAGGCGCTCGGCGCCGTGTCGTCTGCCGTGCTGATGCCGCACGGAGAGCGGCTCGCGCTGGCGGGCTCACACGATCTGCCGGAGAAGCTCGCCGACGCGCTCGAGGGCGGGATCGGCATGGAGCACGAGTCGCTTGCTCGCGCCGCCTCACAAGGGCGCATGCTCGCGGCTCCTGCGCTCGCCGACGACGATCGGCTGCCTGCGGGGTGGCGGAGCGCCGCGGCGGAGGCCGGCTTCCGGTCGCTGCTCTCGGTGCCGGTGGAGGCGCCGCGCCACGAATCCGGCGGCCTGGTGATCGCCTTCTTCGCGGAGGAGCGGACGTTCAGCGACGACGACCTCGAGCTTGCCCGCCATCTTGCAGACGCGACGCGTGGAGCGCTCGACCGCAGTGAGCTGTTCGAGGCCGAGCGCAGCGCCCGCGCGCTGGCGCAGCAGCTTGCACGCACCGGGCGTCTCCTCACGACCGAGCTCGACCCGGCCGCCGTGCTCGACGAGGTGGTGCAGCAGGCGCCGGAGCTCGTGCATGCAGATGCGTGTGCGATCAGAGTGCTCGAAGGCGACGAGCTCGTAGTCAGCGCAGCGGAGGGGCGCGGCGCGGACGAGGCGCTCGGGAGTCGCAGCCCCGCGAACGCGTGGCTTTCGGGCGACGTCGTGCAGTCGCGATCGCCGGTCGCGCTCGAGAACGCCGGAGCCGATCCGCGCCTGCGCCAGCTCGATCCGATGCTGAGCGGCGGCAACGCCGCGTACCTCGGCGTCCCGCTCGCCGGGCCGGAGGGCGCGCCGCTCGGCGTGCTCGCGGTCTATGCCGCCGAGCCGCGCCCCTGGCGCGATGACGAGGTCGAGGCGATGCTGGCGCTCGCGGCGAGTGCGTCGGCGGCTCTCTCGAACGCCGAGCTGTATCAGCGCGTCGCGCTCGAGAAGGAGCGGAGCTTCGCGATCCTCGCGAACATCGCCGACGGAATCGTCGCGGTCGACCGCGAGGGCGCGGTCGTCCTGTGGAACGCCGCCGCCGAGCAGATCACCGGCGTCCCCGCGGAGGACGCCCTCGGGCGCACGCCTGTCGAGGTGCTCCAGCGCACGCTCGAGTCCGAGACGGAAACGCCGCAGGGCGATCGCCTCGTGCCGATCATGCGCGGCCGCGAGGAAGTCCTCCTCTCGGTGACGGAGGCGGTGATGCGCGATCCGGCGGGCGTCGTCGCCGGCCGCATCTTCGCGTTCCGAGACATCTCCGCCGACAGGCTTGTCGAGCAGATGAAATCGGACTTCGTCTCTACGGTGTCGCATGAGCTACGCACGCCGCTCACGTCGATCTACGGCTTTGCGGAGACGCTGCTGCGACGCGACGTAATGTTCGGCGACGAGGAGCGGCTCACCTTCCTCGGCTACATCGCGTCCGAGTCACAGCGTCTCACCGGGATCGTCGATGCGCTGCTCAACGTCGCACGTCTCGACACCGGAGACCTGCAGGTGCACCTTGCGCCCATCGACGTGCGCGACGTCGTCGGTCAGGTCGTGCAGAGCATGCAGGAGTCCAGTGCGAACGGGCACAGCTTCGTCGTCGACCTCCCGTTCGAGCCGCTCGGCGCGCACGCGGACCCGGACAAGCTCCGCCAGGTGTTCTCGATTCTGCTCGACAACGCGCTCAGGTACTCGCCGGCCGGCGGCACGGTAACCGTCGGCGCGGCACAGAAGCGCGAGACCATTGAGGTCAGCGTCGCCGACGAGGGGATCGGCATCCCGCAGGCCGACCAGGATCAGATCTTCCGAAAGTTCTACCGCGGCACCGACGCCGAGTTGCGCGTGGGCGAGGGAGGCACCGGGCTCGGGCTCTTCATCGCCCGCGGTCTCGTCACGGCGATGGGCGGCAGGATCTGGGTCGAGTCGCGCGAAGGGGAGGGCTCGACGTTCGCGTTCGAGTTGCCGCTCGCGGTGTTACGAGACCGAGGCAGGCATGACGCGAGATCGGGCAGGGTATAGCGGCGTATGGGAGATGATTCGATGACGCGCGTGCTGGTGATCGACGACGAGGCGCCGATCCGGCTCCTGTGTCGCGTCAACCTCGAGGCCGAGGGCATGAAGGTGATCGAAGCGGCCGACGGGCCGAGCGGGCTCGAGCAAGCACGCGAGCACACGCCTGACGTCGTGCTCCTCGATGTGATGATGCCCGGGCTTGACGGCTGGCGGGTCGCCGAGCAGCTGCTCGAGGACGAGCGTACGAACGAGATCCCGATCATCTTTCTCACCGCGCGCGCGGAGTTCCGCGATCGCGCGCGCGGCCTCGACATCGGCGGCGTCGACTACGTGACGAAGCCGTTCAACCCGCTCGAGCTCGCGCCGCTCGTCCGTGAGCTGCTCGCCCGCATCGAGCGCGGTGAGCGCGACGAGCTGCGGGGCGAGAAGGTCGCCGCGCTGCGCACGCTCATGGACGCTGACTAACGCGCGGTTTGCGCGAGCAGAATGGCCGCGAGCACGACGCCTGCTCCGGCGAGCTGCACGGGCGTGAGCGTCTCGCGCAGCCAGGCCCAGGCGACGATCGTCGCCACAACCGGCTCGAGCATGGCCGCGATCCCGACGCGGGTCGCGCTCACGTGCCGTAGCGCTCCGACGATCAGCACGAACGGGACGATCGAGCCGAGCACGACGACCCACAGCACGAGCGCCCAGACCGGCAGGTGCCAATCCGCGAGACGTCCCTGGAGCGAGACGGTCCTCGCGACGCGGCCCACCGGGAAGCTCCACCACGGCTGCACGACCGTCCAGAAGACCGTCGCGAAGAAGAACCCCCAGGCCATGAGCGAGACGGGGTCGCGGAGGCCGACCTCGTACTCGGCGAGCAGGAGATACGCCGCGAAGATCACGGCCGAGATCAGCGCGAACACGACGCCGAGCCCGTCGAGCGCGACGCCCTGCCAGAGCTCCACCATCAGCGCGAGCCCGGTGAGGGAGAGCGCAAGCGCGGCCCAGATGCGCCGGCGGACGTGCTCGTGGCCGAACGTGCGGGCGTAGATCGCGACGAGCAGCGGCCCGAGGTACTGGATCAGCAGCGCGATCCCGATCGCGAGCCGGTGGATAGCGAGGAAGTAGAAGAGCTGCACGAGTGCGACGCCGCAGACGCCGAACACCGCGAGGCGCAGCACCTCGGCGCGGCTGATCCGGAGCGCTGCCGGCGACCGCACGAGCACGATCAGCAGCAAGCCGAGGCAGGCGCCGGCGCAACGCGCCTCCGTCAGGCGGAGCGACGACATGCCCGACGACAGCGCGACCTTTGCGACCGAGCCGTTGACCCCGAAGAGCGCCGCAGCGACGAGCACCATCCCGTAGCCGACGAGCGGCCTGCGCAGCCGCTGCCCTTCTCCCGCGATCACCGTGACCCCCACGCGGGCGATTATCTCGTCCGCTGCCTACACTGCGTCCACGGGACGTAGCTCAGCCTGGTAGAGCGCCGCCTTTGGGAGGCGGAAGTCGCAGGTTCGAATCCTGTCGTCCCGACTGGCGCCCGCCGTCGCCGCGTCGCGCGGCTGGCGGCGTACGGCCCGCCGTCACCGCGGCCGCGACGGCGCGCGCGGCGATGCTGCCCTCGCGCAGTTGGCCGCCGAGCGTCGGCTTGAAGCCGACGAACCACAGTCCCGACAGGACCGGCTCGCCGTCGGTTGCGAGCGGCAGCCCACGCCCGTCGAGGACGCCGAGCTGTCCGACGAGCTCGTCGAGGCCCGCGCGGAACCCGGTTGCGGCGATCACCGCGTCGGGATCGATCCGCGAGCCGTCTGCGAGCAGCACGTCGGGCCCGTCGAAGCCCTCGACCGCCGCGACGATCTCGATGCGGCCGTGCCGCACTGCGTCGATGATGCCGACGTCGAGCACGGGCGTCACGCTCGATGTGATGAACGACGTGCGTACGCCGACCTTCGGGCGCGGCAAGCCTTGCGCCGCGAGGTCGGGAATCGAGAGCCGGCGCTGCGCCTTCGAGATCGGATCGACCCAGGACGGCGGCACCCTGCGGATCGCGATCCCGATCAGCTGAGCCGGGATGCCGGCGGTCGCGCGGCGCAGGATCTGCGGGGGCGTGCGCACCGACAGTCTCGTGCGCGCCGCGCCTCCCTCTGCCACATCCGTTGCGATCTCGGCGCCGGAGTTCCCGACGCCGATCACGAGCACGTCGCGTCCGCGGTAGCGCTGCGGATTGCGGTAGTCGGCGGAGTGGACGCGCTCGCCTGTGAAGCTCTCGCGTCCCGGCCACTCGGGCGTGAACGGGCGGCCGTTGTATCCGGTAGCAACGATCACGTCGCGCGCACGAATCGCGCCCTCGCCGGTGTCGAGCCGCCATGCATCGCCGTCGCGTTCGATGCGCTTCACGCGCGTACCGGTGCGCACGTCGAGTCCTTCTGCAGCGGCGTACTCGCGGAGGTACTCGAGTACGCCGTCGCGGGCGACCCAGCGGCCGAAGCGGCGCGGGATGCGCTTGCCCGGTAGGCCGGAGAGGAGCCGCGGCGTGTGCAGGCGCAGCCGGTCGTAGCGCTCGCGCCAGGCGGCGCCTGGTTCGGGACCCGCCTCGACGATCAGCGACTCGATGCCGGCGCGGCGGAGCAGGGCGCCGGTGGCGAGGCCCGCCGAGCCGCCACCGACGATCACGATGTCCTGTGCTTCCATCAGGGAGGTTCATACCAGGTCGACCGCATCCGACACGCCCGTCGCAGCGTTGGAAACTCGATGCACGATCTCACGCTGGCCGACTGGAAGGCGATCTTCGTCCGGGCGGCAAAAGGGTTCATGGCCAACAACGCAACGATGCTCGCGTCCGCGCTCGCGTACAGCAGCTTCTTCGCGATTCCCGCCGTGCTGCTCGTGACCGTCGGCATCTTCACGCTCGTCGCGGGCCCGGACACGATCACGAGCCTGATGGGGCACCTCGCCACGGTGATGCCACGTCAGGCGACCGACCTGCTCGGCAGTTCGCTGAAGAACCTCGACGCGCATCCGGCGTCGAGCGTCGTCATGACTGTATTCGGTTTCGTGCTCGCGATCTGGACGACGACCGGTGCGATGAATGCCTACATGCTCGCGATCAACCTCGCGTACGGCCGCAAGGACACCCGCTCGTTCATTCGCAAGCGCATCGTCGCGCTGGAGATGGTCGGCGCGATCGGATTCGCATTCGTGCTCGTCGCAGTCCTGCTCGTCTTCGGGCCGCAGATCGAGAAGACAATCTCGTCGCACCTGGACGCGGCCGGCGGCGTTCTCGACGTGGCCTGGTGGATCGCGCAGGTGCCGATCCTGCTCGCCGGTCTGCTCGCCGCGTTTGCGACGCTGCTCTACCTCGGTCCCGACGTGCAGCACCGCAGATGGCAATTCCTGACGCCGGGCTCGCTCATCGCCGCCACGATGTGGATCGCGATCTCGGGACTGTTCGCCGTGTACACGTCGATGTTCGGCTCGTACAACAAGACGTGGGGGACGCTCTCTGCGGTGATCGTGATGCTCACGTGGCTATGGCTCTCGTCGATGGCGCTCCTCTACGGCGCCGAGGTGAACGCGGAGCTCGAGCGCACCGAGGGCTGCGCCGCTAGTTCCGCGTGAGCGACGCGGGAGGAAGCCCGTCGAACGCACCCTCCGCTTCTTCCTCGCGCAGGAAGCGGAGCAGGAAGTACGTGAACACGGCAAAGAAGACGACGGCCTGCTCGACCGCCATCGTCACGCCCGCGATCTGCTGGTCGATGAGCGGCCGCGGGCCCCATGTCCGTGGCGCGTGTGCGTAGAACGCGTAGACGGGCCGCGGGATCAAGGCGAGGAGCAGGCCGAGCGGCGACGCGAGCACGAAGGCGGAGAACAGATAGGCGGCCTTTGCTCCGGCCGAGAACGTGCCGTGGATCACCGGCCACCACATCGCGATGCCTGCCACGAGATACATCAGGTGCTCGACGTGCAGCAGCGAGTGCGGCTGACGCAGCGCATAGTCGTAGACCCAGGGCAGATGCCAGACGAGGTAGGTCCCGATCCAGAGCGGCATCGCGACGAGCGGCCGGAAGAGCACGAAGCCTCTCGCGCGCGCCGCGAGCGCCGCGGGCACTGCGAGCACGAGCAGTGCGGGAGCCCACTCCGCGAGCACGACGTTCTGCAGCAGATGCGCCCAGAGGAACGTGTGCAGCGCGAGTTGCTGGAGCTCGGTGAAGAACGCGAAGAAGACGAGTGCAAGCCCGGCTGCCGCTGCCGCGGTCTGCGCCCGATCCGGCCGGTCGCGGCGCGCCGAGAAGAGGTACGCGAGCGCCAGCGCAGGCACGAGCCCGACGGCCTCCGCGGAGGGATGCATCCCGCTACGCTAGCCGCGCGCGGGTGTAGCTCAATGGTAGAGCTCCAGCCTTCCAAGCTGACTACGCGGGTTCGATTCCCGCCACCCGCTCTTCGTCTCTGGCGAGAGCTCAGCCCGGCGACTTCCGGCTCAGCGCTGAAGGGGTT
>Ga0209638_1003063_pt1 | contig 10094 bp, 9 predicted proteins | sample BarGraNGADG00211_FD_184490 | JGI IMG/M metagenome (GOLD analysis project Ga0209638, IMG submission 184490) | Arctic peat soil microbial communities from Barrow, Alaska - Barrow Graham LP Ref core NGADG0002-211 (SPAdes) (version 2) | ecosystem: Environmental > Terrestrial > Soil > Wetlands > Peat... | reverse complement strand
ACGAGCTGGGCCTGGACGTAGGTGTCGTGGCCATTGCCTCGATCAAGTCCACCCATGTGGTGATGGGCATCCCGACGTGAGATCGCTGGTAAGCCGGGTGGCTGCAGGCGTCGCAGCGCTCACGCTCGCCCTCAGTGTCGTCGGTTGTAGCGCAGCGGGCGGGGCGCCGGCGAACGGGCCCACCCGGCATACCGTGGTCGTGCTGGCCGCATCGTCACTCACCGAGTCGCTCACCGCCATCGCCAAGGACTTCGAGGCGACTCATCCCGGCACCGACGTCCAGCTGAGCTTCGCGGCCAGCTCGACCGTGGTGACCCAGGTCAACCAGGGAGCCCCCGCAGACCTGATCGCCCTGGCGGGGACGTCCGCGGCGGGACCGCTGGACGCAAACCGGATCGTCGGCAGCAGTCGGTCGCTGGCCAGCAACACTCTCGAGATCGCCACTCCCCCAAGCAATCCCGGCAAGGTCAATGCCATCACCGATTTGTCCCGGGCAACCCTCAAGGTGGTCCTGTGCGTCGCCACTGCGCCCTGCGGGAAAGCCGCAGCCAAGGCCTTGTCAGCCGCCGGCGTCGTGGCCCACATCGTGTCCTACGAGAACGACGTGAAGGCCACGCTTGCCAAGGTCCAGCTCGGCGAGGCGGACGCGGCGATCGTCTATCACAGCGATGTGGTCTCGGCCAGCGCCCGCGTCCGGGGCGTCCAGATCCCGGCGTCGGTGAACCAGACGCTCGACTACCCGTTAATCCGACTGACCGACGACCCGACAACGGTCGAGTTCGCCACCTTCCTCCTGTCCGACCAGTCACGAAAACGCTTGCGTGACAACGGGTTCCTGACACCATGAGATCCGTCCGCTGGGCACGGGCCGGCTTGGTCATCCCGGCGTGGGTGGCCATCGCCGTGCTGGTGGTACCGCTACTTGCACTGCTGCTCAAGGCGGACTGGGCCGGCATACCCGCCCATCTGGCCAACCCCACAGTGGTTCCCGCACTGCGTCTCTCGCTACTGACGACGAGCTCGACCCTCGTCATCTGCGCGCTGATCGGTACTCCGCTCGCATGGCTCTTGGCCCGGTCGACGCACCGCGCGACTGCGTGGCTGCGAGCGCTGGTGACGGTCCCCCTGGTGCTGCCGCCGGTCGTCGGCGGAGTGGCTCTGCTGATGGCCTACGGGCGCGAAGGTGTTGTGGGCAGAACGCTTCTCGAGGTCGCCGGCTGGTCCATACCGTTCACACCCGTTGCCGTCGTCTTCGCCGAGGTGTTCGTCGCCCTCCCCTTCTATGTCCTCGCCGTCGAAGGGGCCATGCAAGGGCTGGATCCCAGGTATGACGGGTTGGCGGCCACGCTCGGAGCCTCGCCATGGCGAACCTTCCGAACGGTCGTCGTGCCCATGGTGGCTCCGGGCATCGCCAGTGGCGCGGCGCTGGCCTGGGCCCGTGCGCTGGGAGAGTTCGGTGCCACGATCACCTTCGCGGGCAACTTCCCCGGGCGTACCCAGACCGCTCCACTCGCCGTCTATGTGGCCCTCGAAAGCGACCCGCAGGCGGCTATCGCGCTCAGTCTCGTCATGCTCCTGATCAGCGTCGTCATCCTCGGCGCGCTGCGCGGGCGGTGGCTGCGTTGAGTCTCCGGACAGACGTGACGGGCCTCCGGGCCGATGTCCGGCTCACCCGTGGCCTGCTCCAGCTCGGGGTCGAGCTCAGCGCCCACCCGGGTCAGATCGTGGCTGTCCTCGGACCGAACGGTTCAGGCAAGACCACGCTCTTGCATACCCTGGCGGGCCTGATTCCCTTGCAACACGGGCAGATTCAGGTAGCCGGCTCCGTGTGGGACAACCCTGCGGACAACGTCTGGATAAGTCCCGAGCAGCGCCGGACAGGCCTTGTCGTGGCAGACCACTTGCTCTTCCCCCATCTCAGCGTCGTCGACAACGTGGGCTTCGGGCCACGGTCGCGGGGTGTTCCGAAGGCCGAAGCCCGAGCGCGTGCCGGCGTTGAGCTCGCCGCCGTGGGCCTCGGCGACCACCTGCAGGTCAGACCGGGCGAGCTTTCCTCCGGCCAGGCCCAACGGGTAGCGCTTGCGAGGGCCCTGGCCACCGACCCCGCGTTACTGCTGCTGGACGAACCGCTCTCGGCGCTCGACCCGACGACACGAGCGCAAACCCGCGCCGATCTCGGCGTACGGCTGCGCGCGTTCAGCGGCGTCACCATCCTGGTGACACACGATCCGCTCGACGCGCTGTCACTGGCCGATCGACTGGTCTTCATCGAGGCCGGCAAACTGGTCCAGGAGGGAACCCCGCAAGAGGTGATCGCCCGGCCGCGCGACGCGTACGTGGCACAGGTCGTCGGGCTCAACTTCCTTCGAGGGCAACGAGCCGGAGACCAACAGGTGGATGTCGGAGGAACCATCGTCGTGGCGCCCGACATCCCGGCCGGCGGATCCGGCGGATCGGTCTGCGTGACCATCCCACCGTCGGCCGTCGCCCTCTACCGGACCCGCCCCGACGGCTCCCCGCGCAACACCTGGCCGGTCACCGTCAGCGACATCCAGCTCATCGGCCAGACGGCACGGGTGATCCTTGACGGTCCGTTCATCCTGGCCGCCGAGGTCACCGCAGGAGCCGTTGCCGACCTCCGGCTGGGCGTGGGTCAGGAGCTGTGGGCCACCGTGAAGGCGACCGAGGTCAGCGTCTATCCGGCATGACTAGCTGAGCTGGTGGGTCGCCATCTCAGCCTTGAGCGCGGCGGTAAACCCGTCAACGTCCGCCTCGGTGGTGTCGAAGGACGTCATCCAGCGGACCTCGCCAGACTTCTCGTCCCACACATAGAACGAGTAGCGCGTCTGCAGACGCTCGGTCACCGCTGGGGGCAGGACCGCGAACACCGCATTGGCCTCGACCGGCCTCTGCACCTCGACCCCGTCGACCTCACGGACAGCGGTCTCGAGCCGAAGCGCCATGGCGTTCGCGTGGCTCGCATTGCGGAGCCAAAGATCGCCGGACAGCAGTGCGTCGAACTGCGCTGACACGAAGCGCATCTTGGATGCCAGCTGCATCGAGAACTTCCGCAGGAACGCCACCCCGCTGACCGCCTCGGCGTTGAGGACAACGACGCACTCACCGAGCATCATCCCGTTCTTGGTGCCACCGAACGAGATGACGTCGACGCCGACGTCGGTGGTGAACGCCCGCAACGGAACATCCAGTGCCGCGGCGGCATTCGCAATCCGGGCGCCGTCAAGATGCACGAGCATGTCGTGCCCATGGGCGTGCTCGACGATCGCGGCGATCTCGTCCACCGAGTAACGCGTCCCGAGCTCCGTGCTCTGTGTGATCGAGACGACCCTGGGCTGAGCCCTGTGCTCATTGCCCCACCCCCACGCCTGCAGGTCGACCAGCTCGGGGGTGAGCTTGCCCAGCGGGGTCGGAATGGCCAGCAGCTTCAGGCCACCGACCCGTTCGGGAGCGCCGCACTCGTCGACGTTGATATGCGCGGACTCGGCGCAGATGACCGCATCCCAGCGCTCGGTCATCGCCTGCAGCGAGATGACGTTGGCGCCGGTCCCGTTGAAGACGGGGTATGCCGTGGCATCGCCACCGAAGTGCTGCTGGAAGACGCTCTGCAGGCGCTGCGTGTAGATGTCGGCGCCGTAGGCCACCTGGTGTCCACCGTTGGCCCGGGCGATGGCCTCGAGGATCTCGGGGTGGATGCCGGCGTAGTTGTCACTGGCGAATCCTCGGGCCTCGGGGTCGTGCAGAGGTGACGCGTTCACAGGCGTTGTCCGTTCAGCTCGGCGGCTGGTGTGAGCCACAGGTTGTCGATGGTGTCGTCCGTTCCGAGAAGGTCTGGTCCGGGCGCGGTGGGCGGAGCCGTATCGTCTGCATCATGCCAGCGGAACGCGTGATGCCCACAGAGGAGTCCCAGGACCTCATCGACCTGACGCGCGAGATCTGCGCCGACCAGCTCGCACCCAAGGTGGATGCCGCCGAGGAGGCCGCCGAGTTCCCACGCGACACCTTCGCCTTGCTGGGCCGCTCAGGCCTGCTCTCCCTGCCGTATGCCGAGGAGCTCGGCGGCGGCGGCCAGCCGTATGAGGTCTACCTCCAGGTCGTTGAGGAGATCGCTTCGGCCTGGATGAGCGTGGCCGTGGGCGTATCGGTGCACTCCCTGACCTGCTTCCCGGTGGCGGAGTACGGCAGCGACCAGCAACGAGCAGACCTGCTCCCGGTGATGCTCAGCGGCCAGACCCTCGGCGCCTACTGTCTTTCCGAGCCGCAGGCCGGCAGCGACGTCTCGGCGATCTCCACCAGGGCAACCCCCACGCAGGACGGCTCGCAGTACAGCATCAAGGGCACCAAGGCCTGGATCTCGCACGCAGGGCATGCCGACTACTACACCGCGTTCGTCCGCACAGACGACCACCCGAGCAAGGGCTTGTCCTGCTTCGTCATCCCCGCCGACACCGAGGGCATCTCCTTCGGCGCACCCGAGCGCAAGATGGGCCTGTCCTGCGACACCGTGCGCCAGGTCATCTTTGACGGAGCCCTCGTCGACAACGCCCGCCTGATCGGCGCACCTGGCTCGGGCATGTCGATCGCCCTTCACGCGCTCGACTCAGGCCGCCTCGGAATCGCCGCAGCCGCAACGGGTCTGGCACAAGCGGCACTGGACGTGGCCGCGAGATACAGCAAGGAGCGGGAACAGTTCGGCAAAGCCATCAGCGAGTTCCAGGGCCTGTCGTTCCTGCTCGCTGACATGGAGGCAGCCGTGACGTCAGCGCGCGCAACGTATCTGCATGCCGCTCGCCTCAAGGACGCCGGCAAGCCGTTCACCCGTCAGGCCGCGGTGGCCAAGCTCATCTGCACCGACGCGGCCATGAAGGTCACGACCGATGCGGTTCAGGTGCTCGGTGGCTACGGTTACACGCGTGACTTCCCCGTCGAGCGATACATGCGCGAGGCCAAGGTCACCCAGATCTTCGAAGGCACCAACCAGATCCAGCGCCTCGTCATCGCCCGCCAGCTGCTTCGCGGCTGACCCGTCTTCCTAGGAGAAATCCCTTGCAGATCAACGCTTCCACGGTCGCGCTTGTCACCGGCGGTGCCTCCGGCCTGGGTGAGGCCACCACCCGCCGTCTGCACGCGGGCGGTGCCGCGGTCGTCATCATCGACCTGCCCTCGTCCGCTGGCCAGGCCCTCGCTGCCGAGCTCGGCGACCGTGTTCGCTTCAGTCCTGCCGACGTGCGCGACGAGGCCCAGGTGCAGGCAGCGATCGCCGCAGCCCATGAGCTCGGCGACCTGCGGATCGTGGTCAACTGCGCGGGCATCGGAACACCCGGCCGGATCGTCGGTCGCAAGGGCCCGATGGACCTCGAGTCCTTCCGGAACGTCATCGACATCAACCTGATCGGCACCTTCAACGTCGTCCGCCTGGCTGCGGCGGCCATGCTCGAGAACGAGCCGGTTGACGGTGACCGCGGGGTCATCGTGATGACGGCGTCCATCGCCGCGTACGACGGGCAGATCGGGCAAGCCGCGTATGCCGCGTCCAAAGGGGGCATCGTCGCCCTCACGCTGTCCGCAGCGCGAGATCTCGCCGACAAGCTCATCCGGGTCGTGACCATCGCGCCGGGGACGTTCGCGACACCGATGTTGGCCGGACTGCCGGATGAGGCCACCGCGGTCCTCGAGGCTCAGGTGCCTCACCCCTCGCGGCTGGGCCGGCCCCCGGAATATGCCTCGCTGGTCGCCCACATCGTCGACAACGGCATGCTCAACGGTGAGGTCATCCGGCTCGACGGCGCCCTGCGGATGCCCCCGCGTTGACGTCGGCCGGTGGCGGTGCCGCACCTGATGCGAAGGCGCCTCCGGAGGGTCGGTTCGACCTCTTGCGAACGTGTCCAACACGGCGTAGAACAAAAGGTACGCACCCGGTAACGGGCGGCGTCGACGGACAGTAAACGAGGTCCTGCAGCCAGCGGGGGAACCCGCTGGACCCGCCCGTGACGGGGCGTGGGGATCCTGCCGCACTGTCCGGCCAGTCCGGGAGTGTCACATCCGGACAAAGATGAGGCCCCGCCAACTCATACTTGGCGGGGTCTCCTCATTCATAGCGCGGACGAGTCGCTAATCAGGTGAACGACACGCATACGGCGCAAATCACCGCGGAGAATGTCAATCGTGGCCACCTCACCGTTAGAGCGGCCACGCGCCTGACGACACGCTGCATCACCTGAGCCGAAGTCCAGTGGCGAGCGCGGGTCCTGGCCTGAAGTTTACCCGCGCCAGGCGATGCTCCCGACCATCAGACCATCCGCAGACCCCACCAGCCGCTACCAGGCCACGCAGCCGGCTAAGAAGACGGCCAGCCGGTCGACAGTGCGGCGGTGCCTCGTCAGGGCCCCGAATCCCCGACACTGGACCCATGAGCCAACCCGCAGGCAACCTCATCCCGAAAGCAGCGCCGCGCAGTGGTCTTCGGGTGCTCGTCGTGGATGACGAGCGAGCTCTGGCTGATCTCGTGGGGTCCTACCTGACCCGGGACGGCTTTGAGGTGTCGATGGCCTATGACGGGCAGCAGGCGATCGACCAGGCCCGGCAGGTCGATCCCGACGTGATGGTGCTGGACCTTGGGCTGCCCCTGATCGACGGCGTCGAGGTCTGCCGGGTGGTGCGGACCTTCTCTGACTGCTACATCGTGATGCTCACCGCACGCACCGAGGAGATCGACAAGCTCATCGGCCTCTCGGTGGGCGCGGACGACTACTTGACCAAGCCGTTCAGCCCTCGTGAGCTGCTGGCCCGGATTCAGGCGATGCTGCGCCGTCCCCGCGCATCCACCGCGAGTCGCCTGTCGGCCAATGAAGCGCGCCCGCGCACGTTCGGGGCGTTGAGCATCGACGTTGCCGGGCGCGAGGTCCACCTCGACGGTGAAGCGGTGGCGCTGACCCGCACCGAGTTCGACCTCCTGGAGGCATTGTCAGGTCGGCCCAAGCTCGTCTTCTCCCGCCGCCAGCTGATCGACGCTGTATGGGACCAGACGTGGGTCGGCGACGAGCATCTGGTCGACGTCCATGTCGGGCATCTGCGCAAGAAGCTGGGCGACGACTCCAGCTCGCCGCGGTATGTGCGCACGGTGAGGGGCATCGGCTACCGCATGGGTGACGGCAGATGAAGTTCACAGCCATCGAGCCCACACGTCGAGGGGCTGGCCTGGCCGGTCGCCTGCTCGTGGCCCAGGCCCTGGTGCTGCTGGCCGGCGCCCTCACCGCATGGACGATCGCCTCCACCGTTGGCCCTCACCTGTTCCACGAGCACCTCGCCATGGTCCATCCCGGATCGACAACGGCCCAGAGCCTGCACACCGAGGAGGCCTACCAGAGCGCCAACGCGATCTCGTTGTCCTTGGCCTTGCTCGCGGCGATGGCGGCCGCGTTGGCGGTGAGCGTGTACCAGAGCCGTCGGATCGGGCGGTCCGTGGCCAACTTCGCCGCAGCTGCCAGCGACGTTGCCGGTGGCCACTACGACGTCAGGGTCCCCGGGCCCGGGCTCGGCCCGGAGTTTGACGCGCTCGCCTCGGGCTTCAACCAGATGGCCGACAGGCTGGGCTCGGTCGAACAGACTCGCCGCAGGCTGCTGGCCGACCTCGGACACGAGATGCGCACCCCGGTGGCGATGTTGGAGGCCTACCTCGAGGCGTTGGAGGACGGCGTGGCCACGCTGGACGCTGCGACGGCCGAGCTGCTGCGTGCTCAGACCAAGCGCCTGGCGCGCTTGTCCGACGACATCACGTCCGTCTCCCGTGCCGAAGAGGGGCAGGTCGGGCTGCACGTGCGCCCAGTGCGACCGGAGTCCGTGGCGACAGCTGCCGCCGACGCGGCGGCCGAGGCATACCAGACGAAAGGTGTTCACCTGGTCACCAACATCGCCACCGGGTTGCCCGAGCTCTCCCTTGATCCACAACGAATGGGACAGGTTCTGGGCAACCTGTTGGACAACGCGCTGCGGCACACCCCGACCGGGGGAGCTGTCACCATTTCGGTCTCCCTCTCACCTGGGACCGGTGACGTGGAGCTGTCCGTCGCGGACACCGGAGAAGGTATCCCCGCCGCGCACCTACCGCATCTGTTCGAACGCTTCTATCGGGTCGACACCGCGCGGGATCGGACCCACGGAGGATCCGGCATCGGACTGGCCATCGCCAAAGCCCTGGTGGAAGCCCACGACGGGCAGCTGAGCGCGACCAGCCCCGGGGCCGGGCAGGGATCCACGTTCCGGATCCTTCTGCCCCCCAGTTGACCGGCCGATCTCACCCGAGCCGCTCCGGCCCGAGGCTCACATCCGGTGGGCCATGGGGAAGAGGAACATGACCACGTTGAGGGCCGCCAGGACCCCGATCAGGGCCGTGAATGGGACCAGGGTGGAGCGTCGGCGGCCAGGGGTGAGGTACCTGCGGTGAGCGATCCGACGGGCCGTGTACAGGGACCCAGCCAGTCCGAGGGCGAGCAGGGCGAACTGCAGTACCTGGATCTTCCCGGTCCCCACCAGCGCGGTCGAGCCTCCTTGCTGCTGCCCGAACAGGGCGCCCACGGTGTAGAAGACACCCTTGCCCTCGGCCAGCAGGTGGAACAGGTTGTGCGCCACGTGCGCGGCGACATCCAGCGGGATCAGGGCGTACCCGAACCTGGCGAAGTTCTGGAACGTGTTCTCCAGGTTCCCGGCGGCTGCGACCTTGGCCGCAAGGGCAAGCAGCGCGACCGGGATGGACACTCCTACCGCGAATACCGCCGTGAAGATGACCGGGTAGCTGGTGATACCGGTGGTCTGGTTGACCCAGGCGAGCGCGTCGGTCCACACCGGCAGCATGGTCACGTTCTGAATGATGACGATGCCCATGATCGCCATCGCCAGGAACGACTCCTCGATCTTCGGGTTGCGCAGGAACCACAGTTCCTTGGTGGGTTTGCGGACCGTCAGGGTGATTGCGTCGTTGGGACAGGCCTTGATGCAGTTCGCGCACAGGTTGCAGTTGGCGCTGTCCTGCATCGTGCGGGGGAACGAGAACAGCGGGCACGGCGCGACCGTGTCGGTGCCGTTGTAGCAGGCCGCCTTCGCGGTGCACGTCGCGCAGACCTCGGGCTTGGCGCGCAGGGCAACCATCCCGGTTCGGGCGTAGTTGGCGGACAGCCCTCCCAGGAAGCACAGATAGCGGCAGAAGGTCCGCCGTTGGAAGAATGCGCCCGACACGATGACTGAGAAGGTGAGCAGCAGCAACAGGATTCCGGAGCCCCACGGCGATCCGACGATCCCGAACACGTGGTCGGCCCAGGTGATAGCCAGGAACGTGGCGTCGATGATCCAGATGCCGTACCGCTTCAGGAAGGGCGGCACGGGCCGGTTCACGCCGACGAGCTTCTGGACGAAGTCAGACAGCGCCGCGAACGGGCACACCGCGCACCAGAACCGCCCGAACAGCACGTACACCAATGGCAGGGCCGGCCACCACAACACCCACATCAGGGCCGTGCCGGCGTTCTCATGAGCCTTCGACGGTCCGACCAGCAGCTGGTAGGCGACAAGCCCGAACACGGCGGCGATCGGGATCTGGAAGGCGCCGGGGTACCACCGGCTGCGCATCAGCGCGGACACGAACCGGTTCTTGAGCAGATCGCGTCCCAGGGGTTCGCCCGCCAGAAGGTCGTACTGCTTGTTGTCCCGGTCAGTGCTGGGTTTGGTGGGGCGTTCCGGCCCGGAGGTGTTTCGCGGCCGCGTCAGGACGTCGTTGCTCATTTCCGGCTCCTACGTGCAGTGGTGGCGGCTTTCCGGGCCTGGACGGCCGCGCGATCCTTGCGACGCAGGAAGCCGGCTGCCAGCAGCACCGCCGACGTCCCCCCACCGAACGTGCCCAGGACGGGAGCGAGGGGCCTGGCCGAGGCCGCTGTGGTGGCGTGTTCGTGATCCGCCCCTGACATGTCCATCCCCGGCATGTCGGCCGCCATACTCGGCGTCGGCGTGGGCGTGGGCTCGGTCCCTGACATGTCCATCCCCGGCATGTCGGCCGCCATGCTCGGCGTCGGCGTGGGCTCGGTCCC
>Ga0209638_1003062_pt1 | contig 10094 bp, 9 predicted proteins | sample BarGraNGADG00211_FD_184490 | JGI IMG/M metagenome (GOLD analysis project Ga0209638, IMG submission 184490) | Arctic peat soil microbial communities from Barrow, Alaska - Barrow Graham LP Ref core NGADG0002-211 (SPAdes) (version 2) | ecosystem: Environmental > Terrestrial > Soil > Wetlands > Peat... | reverse complement strand
GACAGGCTGTCATTCATGCCCGCCTGCTTCATCTTGGCGTTGCCGGGAATCCACACCATCCCGCCCGACCACGCCGTCGTTCCGCCGACAAATTCCGTTTTTTCGATCAGGAGAACGCTCAGTCCCTCCGCGGCGGAGACTGCGGCGGCAGTCATTCCACCGGCGCCGGCGCCAATGACGACGACATCGTAGGCGTCGGAAACCGACATCATGCCTGGTGCCGCGTCAGTCATTCGCGGTCCAAATCAGTTCGGCAATTGGGCTCCTGTCACTCACCCCGTCAATAAATTCCAACATCGAACGGCTTCTCGCTTGCCAAGTTCTTCAGACGCTTGGCGTAGGCGGCCAAAAACGCTTTCCTTTGGCCATCTTCCAATCGCGCGGGCCCGTAGCTTATCTGTGGCGCGAGTACATCGAAACCCACGAACTGAAGCATTCCCCGCTGAATTGGCCGAAGGATTGCGTGGATGTCGCCGTTGAAGCCGCCTTTGACATAGGCGGGCGCCGGACCACCCGTCGTCAGCGAGAGCAGTGCTCGTTTGCCTTTGAAAACGCCATTGGCGTAGATCTTATCCCCGCCATAGGTCCGTCCCATCGCAAACACCCGATCCACCCATTTCTTGAGAATTCCTGGCAGGCCGAACCACCAAAGTGGAAATTGCCAGATCATTAGGTCACACCACTCAATTTTCTGAAGCTCATTTTCGATGTCATCGGCGAAGCCATATGTTTCGGTGGCGTGCATTTCCTCGATCTGTTGTTTGAAGTAATCTGGATCTTTGGCGGACAGGAAGTTGTGCCTTCCCGATACCGGGTCGAACTGCATGGCATGGAGGTCGGAGGTCTTAACTTCATGGCCTGCCGCAGTTAATGCCTCGACCGCCGTACGAAACATCGCACCGTTGAAGCTCTTGTGCTCCGGATGAGCCAGTATAACCAGAACCTTCATCGAGATGGATCCCAAACGACGATACTGCGCCATGATAGCGAGTAGCCTGGTGGCTGCCTACTGTCTGATCCGACCATCCAGTCTCGGCACCGGAACCATTTCGAAAGCGGCACCGTTACTTCTTCATTTGCCAGATGTATGCTGCGATATCTCCGGCGTCTTTTCGGCTCAGCGGAAAATTTGGCATCCTGGCATGCGGCAGCAGCAGGAAAGAAACAATCTTGTCGAAATTGACATTTTCCGTGTTTGCTATGGACTCAAGTGATCGCGGTTTATCGACCTTGCCTTGAACCGGCGAAACAGCATGACATGGCAGGCACCACCGCTGTGACAACCGCTGACCATTTTCGGCGTTTTGCGCAAAGATGGTTTCGCTTCCTCCGAAGAAGACAAGCAGGGCTGAAAGGTACAACGTCGAGATGCGCATTGTCCGACCCTCCTCGGCCCCCGCGATAACGCTGCGTCCAGCTACGAGTCCGACCCCGGGATCATATGCGAGCGGAGAGCCGCCAGCCTGTGCGACCTTCTCTCTTTGCGAACATCGGGTCGGGAAGCGCCAATCTGGCAATCCGTATACTAGACGCCTCCACGGCGCTGATTGATTCAAGTCAACAGCGCCGCCGGAAACAGCGATATTCGAATAATCGCTGAGTGTTCTCGTCACATCGTTGGCATCAAGATGACGATCGAAGAACTGAAGATCCTCGTTATGATGGTGCTGTTCGGCATTCTTTTCGCCGCGATTTACGTCACAAAGAAATCGCACTCACAGCCCTGGTCGGGGAATGAGTAAGCACAGTAACCACAGCGCCCGACGGGACCTGGAGCCAATCCGGTGCCTGAAATGCATAAGGCCCCCGAAGGGGCCTTATGACACTCACACCGCGTCTTTGGCTGCCTTGACCGGCCGCGCCCTGACGATCTTTCGGGCCGGTTTGGCCTTGAACATCATCGGCTCTCCGTTGAACGGATTGGTGCCCGCCCGTGCCTTGGTAGCGGGCTTCTTGACGACAACAAACTTGGCAAAGCCGGGAACCAGAAACACACCAGTCTTCTTCAGTTCTTTATAACCGACCGTCGCGAGCGTCTCCAAAACGCCCTTTACGTCCTTCTTCGCTACTTCAGTCTCGACAGCGATCTTCTCGATCAGCTGCGACTTCGTCATCTGTACTGCCATTTTGTCTCCTGTATGTTGATTCGCACCACGGACAGTATTTGGAAATCCAGCTTAGAAACCGCGCAACGTCGCGATCTGCACAGCTTTGTTGGTGCGTCGGCCACCCAGCCGTATGCCCAATCGACGCTAAAACACAGCCTTTTCTGAGACTTTATGGGCGTATTTACTGGCAGTGAACAATGCCGCGTCAGTGCGACGATACTTTACAGACGCCACTCTGATCGGATCCATGAATGCAGGATCCGCGAGACGACGCCGGCGTGCGTTTGCTGCGTAACGCATCGTCAAGGCGCGAGCTTCCGGCTCACCCGCCGCCAATCATCCGTCGCGGCCGATCTCCATATTGGAGATCGACCCTCCCCGTCATCACCGCACGCCCAGCAGTAGCCGCCGGGCAGTCAGCCCTTCTTTACCAGCGGGCAGGCACTGTCCTTGAGGGAGCGAAACGCCTCGTCGCCGGGGATCACTAGCGAAAGAATCTCTAGAGGCTGGACTGGTTGGCTGGAGTGAGAGGATTCGAACTCGCGCATTCCCGATCGAACCCGGTCTCTGCGTGGGTTTCCTCGAATTTGGGAATATGTGGGGGGCCGACCGCTGATTGCGGGCGGCTCCATCGCGTCCGCTTACCGGGCTGGACTGGACCGGGGACTTTGCCGTTCGGCTCTCCCTTCAACCGGGCGGTCCCAGATAAGGTGACGTTTCGGGTCAAAAGACGGCCGAATATTCCGCCGGAATTTCCCACGAATTTGGTAAATTCTGCCTCGGAGATTTTTTCCCGAAATGGTTGCAAAACTTGAAGGAAGCGGCGACGGTATCCGATCCTTATTCTTTTCGTAGGGTCTGCATGCTGATCACCGCGATCGAAAGCTTCGTTGTCTCGCTTCCCTTCGACATGGGCGGCCCGCATCCGTTGTTCGCGGGCCAGCCCTGGGACCATCTCGACATTCTCGTGGTGAAGGTCGAGACCGACGACGATCTGGTCGGCTGGGGCGAAGCCTTCGGGCACACCGCAATCCCCGCGACGAAGGCGGCCCTCGATACCGTAGTTGCACCGCTGCTTATCGGGCGTGATGCGGGCGACATCAACGCCCTCACCCGCGCCATTCTGCACGGCACGCATCTGCTCGGGCGCAACGGGCCGTTCGTCTACGCCTTCTCCGGTGTCGAGATCGCGTTGTGGGATCTGCTTGGCAAGCGTGCCGGGCAACCGCTGTGGCGTCTGCTCGGCGGCGGCCGGACCGGTGACCTGCCGGCCTACGCTAGCCTCCTCAACTATGGCGATGATGCCCTCGTCGCAAGGAATACGGCCGCGGCCTACGCGCAAGGCTATCGGCATATCAAGTTGCATGAAATCACCCGCGACGCCGTGCGCGCGGCCCAGGATGCATCCGGCGCCGGCAGCGCGCGCATCATGCTCGATGTGAATTGCGCGTGGTCGCCACCGGTTGCCCGCGAGATGGCCGCCTGGCTCCGTAAGGATGGTCTGCTCTGGCTCGAGGAGCCGGTCTGGCCCCCCGAGGACGTTCATGGGCTGGCCAGCGTGCGCGATTGCGGCATCCCGATCGCCGCGGGGGAAAACGTCGCCGGCGTGTTCGGCTTCAAATCACTGATCGAAGCCGGCGCCATCGACATCGCGCAGCCGAGCGTCACCAAGATCGGCGGCGTCGGCGAAATGGTCAGGGTGATTCATTTGTGTCAAGCGCACGGCATCGAGGTGGCGCCACACAGCCCCTATTTCGGACCCGGCTTCGTTGCCACGATTCATATCGCGGCGGCATTGGTCGAGAAGCCGATGATCGAAGTTCTCTGGCTCGACATGGAAGCAAATCCATTCGATCCTTGGGTCCGCGCCATCGATGGGAGAGTGCGGATCCCGGATGGCCCGGGTCTTGGCTGCGATCCCGATCCCGATATTCTCAAACGTTATGCCAAGGGCGCGACGACGCGCACCGAACGGAGGCCGAAGCCATGAAGGTAACCGCCGTTGAAACCCTTCCGGTACTCGTGCCACTCGCCAGTCCGATCGGAAGCGCACTGGGCCCGATCCACAGTTTCGGCTGTATTCTTGTTTCGGTCAGAACCGATGCCGGCATCACCGGCGAGAACCTCATCTTCACGCTCAATGGCCGCCGCACCAAGGTACTACGCCAGATGGTCGATGAACTTGCCGATCTAGTTGTCGGACGCGACGCCGGCCATATCGCGGATTTCTGGGCGCGCGCATGGAAGGATATCAATTTCCTCGGCCACAAGGGAGTGCCGGTGGTCGGCATATCCGCGCTCGACGGCGCACTCTGGGATGCGCTCGGCAAGGCTAGCAGCCTTCCGCTGTATCGATTGCTGGGCGGAGCAAAGACGGTTGTGCCGGCCTATCAGAGCGGCGGGCTGTGGCTGTCGTCATCGACCGACGAACTAGTGGCCGAAACCGAACGCTTCATCGCGCAGGGTTTCAAGGCCATGAAGATGCGGCTCGGTTCGCCCGATCCGAACACCGATATCGTGCGCGTGAAGGCGGTACGCGATGCAATCGGCCCCCATATCAAATTGATGGCTGACGCCAATCAGGGTCTCAACGAAGCGCAGGCGATCCGGCTTGGCCGCATGCTCGAGCAATTCGACCTAACATGGTTCGAGGAGCCTTTGCCGGCGTGGGATCTCGAAGGTCTTGCGCGAGTATCCGCTGCGCTCGACACGCCGATCGCCAGCGGCGAGACCGAATACACCCGTTACGGTTTCCGCCGCATGCTGGAATTGCGCTCCGCCGATATCCTGATGCCGGACCTGCAGCGCGTCGGCGGCGTCAGCGAATTCATGCGCGTCGGCCACATGGCGGAAAGCCACGACGTGCCGATATCAAGCCATCTATTTCCGGAAACCAGCATCCAGGTGCTCGGCGCGCTCGCGAACGCCATCTATCTTGAATACATGCCGTGGTTCTCGAAACTCTATCATGAAGAATTGGTGTTCAAGGACGGCAACGCCATCGTCCCGGAACGACCCGGCTGGGGCTTCACCTTCAATTACGACTACGTCCGGCATCTGAACCAATAATTCCCAAGATATTTTTCCGCCCGCGCTATGGACATTGCGTCCCGATCAAGTTCACAATTAGCCGTTCAGATTATAAGCCGGTCACAAGCCAGAATAATAAGACGGGCGCCCGCAGCAACGACGGGCGCCGGGGAAACAAACGGAGGCCTTCATGCGCATTTCTCGTCGTGACGTTTTGTTAGGCAGCGCGGGCGCGCTTAGCGCCGCAACACTCCCATTTCCAAAACCCGCCATCGCGCAGTCCGAACCGATCAAGATCGGCTTCCTTGCTGCGATGACAGGGCCGAGCTCGGCACCGACCATCGGCTTCAACCGCGGGGTGATCTTTGCGGTGGACGCCATCAACGCCGCCGGCGGCGTCAAGGGCCGCAAGATCGAGGTCATCACCCGCGATACCCAGGGCGATCCGACCAAGGCCGTGAATGCCACGCAGGAATTGATCAGCCAGGCCAAGGTCCACGCGATTTGGGGGCCGCTCAATTCGGGCGAGGCGCTTGCTACCACGCCGATCATGGCGCGCGCCAAGATGCCCAATCTGTTCCCCTGCGTCGTCGATACTTTGATCAATCCCGTAAAATTCCCTAACGCCTTCCGCACCGCGCCGTCGAACAGCCAGTGGGACGACGCTGTCCGCAATTATTGCCTCAAAGTGCTCAAGGTGAAGAAGATCGCAGTGATCGGCGACACCACGGGCTATGGCGTAACCGCGGTCGGCGCGTCCGTCGCAGCCTTTAAGAAGGACGGTGCCGATGTGGTCTATCAGGCCAATATCGACGCCACGCAGCCCGACATGACTCCGGACATGCTGCGCGCCAAAAACGCTGGCACCGAAGTGATCGTGGTCTGGAGCGTCTCAACCGGCATGGAGGCGCGGATGTTCAACACCCGCGCCACCATGAACTGGGACGTTTCCTTCGTCGGTCACCCGTCGCTCGCCTCGGGCGAACTCGCCGGTCTCGTCGAAAAGCCGGCCAATTGGGAGAAGGTGTACGCCATCGGCTACAAGAGCTGCAGTTACGATGCCGCCGGCAAACTGCCCGCAAAGAGCCAGGATCTCGTCGATCGTCTCCTCAAAGCTAACGTCGTGATCAAGGATACACTGCTATGGTGGATCGCCGGCGGCATCGATGCGATCGATCTGATTGCCAAGGCGGTCCAGGAAAGCGGATCTACCGACAGCGAAGGCATCGTCAAGTATTGGAATACGCTGTCGACTTATCCGGGGTATTTCGGCAATTACAGTTTCTCGCCAACCCAGCATAATGGCTATCTCACGGACGAGATCGTGATGTCGGCGGCAAACTCGGCCAAGAACGGGACGTTCGCGCTGGCGCCGGGTTATACATAACGGCTGCGCGGAGCGCCGTTGATGCTTGCCTCCATTCTTGCTTCCGGACTGGCGGCGGGCGCGATCTACGCGCTCGTCGGCGTCACCTACAACACGATGTTCTCGGCCTCGCGGGTGATGAGCTTCACCGCCGGACAACTCGCCATGCTCGGAGGGGTATTCGGCTCGTGGTTCATGCTGCGGCTGGGCATGCCATTGATATTGGGATTTCTGCTCACCCTTGCGGGCTGCGCTATAATCGGGGTGATCACCGAATTCGTTGCCGTGCGGCCGGTGCTCAAGAGCCTCGAGCAACACCTCTATGTGCTCTCAACGCTGGCGCTGGCGCTGATTATCCAGCAAGTGACCGCAATCAAGTGGGGAACCGAACCGCAGCCCTTTCCTCGTCTGTTCGGATTGGGAAGCGGTGTCTGGGACGAAAAGTTCTGGCTTCCAGTTGTGGCTTGCGCCGCCACGATCATCGGTCTGGAATATCTGTACCGTCGCACCCTCGTCGGTCGCGCCTTTCTGGCTATCGCCGAGGATAATTTCGCCGCACGCGCATTGGGATTGCCGGAGCGGAATCTGCGCATCGCCAGCTATGCGCTCGCCGGGGTTATCGGCGGCATCGCCGGCTTTTCTGGCGGCGAATTGATGCTCGCCTTTTTCGCAAATGGCGCGCTGCTCAACTTCTATGGCTTCGTGCCGGTCGCACTCGGAGGTTTGGGCAACAACCGCGGCGCCATCATCGGCGGGTTGGCACTCGGCCTGTTCCAGCAGGCGGCGAATTTCCTTGTCGGGGGCATTTTCTCGTCCGTCGCCGTCTTCTCACTCTTCATCATCGTTCTGCTGGCCGCACCGCAAGGTCTGTTCGGTTCGGCGACGGCGCGGAGGGTGTGATGACCGCAATCACCACGGTCACTGCACGAAGCGAGGCCGGCGCCCTGCGCGCCGTGCTGCCGCAGCTCGCGCCGTTTCTTGGCATCCTTGCGGTCGCGATGATCCTGCCGTTCGTCAGCAACGACTACTGGGCGCTGATCGGCACCCGGGCGGCAATCTACTGGGTGCTGGTCTCCGGCCTCAACCTTGTCGTCGGATTCGCCGGACATCTGGCCATCGGCTATGTCGCGCTGCTGACGCTCGGCGCCTATACCACCAGCGTGCTGGTGGCCGGCAATGTCATGCCGCCCGTGCCGGTATTCGCGGCGCTGCCGATCGCCGGCTGTGTCGGCGCCTTGTTCGGCGTGATCGTCGGCCTGCCGGCCCTGCGGTTGCGCACCTTTTATTTTGCCATGAGCACGCTCGGCTTCGCCACCATCGTCACGCAGATTGCGCTGGCCTGGCAGAGCGTCACCGGCGGCGGCATCGGTATTGTTGGCCCGGAATTTCCGGCGCCCTTCAATACCGCATGGGGCTATTACTACCTCTGCATCGCGTTCGCCGCCTTCTCCACCTGGATGAGCGCGAACGTCGCTCACAGCCGGTTCGGCCGCGCCCTGATCGCGGTCCGCGACGCCGAAGTCGCGGCGGAAGCCACAGGAATCTCCAAGCCGCGCATGCTGATCGCGATATTCCTGTTTGCTGGTGCGCTGGCGGCAATTGCGGGCGGACTGTTTGCCAGCCTGCAAACCTACATCACACCCGATGCCTTCACCTTCGATCTATCGGTTCTGTTCTTCATCGCCATCTTGATCGGCGGTCGCGGCTCAATCCTGGGACCGATGCTGGGCACGATTATCCTGACCATCTTGCCGGAAATAGCGGCACCGCTCGCGGCATGGTCGACATTTCTGTACGCCGTCCTGTTGCTTGTGATCGTATTGGTTATGCCCGGCGGCATCGCGGCATTGCTGGATTTTCGCAACCGCCGTCCACTCGCCAGCAACCGCGCCATCGTGCCGCGACCAGCCACCTTAAGCGATATCATCCGCAAGCCCGCGGGCAACAAGATACTGAAGCTGCGCAAAGTCGCACTGACCTTCGGCAATGTTCGCGCTATCGACGGCCTCGATCTCGATGTGGCGCCCGGCCAGATTCACGGCCTGATCGGCCCCAACGGCAGCGGCAAGACCACGACCCTGAACGTGATCTCCGGTTACTATGCCGCCCAGGCCGGCACGTTGACGCTGGGAGAAGACCCACTGCCCCCGGGGATGCCGGCACTTCGGGCATCCCGTGGCATTGCCCGCACCTTCCAGACGCCACGAGTGATCGGCGAAGCCTCGGTGCTTCAGAACGTGATGATCGGCGGCACCATCGAGGGACAGGCGACGTTCGTCGAAGCGCTGCTGGCGCTGCCGCGGAACCAGCGCGACGAGCGCATGCTCGCGGCCAAGGCCCGCGCGCTGCTCGGCGTCGTCGGACTTGAAATGCTGGCTGACGTCCGTGCTGATCGCTTGCAGCACAGCGAATTGCGCTTCATCGAGATCGCGCGGGCGCTGATGCTGGAGCCGGATTTCCTGCTGCTCGACGAACCCGCCGCCGGTCTCTCCAGCGACGAAATCGAGCGCCTGGCTGCGCTGATCAAGGCAATCAGCCGGCGCGGCGCCGGCGTGCTGCTGGTAGAGCATCATGCCGACCTGATCTTCGACATCTGTGATCAGGTCACCGTGCTCAATCTCGGCCGCACGCTGGCGGCCGGAACGCCCGCCGAAATTCGCGTCCATAAGGAGGTGGTCAGTGCTTACCTCGGTGGCTGAACCTCTGCTTTCCGTCGGCGCGCTGGAATCCGGCTACGGCAAAATCCGCGTGCTGCATGGAATCGATTTCACGGTATCGCCGGGCGAGGTGGTGGCGCTGCTCGGTCCCAATGGCGCCGGCAAGAGCACCATGCTGCGCGCGTTATCTGGATTGCTGCCGGTCTATGCAGGACATGTGCGCTTCGATGGCCGCGACATGACCAACGCCACGCCGCGCGAGACGGCACGCGCCGGGCTCGTGCATGTCATCGAAGGGCATCGCGTGTTCACGCAGATTTCCGTCACCGACAATCTCCTGCTGGCGGGCTACGATCTGCCGCGCGGCGAGCGCTCAGCGCGGATCGAGGAAGTATTGTCGTTCTTTCCGGAGATCGCCAAGAAGCGCCACGAGCGCGGCGGCGCGCTCAGCGGCGGCCAACAACAAATGTTGACGGTAGCGCAGGGACTGGTACGCCGCCCGCGGCTGTTGATGCTCGATGAACCGTCGGCCGGCCTGTCGCCGGTGCTGGTCGATCGCGTGCTCAACGTCGTCGGCCAGCTGCGCAGCCAGGGCACCGCGGTGCTGCTGGTCGAGCAGTTGCTGGAAAAGGCACTCGCCGCCGCCGACCGCGTCTATGCGTTGGTGCAGGGGCATATCGTGCTGGAAGCACCAACCAGCGAGGCCAATCTGCCGCAGCGGCTTGAACGCGCCTATTTCGGACATGAAGTGCAGGTATCTGTCCATGCTCAAACAGTGCAACAATAATTCGATGTCCGTAACATCTAGATGCCACTCCAATGGTCGACCTTTTTTGGGACCAAAATGCGCAATACAAGACTGCCGGCCGACCGGTCAGTGGCTATCGAACCAGTCTCCAAAAACAGTCTCCCGAAAATGGGAATAATTGCATA
>Ga0209638_1003059_pt1 | contig 10101 bp, 10 predicted proteins | sample BarGraNGADG00211_FD_184490 | JGI IMG/M metagenome (GOLD analysis project Ga0209638, IMG submission 184490) | Arctic peat soil microbial communities from Barrow, Alaska - Barrow Graham LP Ref core NGADG0002-211 (SPAdes) (version 2) | ecosystem: Environmental > Terrestrial > Soil > Wetlands > Peat... | reverse complement strand
ATGAGGTCCTCCACCTCGGAACGCGGGATCCGCTCGAACACGAAGCCGTTGCGGGTGTCGATGGTGAGCGCGTCACCGACCCGCACCGGGCCGTCGAGGAGTGCTCCGGAGAGCCGGACGACGCGCTCCTCGTCCGCCCGGCCGAGCACGAGTGCCCGATCAGGGTCGAGCAGCTCCTTGACGGTGACGATCTCGCCGACCGGTTCGTAGCCGCCGACCGCGACCACGAGCATGCCCTCGTTCAGGCGCAGCTCCTGGCCCTGACGGAGCTCGCTGACATCGATCGACGCCGAGACGCCGACGTTCATCTTCCGGCCTGCCGATACGACGTCGATGGTCCCGTCGCCGTGGTCGGCGACGAACAGCGCGTAGGTCCCCGGCGGCTTGGCCAGGTCGGTCAGCTGGCGGTTGAGGTCTTCGATGCGCCCGCGAGCCACCCGGAGCGCATCGGCGAGCCGCGCGTTCTTCTCCTCGAGGGACGCGACCCGCTCGTCGGAGCCGCGACCGGACATCCCGCCCGGGTATCTGGGTGCCTCGGTCATCGCCTCGCCCCCTTGTCCCTCGCCTGCACTGTCGACGGTAGGCCGCCGACGCCGTCACCGCGACCCTATTCGCCCGATCGGTCCTCGTACGCCAGGCCGGACTGGTCGCGGCGGACGCGCCGCGTCTTCTTCTCCGTGATCGGCCGCTCGCCCAGCTCCTCGGGGGTCCACTCGGCATCGGCCGGGTAGGCGCCCTTGGCCGGACGACGACGCAGCACCGGCGCCTCGATGCCGTCGGCCATCCGGCGGGCTGTGATGAGGAAGCCGGTGTGTCCGATCATCCGGTGCTCGGGGCGGACCGCGAGTCCCTCGAGGTGCCAGCCGCGGACCATGGACTCCCACGCGTGCGGCTCGGTGAACCGCCCGTCGGCGCGGAGATCCTCGGCGATCCTCGAGAGCTGGGTGGTGGTGGCGAGGTACGCGATGAGGACGCCGCCGGGAGCGAGCGCCGTCGCGACGGCCTCGAGGTTCTCCCACGGGGCGAGCATGTCGAGCACCACCCGGTCGATCGAGCCGGGTTCGCAGGTCATCGGGAGCACGTCGGAAAGGTCTCCGACCGACAGCGTCCAGGCCGGATGCGGCCCCCCGAAGAGCCCTTCGACATTGGCGCGCGCGATCTCGGCGAAATCCGCTCGGCGCTCGATCGAGTGCAGCATGCCGCGGTCACCGACGGCGCGCAGCAGCGACATGGTCAGCGCGCCCGATCCGACGCCGGCCTCCACGACGCGAGAGCCGGGATAGATGTCCGCCATCGCGACGATCTGGCCGGCGTCCTTGGGATACACGACGGCTGCCCCGCGCGGCATCGACAGCACGAAGTCGGAGAGCAGTGGTCGAAGAGCCAGGTACTCGAAGCCCGCGCTGTTGGTGACGACCGAGCCCTCGGGTCGTCCGATCAGGTCGTCGTGGCTGAACGCGCCCCGATGGGTGTGGTACGCCCCGCCCGGGACGAGCGCGATCGTGTGCAGACGACCGCGCACGTCGGTGAGCTGGACCCGGTCGCCGGCCCGGAACGGACCGCGCCGTTCACTCGCACCGGTGGCTTCAGGTCTGGCGTCGTTCTGTCCGTCGGTCACGTGGGCCGAGTCTAGGCGCGCAGGGCCGCGATGACGTCCCGGACCCGGACGATCCCGCGGACCCCGCCCGGCGCACCCGGCGTACCCGTCTGCACGAGGATCAGCACGGGGCTGACCGACGCCGCACCGGCCGCGCCCTGCGCCAGCTCCGAGCCGGTGCTGATGTCAGACAGGACGGCCTCGGCCGGCAGCGGCACGGCAACGGCCGCCAACGGGGTCTGGGCCCGCTGCTCGGCAGGGACCGAGTTCCAGGCCACCCCGTCCACGGTCGCGACCGGCGCCCCGTCGGGGCCGAGAAGCACGAGCCGGTCGACTCCCCCGCTGGTCAGCTGCTGTTGGGCGTCGGCCATGGACGTCCCCGCGGGAAGCGCGACCGCGCTCTGGACCAGAGCCCCCACGTCGATCGCGTCGAGGGCGTCCAGACGTTTGGCCCCCCTCATCGCCTGCCCTGCCCCGGCCCAGAGCATCGAACCGACGGCCCCGGCCCAGATGAGATCGACCAGGTTCACCTGGCCGCCGTTCTGCGCGGCGCGGCTGAGCATCCAGCCCACTGCGCCGAGCGCGACGATCCGCCCGAACCACCCGGCCGCGACGGTGCCACGCGACCGCGACCCGGTGATCTTCCACACTGCCGCCTCGAGGATCCGGCCGCCATCGAGGGGAAGGCCGGGGAGCAGGTTGAAGACACCGACGAAGCCGTTGGCGACCGCACCCGAGAGCAGCACCAGGCCGAGGAGGCTGCCGTTCGGCGAGACCTGCCAGAGCGCGGCCAGCAGCGCCGCGAGCACGAGATTCACGACGGGGCCCACCGCGGACACCAGGGCGCTGCTCCCCGGCGTCATGCTTCTGGACGAGAACTCGGTGTGGCCGCCCCACAGAGTGATCGCGTACTGGCGCACCGGGATGCCGTGCGCGCGACCGACGAGTCCGTGCGCGAGCTCGTGCAGGAAGACCGAGGCGAAGAGCAGCAGCACGAAGGAGAACGCGACGAGGTACACGCCGGCGCCGAGATCGGGTGCCTGCGCCTGCACCGTCGGAGCAACCAGGAAGGTCAGCACGGCGGCAGCGAGGAACCACGACGGCGCGATGACGACAGGACTTCCCAGGATGTGTCCGATCGTCCAACCGCGGGTGCTGCCCGGAGGAGTCGCTTGGTTCGCCACACCCGAAGCCTAAGCGGCATCGCTGTGTCTCAGGTCCGCCGTAGCCTGGCCGCATGCCCCGACGAGAGCCCCACGGTCCCGGACGGGACGGGCGCGCGACTCGACCCGGCCTGTCCCCTTCGCGCGCGGCGGACTTCCAGCAGTGCCCGCTGCTCTTCCGGCTCCGGGTGATCGACCGGCTCCCGGAGCCGCCGAGCCCGAGCGCGGTCCGCGGCACGCTCGTGCACCGCGTGCTGGAGCTGCTGTTCGACGCGGCCGCCGGCGATCGCGATCTCGAGGCTGCTCGCGGCCTGCTCCCGATCGCTTGGGACGAGCTGCAGTCGCGTCACCCCGAGTACACCGAGATGTTCGCCGACACCGACGAGCTCGAGCCCTGGCTGGCCCGGGCGGATGAGCTGCTCGCGACGTACTTCGCGATGGAGGACCCGAACCGGCTCGAACCGGCTGAGCGTGAGCTGTGGGTGGAGACGGTGCTCCCGGATGGACCGGCGCTGCGCGGCGTGATCGACCGGCTCGACGTGGCACCGGACGGTGCGATCCGGGTCGTCGACTACAAGACCGGCAAGTCGCCGACCCGCGGCTACGAGGCCGGAGCACTGTTCCAGATGCGTTTCTACGCCGTGGTGCTCCGCCGCACCCGCGGCGAGCTGCCCCGGATGCTCCAGCTCGTCTACCTCGGCGACGGACAGCTCATCCGGCACCAGCCCACGGAGGCCGAGCTCGACGCCACCGAGCAGAAGATCCGCGCGATCTGGTCGTCGATCGAGCATGCGGCGCTGACCGGCGAATGGCTACCCCGCACCAGCAGGTTGTGCGACTGGTGCGCGCACCGGGCGGTCTGCCCCGCGTTCGGCGGCGAACCACCCGAGCTCTCGCCGGCCGAGGTCCTCCGCGCGATCGGTGTCAGCCCCGCGACGAGCTGACGGAAAGCCGGGTCGCGGCGGAGCGGGTCAGCTCGGCGAGGAGGTGATGGCGACCGACGCGCCGATCCGGTCGATCACCTCACCCGCATGCACGGCCGCGAGGTCCGCGAGCGTGATGCTGAGGAGGTCGGGAAAGCGGCTGAGCCCTGGCGCGGGATCGATGGCCACGATGTTCGGCACCCCGATCGTCTTCGCGCCGGCGGCCATCGCGGACCGCAACCCGCCCGGGGAGTCCTCGATCGCGACGCAGTCCCGAGGATCCACGCCGAGCCGCGCTGCGGCCGTCAGGTACGGTTCCGGGTCGGGCTTGCCGCGGGTGACCTCGTCGCCTGCCACGACCACCCGGATCGCCCCGGCGGGTGCGAGCTCGGCCACCGGCTCGGCGAGGCTCCGGTACGACATCGTGACCAGGGCGCACGGGACGCCGGCCCCGGCGAGCGCCCGCAGCAGCTCGCGAGCACCGGGTTGCCATGGCACCTCGCGGCCCAGCTCCATGGTCATCCGCTCGATCAGGAAGTCGAGGATCTCGCTGATGCTCAGCGCGACGCCATGCTCCTGGAACACCCGAGCGCTGTGGGTCAGCTCGCTACCGATGAGCTGAACCGCATCCTCGCGGGTCCAGGTGCCGCCATGCGCCTCGACGAGCTCCGTCTCGGTGGCCATCCAGTACGGCTCCGAGTCGATCAGAGTTCCGTCCATGTCCCACAGAACGGCGGCGGGCAGGACGAGAGGCTCGGCGTCGTCGGGCATGCACCCGAGTCTAGGTGAAGCGCAGTTCCTCTCCGGCGGAGTGCGCCTAGGGTGGACCCATGAGCGACGACGAGCACGCCGCGCACGAAGAGACCGTCCCGCTCGAGCCGGTCGTGCTGGCCGCGTTCGAGGGCTGGAACGATGCCGGCAGTGCGGCCACCCAGGCCTTGCTGCACCTGCACCAGGTCTGGGACGCGGAGGATGTCGACGCGCTCGACCCCGAGGACTATCACGACTTCCAGGTGAACCGACCGACCGTCGGAACCGACGAGTTCGGGCGCCGCCGGGTGACCTGGCCGACGACGACGGTCGCGGTCGCGCGATCGCACGACACCGGGCGCGAGATCATCCTGGTCCACGGGATCGAACCGTCGATGCGGTGGCGTCACTACAGCGCCGAGCTGCTCGACATCGCGGAGCGGCTCGGCGCGAAGACCGTCATCACCCTCGGTGCGTTGCTGGCGGACGTGCCGCACACCCGCCCCATCCCCGTCACGACGACCTCGGACGACCCGGTGGTCCGAAACCGCCTCGGTCTCGAGCCGAACACCTACGAGGGACCGACCGGCATCATCGGGGTCGTGCACCAAGCGGCGGCCGACCGCGGCCTCAACGGTGTCTCGCTCTGGGCGGCCGTGCCGCACTACGTGGCGCATCCGCCGTCACCGAAGGCCACCCTTGCCCTGCTCACGGCGATCGAGGGTCTGCTCGGCGAGACGATCGCCGTCGGCGACCTGCCCGAGGACGCCCAGGCCTGGCAGATCGGCGTCGACGAGCTTGCGGCTGAGGACTCGGAGATCGCCGAGTACGTCCGCCAGCTCGAAGAGGTCAAGGACACCGCGGATCTTCCCGAGGCGACCGGCGAGGCGATCGCGCGCGAGTTCGAGCGCTACCTGCGGCGTCGCGACAACGGCCCCGGTGGTCGACCGAGTACCTAGATCCGGATGCCGAGCAGCGCGTCCACGGTGCGCGCCATCACACCCGGTTCACCCTCAGGCCACTCCTCGTCGTGCTTCGGTCCGGCGAGGGTCCGCGCCACCCACTCGTCCATCGCGCAGATCGCGCGTGGCGAGTCGAGGTCGTCCGCGAGCGCCGATCGGATCTCGGCGACGGCGTCGTCGGGCGGCGGCGCGACGGCTCCCGAGAGGGCGGCCCGCCAGTGTTCGATCCGGGCGACCGCGTCCCTCAGCTCGGCGTCCGACCACTCCCAGTCGCTGCGGTAATGGTGCGCGAGCATTGCCACCCTGATCGCCATCGGGTCCACTCCGTCGGCCCGCAAGGTCGAGACGAAGACGAGGTTGCCGCGGGACTTGCTCATCTTCTCGCCGTCGAGGCCGACCATGCCGGAGTGCACCTGGATCCTGGGTGCCGACGCCGCGCCGGCCAGGGCTCGCAGGTGGGACGCGGACATCTCGTGGTGCGGGAAGAGCAGATCGGAGCCGCCGGCCTGGATGTCGAAGTCCTTGCCGAGCGCGGCCCGCGCGATGACCGCGCACTCGATGTGCCAGCCCGGGCGGCCGGTGCCCAGCGAGCCCGCCTCCCAGTGCGGTTCGCCGCTTCGCTCGCGGCGCCAGAGCAACGGGTCCAGCGGGTTCAGCTTCCTCGGCCGCGCCGGGTCCCCGCCGCGCTCCGCGAACAGGGCGAGCATCTCGGCCTCGGACAGGTGCGAGACGTTGCCGAAGTCGCCGTCGCCACTGAGGTCCGCATAGACGTCGCCCAGCTCCGGTGCCGCTCCGCCCGCTCCGGGTTCGAGCGGCACCCGGTAGGCCGAGCCGTCGGCGAGCATCCGTTGCACGGCGTCGACGGTTGCCGGGATGGTCTCGACCACACCCGAGTAGACGTCCGGTGGGATGACTGCGAGCGCGGCCATGTCGGCGCCGAACAGGGCGGTCTGCTCGGCCGCGAGCTCGCGCCAGTCGACTCCGGTGGCAGCAGCACGCTCAAGCAGGGGGTCGTCCACGTCGGTCACGCACGAGGCGTAGCGGACCGTGAGCCCCTGGTCGCGCAGCGCGCGCTGCAGCAGGTCCACCGCGACGTAGGTGGCGGCGTGACCGACGTGGGTGGCGTCGTACGGGGTGATCCCGCACGCGTAGATGCCGACCTTGGTCGATCCGACCCGCGCCGCGGGCACGAGCGTGCCGCTCGAGCTGTCGTGAACGCGCACGACCTCGCCGCGTCCGGGGATGGCGGGAAGCTGCGGAGCGGGCCAGGTGCGCACACCGAGAGCCTAACCGCGGGGCAAGGACGCGACGGGCACTACCCCGTCGTCGTGCCGAGCGGTGACAGGACGTGGAAGACGAGCAGCAGCAGCACGACAGCCGAGAGGCCGAGGCGGTAGCGGACGAACGGGCGATAACTGTACGTGGTAACGATCTTCAAGAAGGCAATGATCGCGACGTAGCCCACGACGAAGGCGATCAGGGTCGCGACGATCGTGACGCCGAGGCCCGGGTGCCCGTGCTTGCCGAAGTCGCCGACGCTCTTGGCCAGCTCGAACAGTCCCGAGCCGAGGACGGCCGGAATCGCCAGCAGGAACGAGTACCGCGCCGCGGCCTCGCGCGTGTATCCCAGCAGCAGGCCGGCCGAGATGGTTCCGCCGGACCGGGAGACGCCGGGGATCAGGGCCAGCGCCTGGGCCAGCCCGAACAGCACGGCGTGCTTCCGGTTGATGTCGTCGAGCTCCCGGTCCTTGCGACCCACCCGGTCCGCCCAGCCGAGCACCAGGGCGAAGACCGCGAGCATCAGCACGATCAGGTAGAGGTTGCGGAAGGTGTGCTCGATCGAGTGCTGGAAGACCAGCCCGAGCAGCACGATCGGGATGGTGCCGATGATGATCCACCACGCCATCCGGGCGTCGGGGTCACCCTCGCCGAGACGGGCGGCGCGATCGGTGCCGTGCGCACCGCGGAGGGCCTCCCACCAGGCGCGAGCGATCCGCGCGATGTCGCGGCGGAAATAGAACAGCACCGCTGTCTCGGTGCCGATCTGCAGGATCGCGGTGAAAGCCGCCCCGGGGTCGCTACCGGTTCCGATCAGCTCGCCGACGATGCGGATGTGAGCGCTCGAGGAGACCGGCAAGAACTCGGTCAGACCCTGGACGAGCCCGAGAATCATCGCCTGCAGGATGTTCATGAGCGCCAAGGCTACTGCCCGACCGCCGCGCGCCGCTCCGTTGCGCGACTCCGCGGCCGGTAGCGTGCTGAGCCATGGAAGAGCGGTTGCTCGGCACCAGCGGCCTGCGCGTGTCGCGGCTCGGTCTGGGCACGATGACGTGGAGCCGCGACACGGACGAGCATGAGGCCGCGGAACAGCTTCGCGACTTCGTGGACGCCGGCGGCACCCTGATCGACACGGCGGCCTCGTACGCAGACGGCGCTTCCGAGGAGCTGCTCGGCAGCCTTCTCAGTACTGCGGTCGGGCGCGACGAGGTGCTGCTGTGCACCAAGGCGGGAGTTCGGCGGACGGTGCGCGGCGGCGTCGTCGACGCTTCCCGAGGAGCGCTGCTGGACTCGCTCGACGCGTCCCTGCGACGCCTCGGCACGGATCACGTGGATCTGTGGCTGGTGCAGGCGCCCGATCCGCGGACGCCGATCGAGGAGACGGTCTCGGCGCTCCGGCTGGCGGTCACGAGCGGCCGCGCCCGCTACGTCGGCCTGTCCAACCACCCGGGCTGGCAGACGGCCCGCACCGCGACGTTGCTCGAGCCGGACCCCGGCCTGGCAGCCGTCGAGGTCGAGTACTCGCTGCTCGAGCGCGGCATCGAGCGAGAGGTCGTCCCGGCCGCATCGGCCCTCGGGATCGGGGTCCTCGCGTGGTCGCCGCTCGGGCGCGGTGTGCTGACCGGCAAGTACCAGCGCTCGATACCGGCGGACTCGCGGGCCGCCTCGCCGCACCTCGCGGGCTTCGTCGAGCCGTACCTGGGGCCGGATCAGCAGGGGATCGTCGCAGCTGTCACGATCGCCGCGCAGGGCCTCGAGCGCGCGCCGCTCGAGGTCGCGCTCGCCTGGGTGCGGGACCGGCCTCAGGTGACGTCCGCCATCGTCGGGGCCCGCACCGCGGCTCAGCTCCGCGCCGTCCTGGCAAGCGAGGACCTCGAGCTGCCGGAGGCGATCCTGGACGCCCTCGACGAGATCAGTGCGCCCGACCTGGGTTACCCAGAACGTCGATAGCCGCGCCGCTCGGCCCGGTCGTGCCGGGCCGCTGGATCACCCGTACGAGTCAGCCCCGCGAACCCTCGTGGCGGGCTTCACTGGGCTCGTCATCGACGTCGACATCCTCGTCAACGGTGTCGTCGACGTCCGCGTCCTCGATCTCTACGAACGGGTCGTCGTCGTCGAAGTCGTCCTCGTCCACGTCCTCGTCATCGTCGTCGTCACTCTCGTCATCGGCGAGGAAGAAGGGCAGCGCCTCACCGTGGACCTCCGCGAGCGCCTCGTCGTACACGTCGAACGCGTCGGCAAGGACGTCGTAGGCGTCGTCGACGGCTGGGTCATCCTCGGCGCGGCGGGCGGCGACGGCGTTGTAGTGGGCCTCGAGCGCAGCGAGGAGTCGGTCGAGCGCGGCGCGCGGGTCGGCGGTCATGCCCTGACGGTACTGCCCGAGTGGGCACAATGGCACTCTCAGTCGACGGGAACATCCACCTGGGGGACGGTGACCGATGGACAGTCCTACGCAACGGCGACTCACGCGCAACGCGTGGATCGCCAGGGGCGGCCAGTACGAGTACCGAGTCGTGACCCTGCCGAGGTCGACCAGCCCGGTCGATGCTTGCCGGTTGCTGACCGACGAGGCGGAGTACGGCCGCTGGGAGCTCGCGCGAACTCGCCTCTATGCGGGCGGGGAGCGCCGGGTCTGGCTCCGGCGCAAGATCTTCCGGGTCGAGAGCACTCTCTAGCGAGGGTCCCCACCCATGCGGGCGCGGCGCGGTGTCGCGCAGGCGTCCTCGAGGCCCGCACGGGTCAGCAGCGTTCCAGCAGTCGGCGCAGTACCCGGGTCCCGAAGCGCAGCGACTCGATCGGCACCCGCTCGTCGACGCCGTGGAACATCGCCGGGAAGTCCAGCTCGGGCGGCAGCCGGAGCGGGACGAACCCGAAGCCGACGATCCCGAGCCGCGACAGCGACTTGTTGTCCGTACCGGCCGACAGCATGTACGGCAGAACGGCCGCGTCGGGGTCCTCCGCAGCGAGCGCGGCCACCATTACATCCACGAGGTCGCCCTCGAAGGGTGTCTCGAGCGAGACGTCGTAGTGCAGCGTCTCGACCCGCACGCCATCGCCCGCGAGCCGGGCGATCTCCGCCAGGGTCTCCTCGCCCTGGCCCGGCAGGTAGCGGACGTCGAGGATCGCCTCCGCCCTGGCCGGGACCACGTTCGCCTTGTAGCCCGCGGAGAGCTGCGTCGGGTGAGAGGTGGCGCTGGTCGTGGCGCCGACGAATCGAGCGGCGGGGCCGAGAGCGGCCACGAGCGCGTCCACCGATTGCGGGTCCTCGGGATCGAACGGCAGACCGGTCAGATCGGCGACGCCGCTGAGCAGGGCGCGCACGGTCGGGCTGAGCGACATCGGCCAGGCGTGGCGCCCGACCCGGGCGACCGCCGCGGCGAGCCGGACGACCGCGTTGTCCGCATTGACCTGCGAAGCGTGACCGGCGG
>Ga0209638_1003058_pt1 | contig 10101 bp, 9 predicted proteins | sample BarGraNGADG00211_FD_184490 | JGI IMG/M metagenome (GOLD analysis project Ga0209638, IMG submission 184490) | Arctic peat soil microbial communities from Barrow, Alaska - Barrow Graham LP Ref core NGADG0002-211 (SPAdes) (version 2) | ecosystem: Environmental > Terrestrial > Soil > Wetlands > Peat... | reverse complement strand
CAGTCGCGAGCAGATCCAAGAGGCAGCTCGAATGGCAGGAGCCCACGACTTCATCATGGTGCTGCCCCGAGGGTACGACACCATCATCGGCGAACGGGGACAGCGGCTGAGCGGGGGGCAGGCCCAGCGCATAGCACTGGCCAGAGCCTTCCTGAAGGACGCTCCAATCCTGGTTCTGGACGAGGCTGCCACCCACCTGGACGTGGAGCAGGAGTCGCTGCTCGAGGGGACCCTTGGGCGATTGATGGAGAGACGAACGGTGCTGATGGTTGCCCACAGGCTGAGCACGGCTCGGCGGGCCGACAAGGTGGTAGTCCTGGCAGATGGACGGGTGGCGGAGCGCGGGCCCCACGAGGAGTTGATCCGGCGGGGAGGACTGTACCAGCAGATGGTGGAGGCGGCTGGGAGCCATCAGCTGGGAGCCGTCAGCCATCAGCTTACGGCTCCCAGCCTTTCCCTCACCGCGACCCTCTCCCAAAGGGAGGGGAGGGAGTTCGAGTCGCCTCTCCCTCTGGGAGAGGCCCCCCGAAGGGCGGGTGAGGGCAGCCCCCAGCACTCAGCACTCAGCACTCAGCAAATCGCACCGGATCCCAGACCTCAGAACCTAGAACCCAGAACCCAGACCTCAGAACTGGGCACCCTCCTGCGACTGCTGGGGCTGATGCGCCCCCTCTGGGGCTGGATGGTCCTCTCCGTCCTGCTCGGCTTCTGCACCGTCGCCGGCGGGGTGGGGCTCATGGCCACGGCGGCCCTCCTGATCGCCTCCGCCGCCCTCCACCCCTCCGTGGCCGACCTCGCCGTCCCCATCGTCGGGGTCCGCTTCTTCGGCCTCTCCCGAGGGGTCTTCCGGTACCTGGAGCGGTACTGCTCCCACTACGCCACATTCAGCCTGCTAGCCCGTTTGAGGGTGGGCTTCTACCAGGCGCTGGAACCGCTGGCCCCGCTGGGTCTGGTTGGGCAACGGGGCGGAGACCTTCTGGCGAGGGTGGTGACAGACGTGGAGACGCTGCAGAACTTATTCCTCCGGGTTGTAGCACCCCCAGCCGTGGCCCTCCTGGTCACAATCGCCATGGCGCTCTTCCTGGGCGCCTTCGGGCCCGAACTCGCCACCCCGCTGGTCGCCTTCGTGCTGCTAGCGGGGCTGGGGGTGCCGTTGCTATCCGGCCGGATGGCCGTGGGGCTGGGCAGGGCCACAACTAAGCTGGGGTCCGATCTGAGCGTCCAGCTGCTGGACGGCATCCAGGGGATGGCAGACCTGATCGCCTTCGGCCAGGAGCGCCGCCGTATGGAGATGGTGGCATCGACCAATCGGCGGTTGGCAGCCGTGCAGCGTCGGATGGCCGCAATCACCGGGCTGCAGAGCGGCCTCACGGCGCTGCTGAGCGGCCTGGGAATGTGGGCCGTGCTGACAATGGGGATCGAGCTTATCGGTTCCGGCCGGCTGGAATGGATCTACCTGCCGGTGGTGACGCTGGCAGCGCTGGCATCCTTCGAGGCGGTTGCCCCCCTCGCCCAAGCCGCCCAGCAGCTGGAGGGGAGTCTGGAGGCCGGGCGCCGTCTCTTCGAGCTCATGAGGCAAGGAGAGACGCCATCTCAAGAGCATGGAGAAACGCCACCACAAAGACACGAAGGCACAAGAACCATGGATGAACCCCTTGTGTCTTCGTGTCTTTGTGGTTCGGACGCTGATGGTTCAGAGCTAAAACAGGGTGGGTGCTCGCTGTCGGTGAGCGGTCTCAGTTTCCGTTATGGCCCGGAGGAGCCGCCGGCGCTGGACGGGATCAGCTTCGATCTGCGACAGGGACGAAGCCTGGCCATCGTCGGCCCTAGCGGGGCCGGCAAGTCCACCTTGCTCCGAATGCTGCTCCGCTTCTGTGACTATCAAGACGGCTGCATCAGGCTGAGCGGCACGGAGCTTCGCGACATCCCCCCGGACAAGGTGCGCCGGCTGATGGCAGTTGTCCCGCAGCACACCCACCTCTTCAACGTCACGCTTCGGGAGAACCTAACCCTCGCGCGGCCGGATGCGACTGAGGAACAGATAGAGGATGCGGCCAGTCGGTCGCAGCTCCACAACTTTGCCCTGGGCCTCCCGCGGGGCTACGACACCCCGGTGGGGGAGCAGGGGCTGTGGCTCAGCGCCGGGGAGCGGCAGAGGGTCGCCATCGCCAGGGCCCTGTTGAAGGATGCGCCAATCCTGATCCTGGATGAGCCCGCCGCGGGCCTGGACAGCCTGACAGAAATGGAACTGATGCACTCCCTCCGCCAGCTTATGGTGGGACGCACCACCCTGCTGGTGACCCACCGGTTGGTGGGGCTGGAGGCGATGGATGAGATCCTGGTGCTCAGGGGTGGAAGGGAGGTGGAGCGGGGATCCCACGACACCCTTCTTCGGCAAGGCGGGCTCTATCGCCGGAGTTGGGATCTCCAGCGTGAACTGCTACGGCAGGAATAGCGCTGTTGTCGTGGCGTCAAGGCTCGCTACACCAGCGAGCCGTTATGCCACACGCGGTCTGGCCTGTGGTAGAGTACGCAACGAGCTAAAGTGATGCCGCCGGGATCCCGGATCAAGGTGGACCACGGCATGCTTCTTGCTTTCGTGGACGCGGCCAACCCTCCACGTCGCTGTCAGTTACCCCCAGTTCTCCCGACTCCTGGATGGATAAAGGCACGAGGTAGTGCAGTGGATTACGTCCGCCTGACAAAGCCCCGCAGCGTGGGGCTGCTACTTCTCACCGCTCTGGCCGGCATGGTCGCGGTTGGTCAAGGCTTTCCCTCGCTTTCCCTTGTGGCGGCGACCCTGCTGGGTGGCGCCCTGGCTGCTGGTGGCGCCAACGCCCTCAACTGCTACCTGGACCGTGACCTGGACCGAATGATGCGTCGGACCGCTCTCCGACCGTTGGCGGCGGGCCGATTAGATCCACGCCGAGCCGCGGCCTTTGGTCTGCTTCTTTGCCTGCTGTCCTTCATCCTTCTGGCCGCCACGGTCAACCTGCTCAGCGCTCTATTGGCGGCCGCCGGGGCCTTTTACTACGTGGTCATCTACACCATCTGGCTGAAGCGCGAGTCGCCATGGAACGTGGTAATCGGCGGCGGCGCGGGGGTTATGCCGCTGCTGGTCGGATCCGCGGCCGTGACCGGGCAGCTGTCCTCCTCGGCCCTGGCCATGGGCGCGGTGATCCTCTTCTGGACTCCGCCACACTTCTGGTCACTGGCTCTGCTGCGGCAGGAGGAGTATGCTGAGGCGGGCATCCCCGTGATGCCCGTGGTCCTGGGCAGCCTGGAAACTCGCCGGCAGATCGTGCTGTACAGCCTGGTTCTGGTCGCGCTCTCCATTATGCTTCCCCTGGTGGGCTTCGCTGGGGCCGGATTTCTGGCCGTGGCCGCCGTCCTGGGGGTGCTTATGCTGTTCCTGGCGGTACAATTGCTGCGGCAAGGCTCCGCGCGAGCCGCCGGACGGCTATATCGCTATTCCATCCTTTATCTTGCGCTGCTTTTCAGCACGCTGATCATTGATCGCGCGGGCGGCTGGTCTCTCCTGGCAGGGATCTTCTAGCCGGCCCAGCGTGGAGGTTGAGACAATGAGACCGGGTCGCCGCGCCCATTTCAAAGCCGTTGCATCCATCGCCCTAGCCGCGCTAGGTGTGGTGGCACTGTCCGGCTGCGAGGCATTCCCGGTCGCCATCTTCAGACCGGAGTCGCCTGGCGCCACCGCCATCAACGATCTCTCCCTGATCCTGCTGGCCATCGCGGCGGTGGTACTTGTGGGGGTGGAGGCCACCCTCCTCCTCGCCATCGTCAAGTTCCGCAACCGGCCGGAGGGAAGCGCGGTGCAGACTTACGGCAACGTCCGGCTGGAGACTAGCTGGACGGTCGCCACCTCCCTGGTGATCGTGGTGGTGCTGGTGTTGACGGTGAAAACCATGGTAGAGGCCACCTCAATCCAGGCAATTGTGCTACCCTCCGCCTCGGCTTGGCCCGGTGATACGCTGAACGTTCGGGTGGTTGGGCACCAGTGGTGGTGGAGCTTCGAGTACCCCCAGGGCAACGTTGTGACAGCCAACGAGATGCACATCCCTACAGACAGGCCTATCAAGGTTCAACTGGAATCGGCAGACGTGATCCACAGCTTTTGGGTACCCAGGCTGGCAGGGAAGACCGACGTGATCCCAGGCCAGATCAACTTTGGCACCTTCCTGGCCACAACCCCGGGTGTCTACGCTGGTGAATGCGCTGAGTTCTGCGGCATTGAGCACGCCCATATGGGATTCAGGGTGATTGCCGAGCCGATATCGGACTTCTCCGAATGGATGAAGCAGCAGCTGTCCCCGGCCGCGGAGCCGGCCACGGCTGCCCAGAGACAGGGCCGGGAGGAATTCCAGCGCAACTGCGCGGGGTGCCACACCGTCAACGGCACCGAGGCCAGCGGAAAGGCCGGCCCCAACCTGACTCACTTTGCCAGCCGCCAGGCGCTGGGAGCCAATCTCATGGAGAACAACCCTGCCAACCTGGCTCGGTGGATTCAGAACCCCCAGGCGTCCAAGCCGGGCAACCTGATGCCCAATCTGGGGATGAGCCCGGCGATGGTGGAGCAGGTGGTCTCCTACGTGAGTATCCTGAAGTAACATCACGGCCCGTCCGTGCCAAAACACGGCACGTCGGGGACGAGCCCCGACACCACGGAGTCATCCTGCGGGAGGATCTGAATGGCGAGCAGCGCGGATAGCTTGGGAGGCCACACCGGGGACGATACCGGCCTCTGGAGCTGGGTCACCACGACAAACCACAAGCGGATCGGCGTCCTTTACTTGACCACCAGCTTCGTCTTCTTCCTGGCCGCCGCGTCGATGGCGATGCTGATGCGAACCCAGCTCATAAGGCCGAACAACGACTTCCTGTCGCCAGACGCCTACAACCAGATCTTCACCATGCACGGCACCACGATGGTGTTCCTCTTCGGAATGCCGGTGCTGGCGGGTTTTGGCAACTACATGGTGCCGCTGATGATCGGGACCCGAGACATGGTGTTCCCCAGGCTGAACGCCTTCAGCTACTGGACCTACCTGGCCGCCGCCATCCTTCTGTACAGCAGTTTCCTTTTCGGCGGCGCCCCCAACGCGGGTTGGTTCAGCTACGCCCCGCTGACGGAGATCACCTACGCCCAAACCGCCGGTATGGATTACTGGAGCATCTCTATCGTAATGCTGGGTGTCTCGTCCATCGCCGGCGCCGTGAACCTTTTGGTCACCATCCTGGTATTGCGTGCCCCGGGGATGGGGTTCAACCGCATGCCCCTCTTCGTCTGGGCCACGCTGGTGAACCAGTTCATGATCCTGGTGGCGATGCCCAGCCTCACCGCCGCGGCCATCATGCTCTTTCTCGATCGCCACTATGCCACCAGCTTCTTCAATCCGGCCACCGGCGGCGATCCGCTTCTGTGGCAGCACCTCTTCTGGTTCTTCGGACACCCGGAGGTGTACATCCTGATCCTGCCCGTATTCGGCATAATTTCCGAGGTGATCCCGGTATTCGCCCGCAAGCCGATCTTCGGCTACTCCTTTATCGCCTACTCCTCCGTCGCGATAGGCGTGCTCAGCTTTACCGTGTGGGCACACCACATGTTCGCCGTGGGTTTGGGGCTGGCGGCCGATGCTGCCTTCGCCTTCACCAGCTTCACCATCGCCGTGCCCACCTCCGTGAAGATCTTCAACTGGCTGGCCACGCTGTGGGGTGGATCGCTGCGATTTCGCACCCCAATGCTGTTCGCCCTCGGCTTCATCGGCCTCTTCGTCATCGGGGGACTCAGCGGCATGGCCGTGGCCGTGGTTCCCTTCGACTGGCAGGTGACGGACAGCTACTTCATTGTGGGCCACCTTCATTCGGTGCTGTTCGGTGGGACGGCCTTCGGGGTCTTCGCCGGCACCTACTACTGGTTCCCCAAGATAACCGGACGGATGATGGACGAACGGCTCGGCGCGGTGAGCTTCTGGCTCCTGGTCGTCGGGTTCCTCTTCACCTTCCAGTCATTCCACATCCTGGGCCTGCTGGGGATGCCTCGCAGGATCTACACCTTTGCGGCGAACATGGGCTGGAACGAGCTTAACCTGATCGGTACCCTGGGCGCCTACGTGATCGCCGTGGCGACTGTTGTGTTCCTCTGGAACCTGGTGGTCAGCTTGCGCAGCGGCAGAGTGGCGGGTCCGGACCCGTGGGACGCGTGGACGCTGGAGTGGGCCACCTCTTCGCCGCCGCCAAAGCACAACTTCGACCGTCTGCCGGAGGTGCGCAGCCGCAGGCCGCTGTGGGACGAAAAGAACCCGGACCGGGCGGACTATTTGACGAGACACTGATTGGCTGACGGCTGACAGCTTCTCTGGAGGTTGGACCTGGTGGAAGGCATCAAAGCTGAGGGACCCGCAAGCGAGGAAACGACCCTCGACAGGGCGGAGCATAGGGAGGCCGAGCATCACGCTGCCTCGGACCACAGCCCCTGGCCGTTCCTGCTGGCCGTGGGGATCCTGGTCATTGGGGTGGGTTTGCTGCATCAGATAGCCATCGTAGCGTTGGGCGTGGCCCTCTGCCTTGCGGCCGTGATCGGCTGGCTCTGGCAGCCATGGGTTTCATAACGTGGGGAAGGCCGCAAAATGATTGCTAGAACGATGGGCAGGCCCGAGCGGCCCTTCACAGCGCGACTCAACCCCACTATCATTGGTCTGTGGGTCTTCATAGCTACCGAGGCGCTCTTCTTCGGGATGCTGATGGGATCCTACTTCTACCTGCGCGTTCGGCTGGGCAGCTGGCCCCCACCCGGCTCACCGCCGAGGGACCTCTTTGTCCCCCTGCTGAACACGGTAGTGCTGCTTTCCAGCGGGCTGGTCATGCACGGGGCCCACAGCAGCATGCGCAAAGGGGATACGGCGGTGCTAAGGGGCGGGATCGTGGCGACCATGGTGCTGGGTGCGGCATTCCTGGGAGGGCAGGCGTACGAGTACACCCACGCCGGCTTCGGCCTCAGCAGCGGATTGCTCGGATCTGCCTTCTTCACCCTGACCGGCTTCCACGGGGCCCACGTCTTTGTTGGACTGATCTTCCTGGCGCTGATCCTGTGGCGGGCAGGCAGGGGGGTGTACACGGCGGAGCATCACATCGGGGTGGAGGCCGGCGCGCTCTACTGGCACTTTGTGGATGCGGTGTGGGTGGTGCTGCTCACCATCCTGTACCTGATATAGCGGTCGAGAGTACTGGAGCGGGGTCCATTGCCCCGGTCGGCAGTGTGACGGACGGCTCTATATAGACACTAGGAGGGAAGGACATTGGAGAAGAAACTGGCGCTACTGACTTTGGCGATCCTCGTGCCCATCGTTGTCGTAGTCTCGGCTTGTGGAGGGGGGAGCGCCCCGGCGCCCACAGCTGTGCCGGCGGCCCCGGCCGCAACCAAAGCCCCCGCGGGCACCTCTGCCCCCATAGCTACATCGGCCCCGGCTGCAACCAAGCCTGCGGGGGCAACTACTGCCGCGACACCGGCCGGGCCGGCCGCGGCCACGGGTGATTTAGTGGCGGGCAAGACGGTCTACGACCAGAACTGCAACTCCTGCCATCCTGGCGGAGACAAGGGAGCAGGGCCCGCACTGAAGGGCAGGAACATCACCGCCGATCGGCTCAAGACCCAGGTGCGCAACGGTGGGGAGGGCATGCCCGCCTCCCCGGCCAGCAAGATCAGCGATCAGCAGTTGAACGACATGGTAGCCTACGTTCAATCGTTAAAATAGCGGACGGGGGAATAGGATGAGATCTCCCAGGACTGGAACAGCATGGGCCCTGTGGCTACTCTCCCTCGTGTTGGTAGCCTCGGTCATGACGGGCTGCCAGGCCGGACAGTCTTCTGGGGTGGCCGCGAACGCGGCTCCGACCGCGGCCACCCCGGCGGCCAGGACGGTCTGGAACGGCCACTATGCACAGAACATCCAGCCAATCTTCAATGACCACTGCGTGACCTGCCACGGTCCCAGCAGGGCAGACAACGGGCTGCGACTGGACAGCTACCAGGGGCTGATGAAGGGGACGGACCACGGTCCGGTGATGGTGCCCGGCGACCCAGACCACAGCGCCCTGATCTCCGTGGTTCAAGGCAGCGTAGAGCCCAGCATAAGGATGCCCCACGGCGGGCAGAAACTGACCGACCAGGACGTACAGAACCTGCGGCTCTGGATCGAAGCAGGCGCGAGTGCAAACTAGGCAGTACAACACAGAATGTATGAGTTTCTGGGGACACCCCAGACCTCGCCAGGTGCTGCGCTCTGGACCCGCCTTGTTGAGGGGGGCCAATGAGACCAGCAAACCTCACATCCCCTCGTAGGAGTGGATCGCGATGCAAAGTGAAACTGCTGAAAAGCAGCAGGTCGAACGACGCACTTTTCTCGGCTACATAATAGTGGCGGCCGGGGCGTTCATCACGACAGTGCTGGGAATCCCGCTGGTCGGATCGCTCATAGCGCCCGCCTTCAAAGGTCGGGAGTCCAACTGGGTCACGGTGGGCCCCACCACGGACTTCACCACGGGACAACCGAAGCCGACCACCGTTAGCATAACCATTAAGGACGGCTGGATCGAGCAGAGCGAGTCCAAAGGGGTGTGGGTGATCAAGCAGAGCGAGAGTACCTTCGTGGTATATAGCGGGCGGTGCGTCCATCTGGGCTGCGCTTACAACTGGAACGCGGCCCAGATGGAGTTCGACTGTCCCTGCCACGGTGGGCGCTACGCCCTGGACGGAAAGGTGTTGGGCGGCCCGCCGCCCCGCCCACTGGACACCCTCGAGTGGCGGATAGACCAGGGCAACCTGGTGATCCAGTACCAGGATTTCCAGCTGGGCGTTCCTCAGAAGGAGCTCGCATGACAACAACCACATCTTCGTCAGGGCCGAAGCCAGCGGGACGACTGGGACAGGTGAGTGGCTGGCTGGTCGAACGCTCCGGCGCTACCGGCATATGGGAAGCTTTCTTCGCTCGAAAAGTCCCTATAGGGGTGGGATGGCTCTACACCCTGGGCTTCGCCAGCATGTTCTCCTTCATCGTCCAGGCTGCCACCGGTCTCTTCCTGGCGGTGTACTACTCGCCAAGCCCGGACCACGCCTACGACAGCATACAGTTCATCATGTACCAGGTGCCTTTCGGCGCGGTGGTGCGGGGAATCCACCACTGGTCGGCCAGCGTCATGGTGGTGCTGGTGATCCTCCACATGGCCACGGTGTTCGTGCTTGGGGCCTACAAGTATCCTCGGGAACTCACCTGGATGTTGGGGGTTGGTCTGCTGGTGGTCACCCTCGGCTTCTCCTTCACGGGGTACCTGCTGCCGTGGGACCAGAAGGCATACTGGGCCACCGTGGTGGGGACGAATATCCCCGGCACCCTGCCCTTCGTCGGCGACTTCGTCCTCAGGGTTGCCAGGGGGGCTAGCCAGGTGGGCACCCTCACCCTGACGCGATTCTACGCATTCCACGTCCTGTTGCTGCCGGCGTCGCTGGCAGGGCTATTGGGCGCACACCTCTACCTGATCGTCCATCACGGCGTCAGCGTCCCTCCCTGGCTGTGGGACAGCGTCGCGCCGCGGGTGCGCGCGGTGCTCAGGCACCGGGAGCCGACTCCGATGGCTGCTACTCGGGAAGAGGAGTACCACCAGCGATACGAGGGGTTCAAGCAGGAGGGGCACCAATTCTGGCCCAATATCATCGTGGAGGACACCCTCGCGGCGGCCTTGGTGCTGCTGTGCACCATCGGACTGATGGTAACCTTAGGGGTGCCGACGGAGGGCCCTGCCGATCCCACCGATACGGCCTATGTGCCCCGGCCCGAGTGGTACTTCATGTTCCTGTTCCAGTTCCTCAAGTACTTCCCGGGGAATCTGGAGTGGGTGGCGGCGGTGGTAATACCATCGGCGGTGCTGCTGGTGATCCTACTGCTCCCGGTGTACGACCGAGGGCCGAACCGAGCCCCGTGGCGGCGCCCACTGGCCATGATCGCGGGGTTGGTGATGTCCGTTGTCGTCGGGTACCTGACCTACGTGGCCTATCAGTAGCCTATCCACCCAGCAGGGCGGGTCGTCCCT
>Ga0209638_1003057_pt1 | contig 10101 bp, 10 predicted proteins | sample BarGraNGADG00211_FD_184490 | JGI IMG/M metagenome (GOLD analysis project Ga0209638, IMG submission 184490) | Arctic peat soil microbial communities from Barrow, Alaska - Barrow Graham LP Ref core NGADG0002-211 (SPAdes) (version 2) | ecosystem: Environmental > Terrestrial > Soil > Wetlands > Peat... | reverse complement strand
CCGTCAGCGAGTGGGCAGAACTCCAATACGCGGCAGAGGAACACGCCGATGCTGTCCGGCACGGCAAGGTCCTGGTGATCCTGTCTCGTTTCGGTCCGGCGACCGCCCGTAGGTCGGAGGAATGGGCACGCTACTCGTATGCTTACAGCAAGCTCTACGGCTTTGTGATGGCCGATTGGTTTTCTCTTACCGAGATCCCCGACATCGCAACGGTCATCTACTACGTCCGGCTCGGCAAGCCGCTGGGCGAGGTGCAGCATTCGGGCGATGTGCTGTATCGCGCGTTTGAGAAAGGCGTAGTTGCGCTCAACCCGACGCGCGTCGCGGTGTCGGCGCATATTCCCACATCCCGAAGCGGAGAGCTAACAGATGTTGCTTACGACCGTAAACAGACAGCCTCAGCAGGCGCAATCAAGACAGACATGAGCCCCGAGTCGGGCCGCGTCCTGCTGTGGGCAGAGTAAGAGGTGAGTTGAATGGCCGAGAGAATCATCATAGATGAGTCAAAATGCACCAACTGCGGGCTGTGCGTGAAGGTGTGCTTCACGAACTACGAGGCGACCCACAGCGGCAAGGTTCGCGCGGTTGACAACCCCGTGCTTTGTGCTGCGTGCGGGCACTGCGTCGCCATCTGCCCTACTGGGGCCATCCTGCATCCGAGTGTCAGTAGTGCGGACTGCGAGGCTCTGGACGAGGCGAATCGCCCGAGCTACGAGCAGTTCCTGGGGTTTCTGAAGATGCGGCGCTCTCGCAGGGAGTTCAAGGACCAACCCGTCCCGCGCGAGGTGATCGATAAGCTCCTCGCCGCCGCGGTCGAGGCCCCGAACGGGCTCAATCGCAAGAACGTGTGCTACACCGTCATCACCGACCGGCAGGTGATGAAGCAGATGACCGACACGATAACCGATCAGACCGCGAAGCTGTGTAAGCTTCTCAGCAAGCCGATCGGCAGAGCCATCTTCAAACTGGTGCAGCCCGGCACCTATCGGGAGCTGGAGTTCTTCCTGCCGCTGATGGAGTATATCAGCGGGTTCAACGAATCGGGCATCGATATGGTCGCCTACAACGCCCCGTGCTGCATACTCGTCCACACCACAAAGGACGACATGTGCGGGGCTGAGGACTCGGTCTTCGCCGCCGCCAATATCCAATACGCCGCCGAAACGCTCGGCCTCGGCACGTGCTGCATAGGCTTCATCACCGGCACGGTCAACGCGGATAAGACTCTGAAGAAACTCGTCGGCCTGCCGGCGAATCACAAAGTGCAGACCTGCCTCATCGTCGGCTATCCCGAGTTCAAATACACAAAATCCGCGCCGAAGGTGGAGGCGAGGGTGAGGTGGGTGTAGCTGCTGGTGTGCTGTGTTGATCGTCCGGGATTTGCAATCCCGGATGCTGTTCCCGGAGTCTGTGACCCCTATCATGCTGTTCGGCGGATCACAGATCCTGAGAACCCGGCACGGGATTCCAGATCCCTTCTCAGTTACCGTCCACTGGCAAGCAGGCTGGTAATCCCCACGCTTCCTCTGGTTCGCGTCCAAACTTCTCGCGGTATTCTGTTCTTACGCGCATCTCGATAGCTTTCGCTTGACCGGGCCATATCAACGGAATGTATTGGACTTGCAGCGATGCATCGGGGATACTCTGCTTCAGTCGTGGCCACAGTGAACGGAGTCTTCTTGGTCCTTCCCAGTCAGCAGAGTCAGCGTCGGGATCGGACAGTGAAGCTACCAGAGCCCTGATGTACGTGCGCAGACCGGATCTCTTGGACATCTTCGTATCGAATCCAGAACGCCCGATCAACACGATGCCTTCGTGGTCAATCCCAGCATGATGCTCAGCCTCGTGTGGTTTGCCATCCTGCCCGACAATACGGATGCGAACCACCGAGAAAACAGAGTCAGGGATAGCCGTTGCTTCGCACTCACCAAGGGAAATCCATTGTGACCAGTGGGGGTAGTCCCCGGTTCGCAGTTTTCTTCTCCCAACCCACGGTTCGTCCAAGACCCATTTCCACTCGTGAACCAGAACTGGTTCCAGATTTGCAATCGAGTTACCCGTTAGGGCATAGTACACCATTTCGAAAAGCTCTCCCACCGCATCAATCGCATCACTAACATCCTTGTAGGTGGGGAGTATAGGCGGCTTCCCATCGTGATGTGCGATCACTTTGTCGACGTATTTTTGCACCTTTCTGCAGGTACACCTTGTTTGGCTGAGTTCACCGTCCAGTATTTTCGGATCCAGGCACGTGCCGGCTGGTCCCGCCAACCTGTCAAAGCTCTTCTGGACTAGGTCTGCGAGATGCGGGTTGCACCTGGAAAGGAAGTCTTCTCTCCTGATGAGTTCGGGATGCTTGCATACGTCATCTATGAGCAGAGCCAATGAGATCGACGTAGATTTCTTGCGCTTATGGGGATCGTCGGGGAGTTCCAGCAACCTTCTAATTGTTGATGAGGCAACCTGCGCATAGTTGCCAAACATCCACACGTACAACCAGTTTCCGCCGTTAATCCTGGGGTTGGTTTCTATGATCTCAATGAGGTCGCGGTAGATACGGCGGTTCTCGTACAACTGGCTGATTTCGTTGTAGATGCGGTCCAGCCAGTCGTTCCACTTCTTGAGGATTTGCTCAGTTTCGATGTCAATCACTGCTTCTATGTCCGCTCGCCCGGCTGGCCAGGAGATTCTCGTCTCACCGCTCGTTCCGCTCATCCAGCCCAAGCTCCTTCTCCGCCTCCTCCATCGTCAACCGCCGCCCCGGATTCTTAAGCCGCTCAAGCGCGACCTCAATGTCATCCAGGTCTTCCAGCAACTCCCGGCTCTTGCGGAGGGTTTTGGCATTCCTCTTCGAGTCAGCGGTACCCTTCAGTGTCTCGATTGCCTCACTCTGCGCGCGCAGAATGAGACCCCGCAGGGCTTCGATCACCACTTCCTCTGTTGCATGAAGTCCTGTCACCCGTTTCGCCTGAGCAAGCAATATGTCGTCTACTTCGGTTTCGATGCGCATATCTACACTCTACCCACTGGTCAACTCTTCGATCTTCTCATAGATCGCGTCAAGCATGTCCTGCTTTCGTTGCGACTCAGAATGGTTTGCATCAGCGGCAACATAGCCCGCAAGATCGTCGAAAGCGTTCCATGACCCGGTGAGGAGGTAGCCTCTTCCGTCGGGCTGTGCGTTCTCGATCATTGCCTCATGTTCGGGATCAAGCACAAGCACATCCCTTAGCGCATCCAGCTCTCTCTTGCTCAACCTAAGAATCAGAGATTCCTCTTTCATATCAGCTCCGCCACCCGTGAACAACATTTAACCGAAATATCATGGCTCCGATGGGGGAAAATGCCCGAGTTGTTGTACTGTTATTATGGGAGGTACTTTTCATGCGAGCCTTCTCCCATTCCGCATTCCGAATTCCGCAATCCGCAATCCGCATTTCAGAGTCCGTTCTGCACGTAAATTCGGCCTTTCGGTTGAAACGAACTCCGCACGAACTGAGCGTGGCCGGAGTTCGTTATGTGAGATAAAACTATCCGGCCGTTTCACGGGCAAGATCTAACGCTTAATCCCCGTAAGATACTCATCCACCGGCAGGCACGCGGGCTTCTCTCCTCTTTGCTTTGAGCGCAGCGCCGTGAGCAGCGCCTTGGCCGTATCAAGCGAGGTCAGGCATGGGATGTAGCGCTGCACGCTGGCTTTGCGGATAACAGAGGCTTCCTGCTCGATCTTCTTGTCCTTGGAGGCGGTGTTGATCAGCAGATCGACTCTGTTTTCGACGATCAACTGCATCAGGTTGAGCTGCTCCGTGTTGCTGATCTTGCCGACTTCGATCGCCGGGACACCGTTTGAGGTCAGATACCGCGCGGTCCCCTCGGTCGCGAATACCTCATAGCCGAGGTCGTTCACGAAGTCACGGATGATCGGCAGCGCCTCTTCTTTGTCCTGGTCGGCGATGGTCGCGATCAACTTTCCGCCAATCGGCGCATCGAGCCCGCAGGCGATCATTGCCTTGTAAAGCGCGCGGGGGAAGTCCATATCGATGCCCATTATCTCGCCCGTGGATTTCATTTCCGGGCCGAGCGAGACATCGACTTCGGTGAGCTTCTGGAAGCTGAAAACCGGGGCTTTCACGGCCAAACTCCGCTGCTGCTTGTAGAGGCCGGAGCTATACCCTTGTTCCTTAAGGCTCTTGCCAAGGATGACGTTGGTTGCCACCTGAATCATCGGCACGCCTGTGATCTTGGACAGGTAAGGGACGGTGCGGCTGGCGCGAGGGTTGACCTCGATCACCTGCACCTCATCGCCGTCCACGACGAACTGGCAGTTCATCAGCCCGCTGACTTCGAGGGCCTTCGCGAGCTTGATCGCGTGCGAAACGATCTGGTCGATAATCCCCTGCGAGAGCGTCTGCGGAGGGCATACGGCCATGCTGTCGCCGGAATGCACGCCTGCGCGCTCGATGTGCTCCATAATGCCGGGGATCAGGCAATCCACGCCGTCCGCGATCACATCGACTTCGACCTCTTTGCCCATGATGTATTTGTCCACGAGGATCGGCGCATCGGGGTCTGGGCTGATGTCAACGGCGTGCTTCATATAGTGCGTGAGCTCGGCCTCGGTGTAGACGATCTCCATCGCGCGGCCGCCGAGCACGTAGCTCGGCCTCACGAGCACGGGGTAGCCGATCTCCTTCGCGACCAGAATAGCCGCGTCAACGCCGAATATCGCCCGCCCGGCTGGCTTGGGTATTTCAAGGTCGTTCAGAATGCGCTCGAACTTGTCTCTATCCTCGGCGATGTCGATGGACTTGAAATCGCTGCCGAATATCGGAATCCCCATCGCGTGCAGCGGCTTAGCGAGGTTGATCGCCGTCTGCCCGCCGAATTGAAGGATAACGCCGTCGGGCTGTTCGTATTCGATGATATTCAGCACATCCTCGACCGTTAGCGGCTCGAAATAGAGCCTGTCGGACGTATCGAAGTCGGTTGAGACCGTTTCGGGATTGTTGTTAATGATGATGGACTCGTAGCCCGCCTCCCGCAGCGCCCAAGCGGAGTGAACCGAGCAGTAGTCGAACTCGACTCCCTGCCCAATCCTAATCGGGCCTGATCCAATAACAATCGCTTTCGGTTTATGGTTTATGGTTGATGGTTGAGTGTCCCCTCCCTTCCCCATTCCGCAATCCGCAATCCGCAATCCGCATTGGGTGCCGGTCTCGTCTTCCCGCTCATAGCAGGAGTAGAAATACGGCGTTTCGGCTTCGAATTCGGCGGCGCACGTATCGACCATCTTGTAGACCGGCAGCATGCCGAGCTTCTTCTGGATGAACCTGAGCTGGCTTTCGAGCGCACCGGTGAGTATCCCGATCACTTTGTCCGTGAACTGCATCGCCTTCGCGCGCTTCAAGAGGTCGATTGCCTCCGGGCGGCTGGCGATCTGGCCCGAGGTGAGGCTCTTGAGTTCCGCCGCGCGGCCCTGAAGCTCGCGCTCCATTTCGACGATGTTCCTGATCTTGTGCAGGAACCATGGGTCGATATTGGAAAACCCGGCGATCTGTTCCACGGTGTAATCGCGCCGGAACGCTTCGGCGACCAGGAACAGGCGCTCGTCGGTGGCCTTCACGAGCCCGCGCTCGATGTCCTCGTTGGTTATCTCGTCCGCGTTCTTGAGCCGCAGCCAGTGCAGGCCGATCTCCAGCGACCTCACGGCCTTCATAATCGCGGCCTCGAAGGTGCGGTCGATACTCATAACCTCGCCGGTCGCTTTCATCTGCGTGCCGACGGTGCGGTCGGCCTGGTAGAACTTATCGAACGGCCAGCGGGGGATTTTGGCGACGATATAGTCGATGGTCGGCTCGAACGCTGCCTTGGTCTTGCCGGTGACGGCGTTGGTAATCTCGTCCAGATGCAGTCCGACCGCGATCTTGGCGGCTACGCGGGCAATCGGGTAGCCCGTGGCCTTGGAGGCAAGCGCGGAGGATCGGCTCACCCTGGGGTTGACCTCGATCACGTAATACTCGAAGCTCTTCGGGTTGAGCGCGAGCTGCACGTTGCACCCGCCCTCAATCTTGAGCGCGCGGATGATCTTGAGCGAGGCCGTCCGCAGCATCTGAAATTCTTTGTCCGTGAGGGTCTGCATCGGCGCGACGACTATCGAGTCCCCGGTGTGGATGCCCATCGGGTCGAAGTTCTCCATCGAGCAGATTTGGATGCACGTGTCGTTGGCGTCGCGCATCACTTCATACTCGACTTCTTTCCAGCCCATCAGGCTGCGCTCGATCATGACCTGGCTCTTGAGCGATAACTTCAGCCCGCGAGAGCCGATTTCCAGCAGTTCTTCGGGCGTGTATGCGACCCCGCCGCCGGTGCCGCCGAGGGTGTAGGCGGGCCTGACGATCAGCGGCCACGGCGGGTTCTCGCCGATAATGGCTTCGAGCTCCTCGCGGGTCTGTACGATCCAGCTTTCCGGCACGGGCTCGCCGATTTCGCGCATGAGCGTTCTGAAAAGCTGTCTGTCTTCAGCGTGTTGAATGGAATCCAGCGGCGTCCCGAGCAGCTCGACGTCATACTGTGTCAGTACGCCCGCGTTCGCAAGCTCCACCGCGAGGTTAAGCCCCGTCTGCCCGCCCAGGGTCGGCAGCAGGCCATCGGGCCGCTCCCGCTCGATCACACGGGTTGCGAACTCGACATTTATCGGCTCGATATAGACCTTATCCGCGACCTCGACATCGGTCATGATCGTGGCGGGGTTGGAGTTGATGAGGACGACGGAAATGCCCTCCTCGCGCAGGGCCTTGCACGCCTGCGTCCCGGCGTAGTCGAACTCCGCCGCCTGGCCGATAATAATCGGCCCGGACCCTACCACCATCACTTTCTTTAGATCAACACGCTTTGGCATTGGTACTCCAGGTTGTCGGCTGGCCATCTACAGTGAGACTCCGTGGGTAAGCAGGCATTGACTGCCGTCCTCTGCTAGGCGGTGACTATGCCCGCCAGCTATCACTCTTTAGTCGCCCTGAGTCGCCTCAGTCGCTTATAAAGTCTGTCTTTTTCGTTTACGGATCGGCAAAGCAACGCGCAAAGAAGCAGAATCTCCAGAAGCCCACCCAGGTACACAGGCACTGCTGGAAGCAACAATGCCGCACCCATAAGTAAAGCAATATACACTGCTATGAGAACGCAGCCCATTCCGAGCACTGTCCATCGAAATATCCCTGCGGGCCAGGAATAGTCATTGGCCCCCACTTCGGACTCCCAGAGCAGCAGCTTCTCCTGAGCAAGATCGTTTATCTTGTCCTCGATAAACCTGACATAGGCGGCGTGGGCACTTATCCCCAATATGAGAGACGCAGCGTAGACGCAAAGCAGGAATTCGAGTTGTGAAAGAGCCAAACTAACCACCGGCCCCAACCAGGAAAGCCCGACGTCTTTGGTGGAAACCAGGCCTAGAGCGGCTGCAATGATCGTGGCGAAACCCAACAATACAGAGTGCAGAGATTTCTGGGCCACCACCATCTCCTCTCTCAATTCGGTTCTCTCCTGTGCAAGCAGACTCGCCTTCTCGTATTCTGTCACGAAGGATCACCTCCCTTCCATTCTACGATCCTGCATAGCACTGTGCAGGTACTCCACAGCATTCTCAGTGTCGCTCATAGAGCAATCTTCCTTCCCTGATCGACCGGGATATGTATCCCGGTCGCGGGTTCCCCGGACTTAAGTCCGTTCTCACATTCACCGATTCCGCGAGGCTATCATCATCGCCGCCAGCGCTATGCCGCCGAGCAGGCAGATTGCGCCGAGCGCAGTGTCGCCCGCTTTGCGGGACACGATTCCCTTTTTCAGGGTGATGGCCCCGTATCCCAGGAATATGCCTGACGCGAAGACCATGAATCGGTTGTTCACTCGCCTGCCTCTGCAGCCGTAAGCAATTCTCGAACGTACGAAAGCAAATCTGCCACAGTCGGCGCTACCGCGGCGGGATCAACCTGCACGTCAGGAACGGCTGTGTCATATCTCAGCTCAACGGCATAGGGCGTAAGCCCGGCGAGGGACTCAAACTTGCCGCAGTCCGCGCCACTCTTCCGTACCAGTTCCAACAGGGCGAACAGCGAGTGGGTCAGTGGGTAATCCTCGTCCAGAAAGACTAACCATGCCTTTAGTGCTTTCTCAACCGCCTGCTGCGCGTGAAAGCCGGAAGGCCGAATAGGCATCCGCTCCTCTTCAAGTAGCAGATTGAGCACGGTCATATCTTCTGCCGCAAGCTTAAGCAACATGCGGGCCATCTTAAGCTCTGGCATATAGCACCTTTCCTTCCCGCCGGCAGCGGCCTACGACGTGGTAGCGTGATTCGCCCCACTCGCTCATTTCGGCGGCTGAGAAGAGAAGAACATCAACCGGGACACGAAATGAACGCAGGGCTCGATAGACTCGGTTGGACTCATCCAGCCTGCTTCGGCCCTCGCCGAACGGCTCTCGCTCGACCACGAGCAGGTCAACGTCTGAATCCTCGCGTGCCTCGCCGCGCGCGCGGGAGCCGAAGAGGTATATCTGCTCCGGGTGCACTTCTTGCACTATTCGCTCGACCATTTCGGCAATGACTTCATCTGTAACAACGCCAATGCCCATAGCTCAGCTCCTTTCGGACGCTCGGCAACTCAAAACTCAACACTTAGAACTCAGAACTGAATCCACGAACTCTCCGAAGAGATACTCCTCGTCCATCGGGCCTGCCGAGGCCTCCGGGTGGTACTGGATCGAGAATATCGGCAGGCGCTTGTGGCGCAGGCCCTCGACGGTGCCGTCGTTAAGGTTGATCCGCGTGACCTCGGCTTCGTCTGAGAGCTGGGTCGGGTCGACCGCGTAGCCGTGGTTCTGCGCGGTTATGCTGACCTTGCCGGTGATGATGTTCTTCACGGGATGGTTTGCGCCGCGGTGCCCGAACTTGAGCTTGATGATGTCCGCGCCCATCGCCATCCCGAACATCTGGTGGCCGAGGCAGATCCCCAGGATCGGCTTCTTGCCGATCAGCGCGCGCATCGTCGCGACGGTATCGGTCAGCCGGGTAGGGTCGCCGGGACCGGGCGAAAACACGACGCCGTCGGGCTGGACCCGCAGGACATCGTCAGCCGATGCGTCGCAGGGCAGGATCGTGACCTTGCAGCCCTGCTTCGCGAGGCACCGCGCGATGTTGCGCTTGATACCCAGATCGATCAGCGCCACGTGGCACTTCGGCTCAGGGCAGTCGCCGAGTTTGCTGCACTCATCACCGGTCCATTCATAGGTCTCTTTGGTCGATACGCGCTCCACGAAGTTCAGATCGCCGTAGTTAGGAGCGCTTTCGAGCGTGTTCTTGAGTTCGGCTCGCGTGAGTTCGGTGCTCATCGCGCCCATCATTACGCCGCTCACCCGCAGGTGCCGCGTGAGGGCGCGAGTGTCGATTCCCTGCAGCGCAACCGTGTTGTTCTGTGTCAAATAATCCCGCAGGCTCATGTTCGAGCGCCAGTTGCTGGGCTCCTCGCAGAGCTCGCGGATGATGAAGCCCTCGACGTGTATCTTGCTCGATTCCACATCCTCGGGGTTGACGCCGTAGTTGCCGACGAGCGGGTAGGTGAGCGTGAGCAACTGCCCGGCAAACGACGGGTCCGTGAGCATTTCCTGGTAGCCCGTCATCGCGGTCGCGAACACCGCCTCGCCGATCGTGGTGCCGTTCGCGCCGATCGACTCACCCTCAAATGTGGTTCCGTCAGCAAGCAACAGTATTGCTTTCACTTACCTGGTCTCCTGTATTGCTTTTTGAAACGCGAATTGCGCGAATGTAAACGAATAACGCGAATGAATGCCTAATGATGCCGCAGCCAGTCTCCTTTGCGCATCCCCGACCTCCCATTCGCGCGATTCGCGGGCTCATTCGCGACATTCGCGTTTCAACATGCTAAGCGAACTGATTTGCGGCTATGAACTTAGCGACCGTCTCTCGCATTGGCACTTCGACCTTGCCCGACGCAACCAGCACATCGAGCACCTCGCTTAGCTTGCCGAGCGAGTGCAGCTTGTAGCCTGCTTTTGCGAGAATCTTGTCTCCGCCCTGCTCGCGGTCGAGTA
>Ga0209638_1003056_pt1 | contig 10101 bp, 10 predicted proteins | sample BarGraNGADG00211_FD_184490 | JGI IMG/M metagenome (GOLD analysis project Ga0209638, IMG submission 184490) | Arctic peat soil microbial communities from Barrow, Alaska - Barrow Graham LP Ref core NGADG0002-211 (SPAdes) (version 2) | ecosystem: Environmental > Terrestrial > Soil > Wetlands > Peat... | reverse complement strand
GAACGGCCGCCGATTCTTCATGGTTGTGTCGACGTTCTTCCTGTTCATCATCGCCAGCAACTGGTTCGGGCTGCTGCCATTCTTCAACTCGATCGGGAAGACCGCTGATGTCGGGCACGAGATCTTCGCGGTCATCCAGGAGCACCAGGCCAGCGGCGAGCTGTTCGCCAAGACCAAGAAGTATGGCGGCTGGAAGATGCAAGACAGCGGCGGCATCGTGTTAGTGAAGCCGGGTGGCTCGGCCGTTGATTTCACGGTCCAGGCAAACGCCACCGCCGCAGATACGCTGGATCGGTACATCGTTTTCCTCGCCAGCAATTTCGCCGAGTTCAAGGCTTCGGACGACGAAATCGCGGCGCCAACCCCAGAGATTGTGAAAGCGGCAGCTGCGACCCTGACCGGCAGCGCATCACCGCAGTTGCTGATCGCCGAGTCGAAGGATGCCGAGGGCGTGCCAAGCCCCGCGCTTGGGAAGACCGTTTCGGGCTTCGATTTCTCGAACAGCCAGAAGATGGCGCTGGTCGTGCCGTTCTTCCGCGGTGTCTATAGCGACGTGAACAACACACTGGCGCTGGGCATCTGCTCGTTCGTGGTCGTGGAGTTCTGGGGATTCCAGGCTCTCGGTATCGGGTACCTCAAGAAGTTCTTCAATCTCAACGGCATCATGTCGTTCGTTGGGATCCTGGAACTGCTTTCGGAGTTCATTCGAATCATCAGCTTCACCTTCCGATTGTTTGGCAACATCTTCGCCGGTGAAGTGCTGATTCTCATGCTGACGTTCCTCATGCCGTTCCTGTTCGTGGACGTGATTTACGGGCTGGAGCTGTTCGTGGGCTTTATCCAGGCGGCGGTGTTCGCCCTGCTGACGCTCGTGTTCGCGAGCATGGCGGTGGAGAGCCACGAGGAGGAACATCACGAAGGGCATCCGGGCGAAGGCTCGGGGGCCCATCAACCAGAAGCTGCTCAGGCCCACTAAGCCTGTTCACAGTGAACCCAAAAACGCGCTGGGTAGAGAAGCGCAACGGAGGATCGTAAGTCATGTTTCTGCTCGCATATCTGCCGTTCCTGGAGGCGCTCACCGACAACGGAGCGAAGGCAATCGGTGCCGGCATCGCGATGGGCCTCGGTGGCATCGGCCCGGCCCTCGGCATCGGCCTGCTCGTCGGTAAGGCGATGGAAGCACTCGGGCGCAATCCCGAAGCCCGTGCGGCCATCCAGACGAACATGATCCTGGGCGTCGCCTTCGCGGAAGCCATCGGCATTTATGCCCTGCTTTCCGCCCTCATCATCGCCTTCGTCATCTAGTTCGAGTTATATCCGCAGCGAGGTGCCCGTATGGGCCAGGCAGTTGACGCTCTTGGTTTGAACCTGCCCCAGCTGATCGCCCAGGTGGCGAACTTCTTCGTCCTCGTCATCATCCTCAGGCTGACGCTCTATAAGCCTGTCCTGAAGATGCTCGATGAACGGAAGAAGAAGATTGCTGATGCCTTGAATGCCGCTGAAATCGCTCGCGCGGAAGCGTCGAGCGCCCAGGCGAATATTCAGGCGCAGTTGGACACGGCCCGTAAAGAGGGCCAGGAAATCGTAGCGGGGGCCCAGACCATCGCTCAGCGAATCCAGGCCGACGCCCGCGAACAGTCAGGTCGCGACCGCGAAGCCGCTCTCGAGCGGGCTCGCGCTGAGATTCAGCTGGAACGAGACCGGGCGATTGCCGAACTGCGGGCTGAATTTGCTGACATCACGGTGTCGGCAGCTTCGAAGGTAATCGGTCAGTCGCTCGACAAGCAGGCTCACCAGCGCATCATCGATGAGACGCTGGCCGAGTCGTCGTTCACGGGTAACTAGCAGATGGCTGAGTTAGATGCGGCCAAGCGGTATGCCCAGGCGGCGTTCGATATTGCCCTGCAGGCAAATACGATCGCGGCCTGGCGCGCCGATCTCGACGACATCGCGAAGGTGCTCGCCGAGTCCGGTGCCGCGGCGCTGCTCGCCGACCAGAGGGTTCCCCTCGATCGCCGACTGGCGATGGTGGATCGGACACTCGACGTCCAGCCGCTGGCGCTGAACCTGGCCAAATTGCTGGTCAGCAAAGGGCGATCGCTGGATGCACGCTGGGTGACCGAGTCGTTCAACCGGATGGCCGATTCCCAGGAGGGAATTGTGCACGCCCGCGTTACTACTGCGGTCGACCTTTCGGCTGAAGAGCTGGATGGGATTCGGCGGCAGTTGAGCGAACGGCTCGGCAAGACCGTGGTTGCTGAAGCGGTTGTCGACCCCTCGATCATCGGGGGGCTCGTGGTACAGGTGGGCGACCGGCTTGTCGATGGCAGTGTGACCACTCGCCTGAAGTCGTTGCGCCGGGAACTGGAAGGCGCCCGTTAGACCGAAACTGGCGACCCGACAGGGAATCAGGAAAGTAAGGAAGGGCCGGAATGGCAGTACGCGCTGAAGAGATTGCCTCCATCCTGCGTGAGCAGATCGAGAGTTTTGGCAAGGCCGTCGTTTCCACGGATGTGGGGACGGTGATTAACGCCGGTGACGGTGTTGCCCAGATCAACGGGCTCTCGAACGTGATGTACTCAGAACTCCTCGAGTTCTCGAACGGCAGCATGGGCATCGCGCTCAACCTCGAAGAGGAGTCCGTGAGTGCGGTGATCCTCGGCGAGTATGAGGACATCAAGGAAGGCGACGAAGTCCGCGCGACGAACCGCATCATCGAGATTCCCGTTGGCGAAGCGCTGATCGGCCGCGTGGTCGACCCGCTGGGCAACCCTCTCGACGGTCGCGGCCCTATCGCCACGACGCGAACGCGCCCGATTGAGCGCATCGCCCCGGGCGTAACCCTCCGGAAGGGGGTGACCCAGCCGGTCCAGACCGGGATCAAGACGATCGACGCGATGTTCCCGATCGGTCGCGGCCAGCGCGAACTCATCATCGGCGACCGCTCCACCGGCAAAACCGCCATCGCCATCGACACGATCATCAACCAGAAGGGCGGGGACCTCACCTGCATCTACGTCGCGATTGGGCAGAAGGCCGCCAAGGTGGCACAGATTGTCGGCACGCTGGAAGAAGCCGGGGCAATGGCGCACACGATTGTCGTCGCCGCGAACGCTTCTGACTCCGCGGCGCTGCAGTACCTGGCCCCGTATGCCGGCTGCTCCATCGGGGAAGAGATCATGGAGAACGGCGGCGACGCCCTCATCGTCTATGACGACCTGAGCAAGCACGCCTGGGCGTACCGCGAGATCTCACTGCTGCTGCGACGCCCGCCAGGACGCGAAGCCTATCCGGGCGACGTTTTCTACCTGCACAGCCGCCTGCTTGAGCGAGCGGCCCGCCTCGACGCAGGGGGTTCGCTAAGCGCGCTGCCGATCATCGAGACGCAGGCGAATGACGTTTCGGCCTACATCCCGACGAATGTCATCTCGATCACCGACGGCCAGATCTACCTGGAGTCGGACCTCTTCAACGGCGGCATCCGCCCGGCGATCAACGTTGGGCTCTCTGTAAGCCGTGTGGGGTCGGCGGCGCAGACGAAGGCCATGAAATCGGTTTCGGGCACGCTGAAAGCGGACATGTCACAGTTCCGCGAACTACAGGCATTCGCCCAGTTCGGAACGAGCGACCTCGACGCCTCTACTCGACGGCAGCTGGAGCGCGGCCAGCGCGCAACCGAAGTGCTGAAGCAGGGCCTGTTCACTCCGCTGAGCATGCCGGAAGAGGTCATGGTGGTGTTCTCGCTGACGCAGGGCCTGCTGGACGACGTGCCAATCGCGAAGATTCGCTCGTTCGAGGATGGACTGCGGAAGTTCCTGACGAGCAACCACCCGGAACTGCTCGCGGAAATCGCTGAAAAGCGGGAACTCTCTCCCGAACTCAACGAGCGAATCCGTGGCGTCATTACGAAATTCAAGGACACGGTCCCCTACTAGGGGCCTCGCCAGGACGTAGCTCATGCCGACAATTCGTCAGCTCAAGCGACGCATCACGAGCGTCAAGAACACAGCGAAGATCACGAACGCGCTTCAGCTGGTTGCTGCCTCGAAAATGCGCCGCGCGCAGGACCGGGCTCAGCAAGCGCAGCCGTACGCGGAGAAGCTCCGCATCGTGCTTGCGGGGCTCGCGAAGACGAGCAGCGGCGACCAGGAAACGGCGCACCCGCTGCTGGAAGTCCGTCCGGTGAGGACAGTCGGTATTCTCCACATCACACCCGATCGCGGGCTTTGCGGTGGACTGAACGCAAACCTGAATAGGAGCGTGGCCAACTTCGCGGTTGGACAGCCGGGAGCGGTTGCAGCGGTTGCTGTCGGGAAGAAGGGGCGAGACTTCCTCGCCCGTGCGCACTTTGACCTGCGAGCCGAGTTCATTGAACTTGGGGACTATCCCGCACAAGCGGATACGCTCGGAATCGCGCGAGTAATCATTGCCGACTACCTGGCTGGCAGCATCGACCGCGTGTACATCAGCTTCTCGCAGTTCGTCTCGACGGCGAATCAGCGGCCGGTAATCCGGCAGCTGCTTCCGATTGAGCCGCCCGAAGAGCAGCCGAAGGCGGCCGGCTATCAGCAGGATTACATCTTCGAACCGTCGCCAACGGTGGTTCTCGAGCGTCTTCTGCCCCGCTACATCGAGATGCAGATCTACGAAGCCATCCTGCAAACGGCCGCAAGCTTCCAGTCGGCGCAGATGGTGGCGATGAAGAATGCAACGGACAACGCGCAGGACATGACGCGCGAGTTGACGCTTTCCTACAACAAGGCCCGCCAGGAGCAGATCACCAAGGAACTGCTCGATATCGTCGGCGGCGCGGCGGCACTGGGAGGATGACAACGTCCCGATTCGAGGCAGTGATCTTTGACATGGACGGCGTCCTGGTGGACGGCGAGCCGATGCATTTTGTTGCCGTGAATCAGCTCCTCGCGACAGAGGGGAAGTCGATCTCGCTGGAGCGGTACAAGCCCTACATGGGTACCAAGACCGGCTGGGTCGACATGATCGCCGACTTCAACCTGCCAGGGTCTCGGGAGCACTATTCGGCGCTCTACCGCGAGACGATGCTGGCCAGTTATCGCGAACGGAGCGAAGCGTTGCCAGGAGCGGTCGCGCTTGTCCGCGCGTTGCAGGCGGGGCATATGCCGCTGGCGATCGCGTCATCGTCCATCCGGCCATGGGTTGAGGCCTGCCTCGATCGAATCGGGCTGCTGGACGCATTTGACGAGATCGTGACGGGGAGCGAAGTCGAGCGAGGGAAGCCGGCGCCAGACATCTATTTGCTCACGGCTGAGCGACTGGGTGTTGAGCCGCGATCCTGCCTTGTGTTTGAAGATGCGCCAGCCGGCATCGAGTCGGCGAAGAATGCAGGCATGGTCTGCTGGGCCGTGCGCACGGAATACACCCGCGGACTGGAACTGCCGGGCCCTCAGCGTGAACTGGAGAGCCTTGTGGGAGTCCAGCCCGCAGAAATCCTGAGCGTGGCCGCATAGCGGCTGCGTCAACTGAACGCTTTAGTGGAGGTCTAGCCATGGTCATGACTGCTGCCGCCGAAGGTCACGTGGTGCAGATTATTGGGACGGTTATCGACGTGGAGTTCCCACCCGATCACCTGCCCGCGATCAACAACGCGGTGAATATCGTCCGCGATGACGGCAGCCTCCTCGTGACCGAGGTGCAGCAGCACCTGGGCAATAACTGGGTTCGCTGCCTGGCGATGGACTCGACCGATGGCCTGCGTCGCCAGTCGAAAGCGATCGACACCGGCGACGCTATCACCGTGCCGGTTGGCGAGAAGTCGCTCGGGCGCATGTTCAACGTTCTCGGGAACCCGATCGACAACCTCCCCGCGGCGGACGACGCGCCCCGCTGGGGGATCCACCGGACTCCGCCGGCATTCGCCGACCAGGAGACCGCCCCATCGGTGCTGGAGACCGGCATCAAGGTCATCGACCTGATCGCTCCCCTGGTCCGCGGCGGCAAGGTCGGCCTCTACGGCGGCGCCGGCGTGGGCAAGACGGTCGTCATCCAGGAACTTATCTCCAACATCGCCCGCGAGCACGGCGGATACTCCGTCTTCGCCGGGGTGGGAGAGCGATCCCGCGAAGGGAACGACCTCTGGCACGAAATGAAGGACTCGGGCGTGCTGCCGAAGATGGCAATGGTCTTCGGGCAGATGAACGAACCGCCCGGGGTGCGCCTGCGCATCGCATTGACCGGTCTGACGATGGCCGAGTACTTCCGCGACGAAGAGGGCCGCGACGTCCTCTTCTTCGTCGACAACATCTATCGCTACACACTGGCCGGCATGGAAGTGTCGGCACTGCTAGGCCGCATGCCTTCGGCGGTGGGCTACCAGCCGACGCTGGCAACCGAAATGGGCGACCTCGAAGAGCGCATTACTTCCACCAAGAAGGGCTCGATCACGTCGTTCCAGGCCATTTACGTGCCCGCGGACGACTACACGGACCCGGGTGTTGCGACGACCTTCGGTCACCTGGACTCAGTCGTAGCCCTGGAGCGCACGCTCGCCGAGCAGGCACTCTACCCGGCCATGGACCCGCTCACGTCGTTCTCGCGCGCACTCGAGCCGCGGGTCGTCGGGCAGGAGCATTACGACGTCGCTCGAGGCGTCCAGGGTGTTCTCCAGCGTTACCGGGAGTTGCAGGACATCATCGCGATCCTGGGCATCGATGAACTGTCCGACGATGACAAGCTCACCGTGGCCCGCGCGCGCAAGATACAGCGCTTCCTGACGCAACCGTTCTCCGTGGCCGCGCAATTCACGGGAACGCCCGGCGCCTACGTGGCGATCCGCGAGACGATCCGTGGCTTCAAGGAAATCCTCGAAGGACAGCACGACTCGCTGCCGGAGCAGGCGTTCTACATGGTTGGTACCATCGATGCGGCGGTCGAAAAGGGCCGCCAGCTCGCCGAGGCCTAAGCCATGCCACTTACCGTCGAGATCGTCACAGCTGAGCGAGTCGTCCGCGTCGAACAGGGCGTGGATGTGCTCATCGCACCCGGGAGCGAAGGACAACTTGCCATCCTCCCCAGGCACGCCGCGCTGATGACGACGCTCGACGCTGGGCCACTCACGTTTCGGCGTGGTGCCGACGAGGCGGACTTTGCGGTGAGTGGCGGGTTCATGGAAGTGCGCGACAACCGCGTCACGATCCTTGCGAACGCTGCCGAAGCCGCGGAGGAGATCGACATCGCCCGCGCCGAAGCTGCGAGGGCTCGCGCCGAGGAGCGAATGAAGCGCGTACGCGAGCAGAACGTGCGGGATGTCGACGTCGCACGCGCCTCAGCCTCGATCCAGCGGGCACTGGTCCGACTGCGGGTTGCCGAGCGGCGGCGTGGCCGTGGCGTACCACGGATGGGGGTCTGACTGGCCTCTAGCCCGTCATCCCGGGTCGGCTGGCAGTGCGTTGTTGGCGTTGATCGCAAGAGCGCATCAGTCGAATTGCCCCAATTAATCGGTACCGCCTATTCTGGGCTTACCCGATGAGTGCCCGCCGTTCCGCCGCGCCCCGCTATACCGTCCTCGGCGGCGCTGTGCTCAAAGGGAAAGTGCAGATTTCGGGCGCGAAGAATGCGTCTCTCGCGGCGATGTGCGCATCGCTGCTCACCGACGAAGACGTCATTCTGACCAACGTCCCCCGGATCTCCGATGTGGAGACGCTTGGGGAGTTGCTGGTCGCCCTGGGCGGCGTGGTCGAACGGCTCGGCAATGGAAGCCTTCGGCTGAATGGACGAGGTGTCCACCTCTTCGAGGCGCCGTCGGAGCTAATCAGCGAGAATCGCGCTTCGTTCCAGGTCATGGGACCGCTGCTCGCGGCCCACGGATTTGCAGCTTCCCCTCCCCCGGGTGGCGATGTAATCGGGCAACGCCCGATCGACGTTCACCTTGACGGGTTCCGCGCGCTTGGGGCTCAGATCAGCCGCGACGGAGAACGGTACGTTGCGGAGGCTCCCGACGGGCCGATGAGCCTTAAGGGCGCCCGGATCTTCATGGACTACCCTTCGGTCTCCGGGTCGCAGAACGTGATGATGGCGGCCGTCCTTGCGAGCGGGCACACGACGATCGTCAATGCCGCGACGGAACCTGAGGTGCAGGAACTGGCGCACCTCTTGAACGCGATGGGTGCGAAGATCTCGGGGATCGGCAGCCAGATGCTGGAAATCGACGGCGTTCGGGAGCTGCACGGCGCGACCGCGCGGATCATGCCCGACCGAATCGAGGCAGGGACGTTCGCGATTGCCGCGGCGATGTCGGGCGGTGGGGATGTCGAAATCGAGGATGCCCCGTGCGGAGCGATGGACGCGCTGCTGGCGAAACTGGGCTCGATGGGGACGCATATCGAGCGGGACGAAGGGCGATTGCGCATTCGCGGCGTCCGCGAGCCGAGGGCAGTGAACTTCCAGGCGCTTCCTTACCCGGGGCTGGCCACCGACCTGCACGCGCCGATGGCGACGGCATTGACCCAGGCCCACGGGATTTCCGTCATCCACGAACGGGTCTTCGATAACCGGATGCTCTACGTCACCGAACTGCTGAAGATGGGCGCGCGAATCGTCTCGACGGGGAACTCGGCGATCATCACGGGGCCGACGGCGCTTAACGGCGCACACGTGCGAGCGCTCGACGTGCGAGCGGGAGCCGCGATCTTGCTCGCGGCGATCGTCGCGGATGGTGTTACGGTAATAGATGACATTCAGCACCTGGATCGCGGATACGAACACCTTGACACGAAATTGCGCGCCCTGGGCGTGCAAATTGAGCGAAACTGATGGCCTTTGAGTTCCTGGCCTCGAAGAAGGCCGGAATCGACCTGGGAACGGCGAACATCCTCGTCTACGTGAAGGGCCAGGGCATCGTGGTGAACGAGCCCTCGGTGGTGGCGCGACATAATCGTGACAACGCGGTCATCGCGGTCGGCAACGAGGCGCGTGCGATGCAGGGCCGGACGCCGGGGTCAATCAGCGTGATCCGGCCGATGCGCGACGGGGTCATCGCCGACTACCTGACCACGGAAGCGATGCTCCGCTACTTCATTGGGCTTATCACGGGGCGCTACAACATTATCCGGCCCGAAGTCATGGTGACGGTGCCCGCCGGGGTCACGAGCGTCGAGCAGCGCGCGGTGCGCGACGCAGCGGAACAGGCTGGCGCCCGCAAGCCCGCCCACCTCGTCCCGGAGCCGCTGGCGGCGGCTATCGGCGCGCGGATCCCGATCGGGACCGCCCGGGGAAACATGGTCGTGAATATCGGCGGCGGTCGTACCGAAGCCGCGGTCATCTCGCTCTACGGCATCGTGGTCAGCGAATCGGTCCGGATGGCAGGAGACCGCATAGACGAAGCAATCATGGCCCACGTTCGTCGGCGACATAACCTGATCATTGGCGAGAAGACGGCCGAGGACATCAAGATCGCGATCGGCAGTGCTATCCCCATCGATGAAGGACTGGGCACTCAGGTCCGAGGCCGGGACCAGCTGAGCGGTCTGCCGAAGACGATCACGCTGAACAGCATCGAGGTGGCGCAGGCCATCCAGGATTGCCTGGGGACGATTGTTCAGACGGTGCGGGCCGTGCTCGAGAAGACGCCCCCGGAATTGGCTGCGGACGTGATCGATCGCGGGATCGTGCTTACCGGCGGTGGGGCGCTGCTCCGTCACATGGACGAGCTGCTGACGCAGGAGACCGGAGTGCCGGTCTACGTCGCCGATGACCCGCTGGAGTGCGTTGCCATTGGCGCGGGGATCGCTCTCGACCACCTCGAGGTCATCAAGCGCAGTCTTCCGACCGAAGAAGAGAACCTGGTCGGGCTCTTCCCTCAGCCAGAACGCTAGCCCCCCACCGGGCGGCGGCGACCGTTGAGCCAGAGGAGCGCCTCGCGCTGCGACAGCGGTGAGAGTTTGCTCGCGTGCCGAGCGACGAACTGGCGGACCGCATCTGCATCGGTCTTCGAGTATTCCCTGAGCGCCCAGCCGATCGCCTTTCGGACGAAGAACTTGCGGTCGCCGGCGCGCAGTTCGCAGTAGCGGAAGAGCCGATCCGTATCCGTTGCCTCTTTGTAGCGGAGTTGATGGAGGATGGTGGTCC
>Ga0209638_1003055_pt1 | contig 10104 bp, 13 predicted proteins | sample BarGraNGADG00211_FD_184490 | JGI IMG/M metagenome (GOLD analysis project Ga0209638, IMG submission 184490) | Arctic peat soil microbial communities from Barrow, Alaska - Barrow Graham LP Ref core NGADG0002-211 (SPAdes) (version 2) | ecosystem: Environmental > Terrestrial > Soil > Wetlands > Peat... | reverse complement strand
GCGGCCGCGCTGGCCGATGATCGTGCTCAAGTCGCCCAAGGGTTGGACCGGACCGAAGGTGGTCGATGGCAAGCAGATCGAAGGCACTTTCCGTGCACATCAGGTTCCAATCGCCGTATCGCCCACGGCGCCTCCCGAACATCTCAAGCTGTTGGAAGAATGGCTCAAGAGCTACCGGGCGGAGGAACTGTTCGATGCGCAGGGCCGACTGAAGCCGGAGCTGGCCGAACTTGCGCCCAAGGGCGAACGCCGCATGGGGGCCAATCCCCACGCCAACGGCGGCATCCTGCTGCGCGATCTGCGGATGCCGGATTTCCGCGACTACGCCGCCAAGGTACCCGTGCCCGGCGCGCCCGGCATCGGCGACACGCACGTGCTCGGGCCTTTCCTGCGCGATGTGGCGAAGCTCAACAGCGAGCAGCGCAATTTCCGCGTCTTTGGGCCTGACGAGACGCTGTCCAACGGTCTGGAAGCCCTGTTCGAGGTGACCCAGCGTCAATGGGACGCGGCCACAGTGCCGAACGACGAATTGCTCGCGACCACGGGCCGAGTGATGGAAATGCTCAGCGAGCACCAATGCGAGGGCTGGCTCGAGGGCTATCTGCTCACCGGGCGGCATGGGTTGTTCAACTGCTACGAGGCGTTCATCCACATCGTCGACTCCATGTTCAACCAGCACGCCAAGTGGCTCAAGGTCACGGCGCACCTGCCGTGGCGGCGCAAGATCGCCTCGCTGAACTACCTGCTGACCTCGCATGTCTGGCGCCAGGACCACAACGGCTTCACCCACCAGGATCCCGGTTTCATCGACCACGTCGTCAACAAGAAGGCCGATGTCGTGCGGGTTTACCTGCCGCCGGATGCAAATTGCCTGCTCTCGGTGATGGACCACTGCCTGCGCAGTCGTCATTACGTCAACGTCGTGATCGCGGGCAAACACGCTGCGCCGCAATGGCTGACGATGGACGCAGCGGTCAAGCACTGCACCGAAGGCATCGGCATCTGGCAGTGGGCCAGCAACGACCAGACCGTTGCGCCCGACGTGGTTATGGCTTGCTGCGGCGACGTGCCAACGCTGGAGACGCTGGCCGCCGTCTCCATCCTGCGCGAGCATCTGCCCAACCTCAAGATCCGGGTGGTCAACGTCGTCGACCTGATGAAACTACAGCCGTCAAGCGAACACCCGCACGGCTTGAGCGACACGGATTTCGACGAGCTCTTCACCAGGGACAAGCCGGTGATCTTCGCCTACCATGCCTACCCGTGGTTGATCCACCGGCTGACTTACCGCCGCACCAACCACGACAACATCCACGTGCGCGGCTACAAGGAGGAGGGCACCATCACCACGCCCTTCGACATGACAGTGCTGAACGATCTGGACCGCTTCCACCTGGTGATGGACACCATCGACCGCCTGCCACAGACCGGCGACAAGGGTATCTACCTGAAGCAACAGCTCAAGGACAAGTTGATCGAGCACAGGCAATACATCGACAAATATGGCCAGGATATGCCGGAGATCCGGAACTGGAAATGGACGGTCGCCGCCCCCTGAAGGAGATGCATCATGGCAAAGATAGAGGAACTGGAACTGGACGCCCATCGCAAGCAACTGAACTCCGACGTCAAGGCTCTGGTTGAAAAGTACCGTTCCATATTCGAATGGGACGTACCCGACATCGATCAGCGTCATGCGGACCGACTGATCGTCGCTGCGATACGCACGGCGCTGGACGGCGTCGAGAACACATTGGCTGAATCCGCGAAACGATGACAGGCCGCAGCAACCCCGCCGACCACGAAGAGGACGATTCATGGACACCCGAAACCTGATCGCCACAGCGCAGGCCATGATGGCCGATGGCAAGGGCCTGCTCGCCATGGACGAGAGCACCGGCACCTGCAACAAGCGATTCGCCGGCGCTGGAATTTCCCAGACCGAGGAGGCCCGGCGCGGGTATCGCGAGCTGCTCGTAACCACACCCGGAATGGGCGAATGCATCAGCGGCGCGATTCTCTACGACGAAACCATTCGCCAAAAGACGCAGGACGGCACGCCTTTCGTGCAGGTGTTGATTGCGGCCGGGATCGTTCCCGGCATCAAGGTCGACATGGGCGCCAAGGCCCTCGCGGGTCATCCCGCAGAGCGGGTTACCGAGGGACTCGATGGCCTGCGCGAGCGCCTGAAGGGTTACTTCGACATGGGCGCCCGTTTCGCCAAGTGGCGCGCGGTATTGGCCATCGGCGAAGGCTTGCCCACCCCTGCCTGCATCGAGGTCAACGCGCATGCCCTGGCGCGCTATGCCGCCTTGTGCCAGGAGGCGACTTTGGTGCCCATCGTCGAGCCCGAGGTGCTGATGGACGGCGACCACACGCTGGAGCGTTGCCGCTCGGTGACCGAAGATGTTCTGCACCGGGTCTTCGATCAGCTCCGCCTCCAGGGCGTGATGCTGGAGGCGATGATCCTGAAGCCCAACATGGTGCTGCCGGGCTTGACTTGCGCGACGCAGGAATCGGTCGATGTGGTGGCCGCTGCCACGGTGAAAAGCTTGCTCCGGGTGGTGCCGGCCGCTGTCGCCGGCATCGCCTTCCTGTCGGGTGGGCAGTCCGGTGAGTTGGCCTCAGCGCGGCTGAACGCCATGCACGGCCCATTCGGATTGTCACCCATGCAGGCGCCCTGGCCGCTGACGTTTTCGTTTGGGAGGGCGCTGCAGCAACCGGCGTTGGAGATCTGGGCCGGCGAAGAGGTGAACCGGGTCGCGGCTCAGCAGGCGTTGCTGCATCGCGCTCGCTGCAACGCCGCAGCGCTGCGTGGCAACTACCACGCCGGGATGGAGACCGCTTGACCCAACTCCTGCGAGCCCACCTCATTCGACACGGCGAGACCGCGTGGTCTCGCACCGGCCAACACACCGGGCGTACCGACCTCGGGTTGACCGCGCACGGCGAAGACGAAGCGCGCGGACTTGCGCAGCGTCTGCGCCCGAATGGGTTCACCCGTGTCCTCGTCAGCCCGCGGTTGCGCGCGCGCCAGACCTGCGAGCTCGCAGGATTCGCACCGGCGAGCGAGATCGAGCCGGATCTGGCTGAATGGGATTACGGCGACTACGAAGGACGGCGGTCGGTGGATATACGCAAGGAGGATCCGGAATGGAGCATCTGGCGCGACGGCTGCCCCCACGGCGAGACCCCCGCCGAAGTGTCCGCTCGTGCCGACAGGGTCATCGCGAAACTGTGCACGATGCATGGCAACATTGCGCTCTTTTCGCACGGCCAGTTCGGCGCCGCACTGGCGGCCAGGTGGATCGGACTGCCATTGATCGAAGGGCAACATTTCGCCTTACACACGGCATCACTGAGCATCCTCGGCGACGAACCCCTCCACCCGGATCGGCGGCTCATCGAACTGTGGAACGAAACGGCGGCCTCTCGCGGTGGTGGCTGAAAGGCCGCGCCGCGCATTGTCGATCCCCAGCTCGATGACCACTTTTCGCATCGCGGCCAGCATTCTGTCCTGTGACCTGACCCTACTGGGCGAGGAGGTTCGCAGCGTGGTTGCGGCCGGGGCCGACTGGATTCATTTCGACGTGATGGACAACCACTACGTGCCGAACCTGAGCTTCGGCCCGATGGTGTGCGCGGCGCTGCGCAAGCACGCGGTGCGACCGGACGGGAGCGCCGTCCCAATCGACGTGCATTTGATGGTCCGGCCCGTCGATGCGCTGGCGCAAGCCTTCGCGAAGGCAGGGGCGGACCGCATCAGTTTCCACGTGGATGCGACGACCCATGTGAACCGCACGCTACAGCTGTTGCACGCGCAAGGGGTGAAGGCCGGGGTGGTTTTCAGCCCGGCCGTTCCGCTGAGCGCACTGGAATGGGTCGTCGACAAGGTGGATCTTGTCCTGATCATGAGCGTAAATCCCGGCTTCGACGGTCAACGGTTCATCGAATCGGCACTGCGCAAGCTGGCGCAGGCGCGCAAGATCATCGACGCGTGCGGCCGCGATGTTCGCCTGGAAGTCGACGGTGGCGTCAAGGTGGAGAACATCCGCCAGATCGCCAATGCCGGAGCCGACACTTTCGTGTCAGGCAGTGCGATATTCAGGTCTCAGGACTATCGGCGCACGATCGAAGCGATGCGCGTGCAATTGGCGGTCTGATCCGTGAGGGCGTACATTGCCGGTGCGGCCGTTACGGATGAAGTCGTCGCGTTCCTGCCCGATCATGCCTAAATGCATTTTGAATCTCCTGGATTGGGCAGGACCAACGGTAGCAGAAGCGAGGACGTCACCAGTACATCGACACCCGCCGCCGGCATGATCGCTCGCGCCGCAATGTCTTTGCCAGCCCGCCACTCGGCCACCGCCCGGTGCTTGAACTCGCCACTGACCAGAAATACCACTTTCCGCGCACGACTCAGCCGCGCCGCACTCAAGGACACCCGCTGCGGCGGGGGTTTGGGTGCGTCCATTACCGCCAGCGTGGCAGGTGAATCGGGCGCCCTGCCCCAGTCATGGCCTGGAAACAAGCTTGCGGTATGGCCATCTTCACCAAGCCCGAGCAGCACCAGATCAAAGTCGCCCACTGTTCGTAGTATTTCGGCATAAATTCGAGCTGCTTGAAACGCGCCCAACTCTGCCGGTATCGTATGCAACTGCAAAGGGGGAATGGGGACGCAATCGAGCCAAACCTCAGCCGCCATACGCGAGTTGCGATCTGAATCGTCTGACGGCAAGCAGCGCTCGTCACCGAAATAAATGTGCCAGACAGACCAGTCAGTTTGGGCTGCACCGAGCCCGTGATAAATTTCCCGCGGCGTATTTCCACCGGCGAGCACAAGATGGAATTGGCTACGTTCATGAATAGCCCGTGCCGCACTGGCAAGGATCATATCAATCGCCATTTGCTGTAACGCCAGCTCATCGTCAACTGCATGCCAGCGACACAGTTCCAATTAGATTTCTCCTTGTGTTGTTTGCCGCAAACCGCACGCCCGCAAAAAACTGCCACTCGGTAGCAACCACTTTGATGGTATCAGGCCCACAGCCGTGGACTGGGACTACAACATCAGCCGCAACATCTGTTGCCCGTAAGCCTCCAGCTTCTTTACTCCAATACCGCTGATGCCTTGCAGCTCAGCCAGCCACTGCGGCGCGCGCTGCAATCAAGGCGGCAGGCGTTGCTGCTCTGCGTTTGGATACTGGCAATTGAGTTTCCCTCAAAATACGCAAAAGAGAGCTTCATTCGGCTTGATAATCAGCTTGCTCTGTGTTGGCGACCGCACAGACCGAAGGATTCTCAAAGGGTATGGTTGCGTTGTCAATCTCTCGTTGGGTCGCGCTGGGGTTTACCAGCCACTGGGGCCAGCGGGCTCAGGTAATTGTGCGAGACCGTTAAGCCATAAACGAAGGTCCAATCATGATTTACAAGTTCAAGTCCCAAGCTGCCGCTGACGTCATCATGCTACAGCTCAATGGTGATCAAATGCTCACCATTGTGGGCAAGGAACCATCACCGCAAGGCATCATCACGGTAGCGCAAATTCCTGCGGCCATCGCGGCGCTGGAAGCGGCCATTGTGACGCACGAGGCCGCCGAGTCCCGTCGTGCCGAGCAGCCTCGAACCGAAGTTGATGTCGAAGGCGACAGTGTCAGGCTGCGTGACCGCGCGGTCCCGTTCATCGAATTACTGCGAACCAGCGCGCAGGCTGGCAAAGATGTGGTCTGGGGCGTGTGAATGACATGGCAACGGGCAAGTCTGACGCTGAGGCATCCAATGTGGGCACGGTCGTCGCAGTGCGCGGCAGCGTGGTCGATGTGCGGTTTGATGGTAATTTGCCACCCATCCACACCGTGCTACAGGCCGATGAGGGGCGCATCGTCCTCGAAGTTCTGGCGCAGCGTGATGTGCAGCACGTGCGCGCCATTGCGTTAACGCCCACACAAGGTCTGGCGCGCGGTAGGCCGGTGCTGGACACGGGCGGTCCGCTCAAAGCACCGGTGGGCAAAAGGATTCTTTCCCGCATGTTTGACGTGTTTGGTCATGCCATTGACCGCCAGCCAGCAGCAGCGAATGTGCAATGGCGTTCCGTGCATCGGGCACCCCCGTCGCTGGCAAAACGCGCCACGCAATCTGAAGTGTTCGAGACCGGTATCAAAGTCATCGATGTGTTGACGCCGCTGGAACGCGGCGGCAAAGCCGGATTGTTCGGTGGCGCGGGCGTGGGCAAAACCGTGTTGCTGACCGAAATGATTCACAATATGGTCGGACATCAGGAGGGTGTCAGCATTTTTTGCGGCATTGGTGAGCGTTGTCGCGAAGGTGAAGAGCTTTACCGCGACATGAAGGCCGCCGGCGTGCTGCCAAATATGGTGATGGTCTTTGGTCAGATGAACGAGCCGCCGGGTGCCCGATTCCGTGTCGGCCATGTGGCGCTTACGATGGCCGAATATTTCCGCGATGATGAACACCGCGACGTGCTGCTGCTGATCGACAATATTTTTCGTTTCATCCAGGCTGGCATGGAAGTTTCCGGACTGATGGGGCAGATGCCGTCACGCCTGGGCTATCAGCCCACCATGGGCACTGAGCTCTCCAACCTGGAGGAGCGCATCGCCAACACCGATAGTGGGGCCATCACCTCGATCCAGGCGGTGTATGTGCCAGCGGATGATTTCACCGACCCGGCCGCCGTGCATACGTTTTCCCATCTCTCGGCATCAATCGTGCTCTCGCGCAAGCGGGCCAGCGAAGGCCTGTACCCCGCTATCGACCCGCTGCAATCGAGTTCCAAGATGGCCACGCCGGGCATCGTCGGCGCACGCCACTACGCCCTGGCGCAGGAGATTCGGCGCACCTTGGCGCAATACGCCCAACTCAAGGACATCATTGCCATGCTCGGTCTGGAGCAGCTCTCAGCGCAAGACCGCAACGTGGTGGGGCGCGCGCGTCGGCTGGAGCGTTTTCTGACGCAGCCGTTTTTTACGACCGAGCAGTTCACCGGTCTGCAAGGCAAGCTCGTCAGCCTGGCAGATGCACTAGACGGATGTGAGCGTATCCTGCGCGATGAATTCAAAGACTACCCGGAGAGTGCGCTCTACATGATCGGGAAGATTGATGAAGCCAAATCAAAGGACAAAGCCAACGTCAAGCAAACTGCCGACACCCATGAAGCTTAAGATTCTTCTACCGTTCAAGGTTTTTGCCGAAAAATCAGGCGTGTCGCGTATCGTGGCCGAAACGCTCGCGGGCTCCTTTGGCCTGTTGCCACACCGTCTCGATTGTGTGGCGGCCTTAATGCCAGGCATTCTGATTTACGAGACCGACGCTGATGGAGAAGTTTTTGTCGCCGTGGATGAAGGCGTACTGGTCAAAACAGGCCCGGATGTCCTTGTCTCCGTGCGACGAGCGATGGGCGGCGCGGACCTGGGCCAATTACGCCAAGCGGTGGAGCAGGAGTTTTTGACCCTCGACGAGCGCGAGCAAAACGTTCGCTCCGTCATGGCGAAACTGGAAACTGGCTTTTTGCGGCGCTTTGCGACTTTTCAACATGATTGAACCCAAGAAAATCTCAAAACCCCAACCTGACTTGGCCATGCAGGTCGGCATCAAAGCGGGGCGCAAGCTCAAGGCACAGCGCAATACCGCGCCCGGCGTGTGGTTTGGTCTGGGGATGATGGGGGTGATCGGCTGGTCGGTAACGGTGCCGACCCTGCTGGGCGCGGCGCTTGGTCTTTGGCTGGATCAGCGCTATCCAGGAGGCCGCTCCTGGACGCTGGCCCTGTTGGTGGCTGGGCTGACACTGGGCTGTTTGAACGCCTGGCATTGGGTGAGCAAGGAAGATCAGGCCATGCGCGACGAACAGGAGAATGGCGATGAATGACATGTTGCCCCTGGTGCTGGCCTGGGCCACGGGCGGCGTGCTCGGCGCGCTTTTCTTCGGTGGCCTGTGGTGGACGGTGCGCAAGGCGCTGGCCTCCAACCAGCCAGCCCTTTGGCTGTTGACCAGTGGGCTGCTGCGCATGGGGTTGACGCTGGCCGGGTTTTATATTGCGGCGGGTGGCAATTGGCAACGCTGGTTGGCGTGCCTGCTGGGTTTTGTCATGGCGCGCCAGATCGTGACACGGCTGACACAGGAGCTTAGCCATGCGTCTTAGCCCCGATGAAATGATCTTTTGGCAACACGGGTTTTTGAAACTCAACGGCACTATCGTTTTCACGTGGGGCTTGATGCTGTTTCTGGCCGTTGGCTCCAAACTCATCACGTGCAAACTTTCCACCGATCTCACGCGCTCGCGCTGGCAAAACCTGCTCGAGATCGTCGTCACCGGTATCGAGCAGCAAATTAAAGAGGTCGGCCTGAGCCAGCCGCGCAAATACATGGGCTTTTTAGGCACGCTCTTCCTGTTCGTTGCCACCGCCAGCCTGGGCACCGTGATTCCCGGCTTTGAGCCGCCGACCGGCTCACTCTCAACCACTGCGGCACTCGCACTGTGTGTGATGGTCGCGGTGCCACTGTTTGGCATTGAGCGCCAAGGCATGGTGGCGTACCTCAAGTCTTACCTTGAGCCGACCGTCATCATGCTGCCGTTCAACATCATCAGTGAAGTGTCGCGCACACTGGCTTTGGCCGTGCGCCTGTTCGGCAACATGATGAGTGGGGTCATGATCATCGGCATTCTGCTGAGCATCACGCCCTTTATCTTTCCGATTGTCATGACGGTACTGGGCCTGCTCACCGGCATGGTGCAAGCCTATATTTTCAGCATTCTGGCGGCGGTTTACATCGCCGCCGCCACGCGCGTGCGAAAGGGCAAGGCCAAGCTCAAGCCAGCGCCCGACATTTAAACCTCAACACATACAAAGGACTCTTCTATGGACAGCTTGACCATCATCGCAGTGGCATCCATCGTCATTGCCGGTATCACCACAAGTTTCGGCTGTATGGGGCCCGCCTTCGCAGAAGGGCGGGCCGTCGCGACGGCGCTCACGGCGCTGGCGCAGCAGCCCGATGCCTCGGCCACCATCACCCGTACCCTGTTCGTCGGTCTGGCCATGATCGAATCCACCGCCATTTACTGTTTCGTGGTCTCGATGATTCTGATTTTTGCCAACCCCTTCTGGAATCACGCCATCGCCCAGGTTGCCGGAAAGTAAGCCATGCTGTTCGATTGGTTCACCGTCGGAGCGCAAACACTCAACTTTCTCGTGTTGGTGTGGTTGATGAAGCGCTTTCTTTACAAGCCCATTCTCGATGCCATCGACGCACGCGAAAAGCGTATTGCTTTGGCGCTGCTGGACGCTGTCTTGAAACAAACAGCGGCGCAAAAGGAACGCGACGAGTTCCATTCGAAGAATGCGGAATTCGACCAACAGCGCAATGAATTGCTCAGTCAAGTCAAGGATGAAATCAAGGCTGAGCGCCAACACCTGCTCGACGAAGCGCGACAAGTGGCCGATGCCTTGCGCGTCAAGCGACAAGATGCCTTGACCAGCGAATTGCAAAGCCTACAGCGCGACATCGTCCGGCGCAATCGCGAGGAAGTGTTTGCCATTGCCAACAAGGTGCTGACCGATCTGGCTGGCACGCCGCTCGAACAACGCATGGCCGAGGTGTTCATGCGCCGCTTGCGGGCACTGCACGGCAAGGCGAAGGAAACACTGGGCGCAGCCCTTAAAACGGCACCTGAGCCCGCAGTTGTGCGCAGCGCTTTTGCGCTGGTGGCGGACGAACGTGCAAAGATCCAGAACGTCATCAACGAAACCTTCGCAGTTGACGTTCACCTCCGGTTCGAAACCGCGCCAGAACTGGTCAGCGGAATCGAACTCACCGCGAATGGACAGAAAGTGGCCTGGAGCATCGCGGACTACCTCACAGCGCTGAAAACAGGCGTCGGCGAACTCTTGAAAGAGCAAGACAAACCCGAACCCAAAGCCAAGCCTAAGCCCAAAGCCCACGCAAAGGCCGAGCCTGAACCAGAGCCCGCGGTCAAAGCCGCGCCCAAACCAAAAGCTGAAGTCAAGGTCGAGCCAAAAACGGTAGCGCCCAAGACGACACCCGCGAGCTTATGAGCGCAGCGCCCGAGTCTTTGCAGGCGGTCT
>Ga0209638_1003054_pt1 | contig 10104 bp, 12 predicted proteins | sample BarGraNGADG00211_FD_184490 | JGI IMG/M metagenome (GOLD analysis project Ga0209638, IMG submission 184490) | Arctic peat soil microbial communities from Barrow, Alaska - Barrow Graham LP Ref core NGADG0002-211 (SPAdes) (version 2) | ecosystem: Environmental > Terrestrial > Soil > Wetlands > Peat... | reverse complement strand
CATGAGTCCAGCATTGCGTGCCCGATCCAAGGTCAGATATGTTGCGCATATGTTGATTCCGCCGCAGCTGACGTCAGATGAAGAGGGGGCTGCGACAGGGAGCCGCCTCGGTACCAGTGGGTGGCCCATCTGGGGCCGCGTGCGCCTCGTGCGCCAAGATCAGTCGGGCATCTTCGAATGGGACGAGACATCGATCGTGGCCCGAGCGCCAGCCAAGACGAAGGTCGGTCTGGTCATCGACGGTGAGGAGATCGTCGGTCGGCAACGCCAGCTTGACGACGACTATCTGGTGCGCGACGGTCACCTGCGCGGCACGGAGCGGCCGACCCAGGCCATCTTGGCCGAGTTCCTCGCCCTTGGCTCCGAGCCGTCAGCTACCGCCGTTCTGGCATTCGCGCAGCGCCATGGCCTGTTGGGCTTGGCCCTGACGCCCCGTTCTCGGGCGGCAAGCTTCGCCGGCTGGCTGCCTCAGCTGGGAACGCTCCTGGCGCCCACGCTCGGTTATCGGCACACTCCCGCCGTGGCCAACGAACCGCTGCGCCTGTGGCATCGCGTCGCGCGCGAGATCGCGGCCGTCGCTGACATCGCCGCGCGACTGCGAAGCGACAAGCGCGTTGGGCGCACGGCATGGTCGCCGTTGGCGGAGACGATCCGCTTTCCGCTCAAGGCGGACGAGGTTTCGGCCAGCGGCCATCCAAAGGATGACGCCATCGCCGCTGGCCTCGGCACGTGGCTACATGGGCTAGACGCGGACAAGCCTGATGATCAAAGGACCGCGCTGATGGCCGTCGTCAGTGGATGGTTTGCGACCGGCGCTGTAACGCCAGGCATCGAGTGGAATGCGGGCAGTGAGCCACCATCGGTCAGCCTGTGGGTATCGACGCTCTTTGGCGGCATCGTGTTGGAACTTGCCGTCGCTGTTGTCGGTAGTGCCGGGATCGTTCTGTGCTCGAACTGCTCGCTGCCGTTCGTACCTGGTCGCCGGCCGACCGCACGCCAGCTCGATGGTGAGGTCGGCATCTACTGCTCGAATTGCCGCGCGGCCGGAGTCCCGGTCAACAAGGCCGCAGCCCGCTGGCGGTCGCGCAACAGAGGTTACTTCGCGAAACGGCGGGCAGGTCTCGCGGCTGCCGACCACAGCTCCGCAGACTGACTTCGCCTCGCTGCCGTTAGCCAGGCGCCGCGCGAGTTGGCGGGTCCGCCTAGCGCCTCGTCTCATTCTGCGGCTCGCGGAGCTACAAGCCTCGGGTTAGCAGCGTTGTCTGACGTGGTTCGAGAGGTTTGCAGGGCGCCCTGTAGCGTCCGCGAGCGTCCGCGAGATCGCCGGTTGAGCGTGAAATCGGGCTCTCGCCCGATCCAGTAACCGGCTCTGTGCGCCCGTATTGCTACCAGCGTTGCTACCACGTATCCGCACTGTCGAGCGCGACCGCGGCTCATAGGCCGGTTCCCCACCGACACAACCTAAGAGCCCGTGAACGAAACTTGGCATAGTGGTTGCCCACGGGAGAAACTAGACGTCGGGCTCGTGCGTCAAGCCCGCAAGAGGAGGAAGCGCGATGACTCGTGTTCGCAACTCCGTCACGGCCCGGTGTTTGGTAATCGTATTCATCGTCGCTGGCTGCGCATCTCCCGCGAAGCCGACCCAGTCCTATCCGTCTGCAACGGTCACATCATCTCCATCGGCGACGGGGGTCCCACCGAGCATCTCGAACGTGACCACACCATCACCGGCACCATCGTCTCCGTCCGCTAGTGCGCCCTCCGCGACGTCGTTTCCACTGAGCATCTCGAACGGGACGTCGATCGCAGTGACAATCGTCGTGAACGGGACGGATGTCGAGACCATCCCGCCGGGCGGCTACGCGGATCCGCTAACCGCCGCGCTTCCGGCGTTGCCCTGGTCGGTAGAGACGCGCTCTCCGTCGGGCCGCGTCCTCTCGCAGATGACGGTGAACGCAGGCGATGTCGTCTACACGACACCGGACGCGAGCGGACACAGCAGCGCATGGGGTGACGCTGTCCGCGTTGATCTGTCGTGTGGCCGCCTTGATGTCTGGTCCGGCCCGCCCATCCTCGGTCCCACCTTCATTCCGAACATGTCGTTGTCCTGCGACTGAAGCCTAGATCGGCTCGACGCGCAGCCGGGCAGGCGTCCGAGGAGCCAAAAGGGCAGCCGGTTCGTAACGCCGTGTTACGTGCTCGCGTCTAGCCGGGAACTGCCCGGCCCGCAAAGAGGTCTTTTGCGGCGTCGAGACGGGGATAGCGCCCCCGGAGAGCCTCGGGGCCTCAAGAACCCACGCAGGATCCGCTGGCGTGGTACGCAGCGTGACTAAGGCAATCCGGCACTTGCTCTGGCTCGCGCCCCAGCCCATCGTTGGGCAGATGTGGGTGATGCGTTGGGGAGCCATCTTCGGCAAGGGGTGGACGGGGCTTGATTCTCGCCGGCGGCGCGAGCGACCGGGACCTGGAACAGCTCACCGACGGGTGGCGTCTAATACAAGTCAAATGGCGACTGCCGAAAGCCAACGCTTTGGGCCGCGCGCCGTGGCTGGCGCGTTCTGCCTGCTCGTCCTGAGCACCGCAATCGCGTGCGCGACCTCATCCTCCGTCGTGCCCACGGTGACATCAACTGGTCCATCAATCAGCGTCGCGCCGACGACGACGGAGGCGTCGGCCTTCAGCGCGACCCCTGGAGAACCGACGTCCTCGCCTAAGTCGAGTGGCACGCCGTCGATGGGACTGAGCGAAGCGGACGCGATCTCAATGGCGCGCGTGTACTCGGGCGACCCGAATGCTCAGGTGCGAGAGGCAATCTCCGGGACATTTGAGGACGTTTATGCCGCGTTGGTCCATGTCCCGCCAGGCGACTCGAAGCCTTCCGTAGATGACCAGCGGCTTGTTTGGGGTGTCGAATTCGTGCAGCAGATCGACTTCTGCCCATACCTCTCGACGGACTGTTATCTGCGCCCTGCCCTTCGAAGTGTCTGGATCGACTACGTCACTGGTGACTTTGTCCAAGCGTCGACATACAGTCCAGCGCCTGGTGAGCCACTACCGCCTGACTGAACCCACTGCCTGCCCGCGGGCCATTCTGGACCAGGCCGACCTGCTGCCGTCGTGCGGTGGAACCGCACGATAATCGGCGGTCTTCCGCTCACTGAAGTCACCCTTGCCAGCGCGGAGCCTGCACGGCTGGGGCACGCAAGGCTCCCAAAGCTGCCCCGGGGCAGACTGGTTCTCGCGTCGGCGCTGGTGGCCCGGACCAGTGCGAGCCACCACTTCGGTCGAAAGACGCACGCACGCCGAAAGGAGGTCCTTTCGGACAGGCCCGGCGGGGTTGGGTTCCGTGGAGTACAGCCGAAGACTTTCTTGCATCTAGGGCGAAAGGGCCCGCCGGTTTTGCCAGCGGGCCCTTTCGCTTCGATTCTTGTGCTTACCGCATTCGGTCGGCGGTGCCGACTACGACTTACGGCACGGTGATGTGCTTCGCGACCGTATCGCCGGTGCTCAGGGTGCACTCCACGTCGATGTGATCGCCGCGCTTCAGGTTCATGCTGCTGGTGATCTTGCGGGAGAAGAAACCGGTGCCGTCGGTGGTACCGCTGCGAGTTGTGTCGCGCGAATAGTCGGGAGCGTATGCCTCGAACCAGAAAGGTGAGTTCGGCAGGCAGGTGCCCGATACCCTGTCCGTAGTCGCGTTACCCGACACCGAGATGGCGGGAAGAACAAAGTAGGCGTCCGAGACCAGATCGGTGGCATCGATCGTGTCGCCAGCGTGAGCTCGGACCCTCGCCCCATGCGAATCCAAGATATCGCCACTGCTGTAGCCACGAGCGTTGAGGACCGCTTGGCCGTCACCAATGTTGCTCAGTGACCCGTTGAGGAGATGGACCGTGAAATGCAGACCGGCCGGACCTGACGCATTGAATGAGCCGCCCCAGGGAGTTCTTCCCTCCCAGATCAGGATCTGCTGCGCGTCCGCGTTGCTCTGGATGTCATCGCCCTGTGGACTCGTCCAATTCACCCGCGCGTATCCAGCTCCCGTGATATCAACGTCGCTCGAGAAGTCATGCGAATAGGCGCCAGTCGTCCCATCCGTCGGTTCGCTGGCGTCGTAACAACCCATAGCGCGCTCACAGGCTTGAACGCCGACCCAGTCGCCCGCTGGTCCTTGGCCGCTGACGGTGTTCGATATGCGATCGACGGTGATCGTCAACTTGGGAACCGTCAAAGTTCGGCTCCTGGTCCCGATGGTCACCCGGATCGTATCGCCGACCTCAACTTGTTCGCTGGAATCGCAATTGGTGCTGAAGTTGCCGCCGCTGTCCGATGTGACGGTCTGCTTATTTTTGAGGCCGCCGTCGCTGTCTTTCCAGGTAAGAACGACCGTCTTCGTTGATCCGGCATTCCACCCGTCGACAGAGCAGTTTCCGATGCCGATGTTCAACTGAGGATTGAATGACGCGGCACTGGCGGCGGTTGGGAGCAACGCCAACAGCAACGCGCCGAAGGCCAGCGCCGAGCCTATCGCTCGAACTACTGGTCGGACGAAGGCCCTGCTCTTGGGCCCGTAAGCACGGCCGCGCCGCAGCTGCCACCGATGGCTTTGAGTACCCGACAACTGGAAACCCCTCCTCCGGCGCGCGAGCCGACCGATGGGCATCGGTCCAGTGACGACCGCGCAACGCCCGGTCAGGGTAGTCCTAGTACTAGTGGCGTCAAGAGACGAAGGTTGTGAACGGCCAGCGGCTCTGTCACCCATAAGCGGCCAGCGAATGTGTCAGCCTCCGCAGCATGAACAGGGAGGCCATCATGTCCGACGAGCGAGCACAGACCGCCTCGGTCACCTTCAGGGTGCCGGCGAGCATGGGATTGAGAACCGGCGGCCTAACTCGGGCTGTCGATCCGCCAGCTCCGGCGCCTGACCGGCCGCTATCTCGGCCGAGGGCGCGGCGGCACTGGTTCATGGCGACCGTGGCCGCGTGCCCGCCAACCGCATCGACGAGACCGCTGCGCAACCGGCTGATCGCGCTGGCGACGTCCAGTTACGCGGGGATCAATAGAGCCCGCCTGGCCGAGCTGCTCGCCGGGTGCGAGCGGCTGGTCGTGGCCCGAGCGCAGCGTGCGACTGATCCCGACATCGGGAACCGTAGGGATTCTCTGGTGACCGCCCCTGTGCGGACGGGTGGCGACCATGGCTATCGCGACTGGCATCACACCTGCCCTGTTGGCCCGAAAGGACCACGTTTTGGTGCGCGCAAGCTAGGGCACAGATTGACCGGGAAGGCTACCGTGACGCGATGCCTCCCTTAATGGGACACCACAGTCAAAGAGCTCCGGTGACGGCAGCGGTGGCATTGGCTCTCTCAGTATTGGCCTGCGCCGCTCCGTCACCGACAACCGGTCCCGAGTCGCTCAGCTCGAGCCAACTAAGCATCAACAACGGTACCTCGGTCGCGATCACGGTCACGGTCAATGGCGCCGAGGTCGTCAAAGTACCGCCGAACACGACGAACAGTCCGATCTCGGCATCGCTTCCGGCGCGTCCGTGGACAGTCAAGGCACTCTCGCCGACGGGCAACGTGCTGGCGTCCTTTACTGCCGGCCCTGAAGCCGCAACTTCGGATCAGGCCAGCCTGGGTGACGTCGAGTTTCTGACCTGCGGAGACCTGTTCGTCTGGGTGGGCGGACCGATGCCGGATGCTCCGCGGCTGACCGCGGCATCCCTGAAGCCGTGCGACTAGCGAGGGTTTCGCCACCGACCTTAGAGGTCCACCAAACTCCTGTTGACAAGCGTCGGGCTCCAGCCACAAGGAACCAATGGGGGTCGCGCAACGTCGCTCCGACCATGGGCCTCAAACCGGTCGCGGCATCGGTCGTGTTCGTGGTGGGAGCTGCTGTTGCGGCGCTCGCCGTCGGCTGCGAGTCCGCTCCGGCGCCCACGCCAACGGCACTGCACTCGCAGCCGCCTCATGAGTCCGTCGGTGCGAGTCCGATCGTCACGCCGACCAGCGTCATTGAGACGATACCGCCCAACGGCACTAACGAAGCTGTCATCGATTGCGGTGTCGGCCAAAACGGGGACGAGTTGAACCAGTTGACGCCGGTTCACTTCCTGCTCGCCAATCCCGACTCTTTGTTCCAATCGTGCGAGCTCGCGGACTTACTACATGCACCGACAAAGGGCGGTGGCCCGGTTGAGGTGCTGGCGGCGGCACCCGACGTCCTAGGTAGGCTGAGGTTCATTTTCGAAGATGGCGTGTGTTGGGATCGCATCCTCCAAGTCACACAAACGCCAGGCGCGACGCCTATTCCGCCGCCATCGTTCATCAGTGGGATGCCACCACTGCCAGCAGGCCACTGGTTCGACCTGAGCGTTCAGACCGTCTATACGGACGAGAATCCCTGCCCGGCCATCGGTGTTTCCCGCTCGGTGCGCATTCAGCTCGCAGGTTGGCCCGACATCCCTATCGAGACCTCCGGGGCCACTCCACAAGGCGCAGGCCCAGGGTCGACATAGACACGCCGGTCGGACGTGTCATACCGGTAGTCATTCTGGTAGCAATAGAGGCGGACCGAGACGGACCGCCGAATGCGTTCAAAGACCGATTTCACGTTCAGAATCGCCATTGCCGGACGTCCGCGGAGGCAATGGCTCGCTCTGCAAAACCTCTCCGGCCCGGCTGCTAGGGCTGCCGCGAGCCACTCGCGTCTGCCGGCGATCGGAATCCGTGGATTGACTGCATAGGCGGCCCCCGTGTCCTGCCGGGCGCGCGGCATCCCGGCGCTTACGCTGACTGTCTTGCAGCCGCCTCCCACTCGCGCTTGCCGCTGATCGGCGTGAGTTGCCGAATTTGCATCCCCGGCCCCGACTCCTGCCGGGGACGCCTACGCAATTCGTAATGCCTCGGGCGGGGCGAGCACCAACCTTGGGTGACTCGCGGCCTCGACCCTGATCTCCACTTGGAAGGTGACGGCTCCACTCCGGCGAACCTGGCGGGCAGCACGCGCTCCCGCCGAGTCAAATGGCGAATCCGAGCGAGGATCCCAGACGAAACTGCCGCCTCGCCCCTCGGCACTCTGGCGCGATATGACGGCTTCTGCCGCATCCGGGAACACTTTGACGCGCCAACGCCCGCGCGCCAGTTTCGTCCTAGAGTCAAGTGAAGGAGCGGGCTGACGCCCGTCTGCCGATGACACCGTCCCACACCTAGAGATAGGTGGGGTCTATTCGGCATCAGCCCACGAGTACGATCCTCGGTCAAGAGGCCCCCAGGGGGGCCCACATCCTTCCGGGTTCGGTCGCCGCCTCGTGGCGCTGCAGCTTCCTAGGCGCTTGCGCGCCTCCCGGCACTTTGGTCCAGATATTGGACACGGTAACCCAGGTCGACCCCCGTCGACCACGCAACTCTAGCCAGCGCCGACCGGGAAACACAAGCCGACCGGTGCCCTGCGGCACCACTTCGGTCTGGTTAGGGCCGTTCGGCTTGCGGTCCGCGGCGCTGCGCGCCTATGCGGTCCTCACCCCGACGGCCCAAGTCCGAGTCTGGAAGCCATGCACCGGCGGTCAAGGGCCAGCGCCTGCGGGCGCGCCGGAGACCTCGCTTCGCTCGGTGTCCGGCGCCCTTGACCGCCTCGACAGTCTGTCAAAGCGTCAGACGCTGACGTCGTACAACGTGTTGCCCGCGACCTCTGGTTCGCTGTCCAGAGGACTTCCGTGCGCTTGAAGACCGGCTACTGCTGGAGTCCAGTTGAGACCCAACGACTCATGGGTTATGAGGCGCCCAGAAAGCAGCGTTCCATGAGACAACTCGTGTCCGATCCCGCATTACTCGGCTTGATTGCATTGAGCGTGCTTCTGGTCGTTCTGGTTGCGTTACTGGTCTTCGGTCAGGCTGGAGCGGGCCTGCAGAAGGTGCCGATCAACCTCAACGTTCGATAGCCGATCCCTTCGAAGGCGTGGGCGAACTGGAGCGGAGGTGGATCGGCGACTTGCCGATAAGTCGCTGACACACCGCCGCAGATCACGTCACGCTGACTTGAGGGCCGCGGCTTCCCACTCTCCACGACCGGCGATCGGGATCCGTACGATTGACTGCATAGCGGTCCCCGTATCCTGCCGGGGACGCCTACGCAACTCGTACTGCCTCGGGTGGGGCGAGCACCAACCTTGGGTGATTCGCGGCCTCGACCCTGACCTCCACTTGGATAGTGACGGCTCTACTCCTCTCGCCCCGACCACTCCAGTGCCTTTCCGCGCGTGGTAGCCAAGCAGCCACGCGTTCTGGTTCTCCCGCGGATGCACCGCGACGACCTGCGCCCCATCGACATCCACGCGTGTGAAGATCTCAAGTAGCGCTTCCTCGCGCAGCCGATCCGGCACGGCCGGGTCGCGCCAGATGGTCCCGAACTCGGCCAGCAGCCTCCGCGCTCGCCGGAACCCGATCTCGTCCGGTGGTGTGGCCGGCAACGGCTTTGGCCGCTCCAGAGCCCGCCATGCGCGGCCGAAGGCGCTCAGGCTCAGCTTGCCCGCCGCGAGCGCCTCTTGGAGCGCCTGTCGTTGTGTCGCGGCCTCCTGTGGATCGGGCGCCGGCGACGCAGGGCTGACCGTACGCATCGCCGCCAACACCTGGCCTATGTCAGTGTCGGTCAGCCGCACGGCATCGAGCAGGTCAGCGATCTGGCCTTCGAACCTATCGGCTCGATAGGTCGCCGATGCGGCGCATGCCGGCCGCCGGCTGTGGCGGACGCGCCGGATGCCTTTGTTGGGCTCGCCGTGGTAGCTGCTGCCGCATGCTACGCAGCGCATCAATCGGACGAGGGGATACGAGCGCCGGACGATCGCCCCGCCCGGATGGCGGGTGCGCCGTTCCTCGCGCGTCGCCTGGACCCGGTCGAAGAGAGCTGGATCGATGGGTGCCTGGAAGGATGCCGGTCGCTCTTCCTCGTCCGGCCGGCCTTTGTGCCGTACCGCCCGCCCCGCGTAGAGCGGGTTGGTCAGGATTTCGGCGAGGCCGGCCTCGGTCAGGCCCAGCTCATCCGCCAGGGTCGTGTCGCTCCATGTGCCACTGGCGTACAGATCGAAGGCGCGACGTGCCTTGTCGAGGTGCGGGCCTTCAACCGGCGCCAACAGCCGGCGCTCCCCGCCGCGCGCGAAGCCGAGCGGCGGATGGCCGCCCGGATCGTTGAACAGTCGCCACTTGTGTTCGTATCCGCGGGCGACATTGCGCGACAACCGACGGATGTAAGCGGCGTCGCTGACCGTTTTGAGGCCCTCGACCTCGAAGGTATCGACGTTGCCGGATATCAAACCGTCGGAGCAGAAGACGATGGCGACTCCCGCGCGGGCGAGCCGCTCGCGATAGGCGTACGCGTCGGCGACGTTGCGCGCGAAGCGACTCGTGTCGTAGCACAGCAGGACTTCGAATGCGCCGACCTCCGCATCGGCGACCATGCGCACGAAGTCGGAGCGGCGCAGCGTGTCCTTGCCCGACACAAGATCGACGTACTCGCGCCCCGTCGGCGCCAGGCCATAGCGCTCGGCGTAGCGGTGCTGCTCGGCGCGCTGAATTTCGGGGCCGTAGCGGTCGGCTTGACCACGGGTTGACTCGCGGATGTAGCCGGCCCACGTCCGGCCGGTCAGGTCCTCCGGCCGCAGGTCGGTCATCGCGGACAGGCTCATGGCGCTAAATCCTTCAGTGTCGGCGCCGGTCGCGCCCGGTCGGCCGGCCGGGGGCGTCGGAGCACTCGGACGATACCTCGATGCGCCGGGCCGAACATCGGCGATTGCGCCGGCGGGACGGCGCCGGCATTAGCCGCACTTTGCCGGCCGGCATTAGCCGCACCTGGCCGCCCGCCGCCGCCGCCGCGTCGCGGGCGCCGGACGCCGCCCCCTCGCCGGCCCGAATTAGCCGCACCTTGCCGGCCGGCATTAGCCGCACCTCGCCGCCCGCCGCCGCCGCGTCGCCGGCGCCGGATGCCGCCCCCTCGCCGGCCCGAATTAGCCGCACTTTGCCGGCCGACATTAGCCGCACCTGGCCGCCCGCCGCCGCCGCGTCGCCGGCGCCGGATGCCGCCCCCTCGCCGGCCCGAATTAGCCGCACT
>Ga0209638_1003053_pt1 | contig 10105 bp, 8 predicted proteins | sample BarGraNGADG00211_FD_184490 | JGI IMG/M metagenome (GOLD analysis project Ga0209638, IMG submission 184490) | Arctic peat soil microbial communities from Barrow, Alaska - Barrow Graham LP Ref core NGADG0002-211 (SPAdes) (version 2) | ecosystem: Environmental > Terrestrial > Soil > Wetlands > Peat... | reverse complement strand
GTTCACGGCTCATGCCGTGTATGCGAGGAACGGCGTGGATTCAGCTACCGTAGCCGTTTGGCTTGGCGTGGGCAAACCACCAATGACCGGGGCCAAGAGCGGGATCAACGCCCTGATCCATCAGGGTTTCGTACGAACCCCAAACGCAGTACCCACCGTCGGTGAGTGGCTGACCTGCCGCACAGATTGCGCTCCAAACAATCTTGTAGTGCCAGTTCTGACCGGAACCGTTTGGAACTTTACCATTCCACTCATTATCGGTCCAGGCACCAGCGCATGCGTCGGGAGTTCCAGCAGCGTTGCACGCATCCCATGCGGCATTCCACTTCATGCTGAGGTGATCATTGGCATAGGTCGGGTCGCCCCATACCATGCCGTCGTTAACCTTGTCGACTCCGTCGGCGGGACCGTTGAATATACGGGCGCAGTAGTTGTACCCGAATTCGTTGAAACCTAACGGGACGGGTATTCCGTTGATAGCGCATGTGGGGTTGGCCCTCGTACTCAGACTGATCGCACCGGCGTTGGCTCTCGCCATCGCCGGCGAGGTGGGAGCCGTCGAGCCACCGTCGCACGCGGCGATGACGAATGGAAGGACGAGCAACAGTCGTTTCATTATGTCGATCCTCACTTCTCGGGTAACAGCAATCGCCTCGCGAAACGGCAATCGCACCTGTTCGAGGAGGCAGGTAAGATGTGCAGCGGCCATTATGTGCTCTTGTTGACGCGCCGTCGATGTTGCGGGGGAAACCGCTATCGCCGGGGAGTCGTGCCGGACTTCGCGGGCACGGATGTGGTGTGCTGCGTACCTGGAACAGTGCAGTCATAATGGAGAATTCGCCATCGGCAAACTCCCGACATGGGGTCTTGGCCACCGGACGCGACCCTAGAACCACGATCAGGCAGGCAGTCTCACGTGACAGCTGCGGATCAGCGCGACTGGACCTGAGACCACTGCTCTCCGGCACTCGACCAGTTGGAGTGGACCCGCCTGCAGGCGAGCCGGCGAACGAGCGTTGATCTGGTGCGCCCTCGCGACGCGCGGTAGGTTCTCGCCAGCGTGGCGTAGTCGACAGTGAGAAGGCTGGCGACGCAATCATCAAAAACTCATCGACGAGGATGACCAATGAGACAGCTGAGTCCAGCGAACGTCGTCGTGCTCTGCCTGCTTGCCGCCGGCTGTTCCCCTCCGGTCGTGCACGTGCGGGCGGAGCCGGCGACTGCGCGGATCGTGCGCGGCACGACTCTGGCCGATACGGCGACGCTCGGCATCGGCAGCGCTGACGTTCCACTGCCGAAGAATCTGTCGATCCCGATCTTCGTCATCGCCGACGGGTACGCGTACGAGCGTCGAACGCTGACGGCGGCCGATGCGACGGCAAAGGCGGTCATTATCTCATTGCGGACGCGCGTCGTCTTGGTGACGGCGCTGCCGACCAACGCGAAGCTGACCGTGGATGGCGTCGTCCAGCCGCAAACCTCGGTCAATGTCGGTGTGCCGGAGGGGAAACAGGTCCACGTCGAGGTCACGTCGCCGGGCTTTCGCAGCGTAGCGCGCACGTACACGAACCGGCCGGAGGAGCCGGCACCGCCGGTGCGCGACCAGCTCGAATTGACCGAGCGAGCGGTGCTGGTGACCGCGCTCCCTTCAGGTGCGTCGGTCTATTCCAACGGCAAGCTCGTCGGTGACAACGGCGCCGGCGAGGTCATCGTCCCTCGAAACGGCTGTGCGACGGCGCGCGTGGAGGCCCCAGGATACGCGCCGATCGAGAAGCAGTACTGCTGGCGCGACGGCGTCGCCGACCCGAAGCCGATCGACCAAATCGTGCTGAAAGACCGGCTCGTCAAGGTGGTCGCAACTCCGCCTGAAGCTGAGATCTACTCCGACGGCCGCCGGCGCGCGTCGGGCGAGGCGGACATCACCGTCGCGTCGGGCGAGTGCGTTACGCTGCTCATCAAGGCCGCGGCGTTCCTTCCGGACCACCGGTCGCTCTGCAATCAGACGAACGCGCCGCCGCTGCACGAGCGCGAGTCGATCCACCTCGACAACGACGATTCATGGGGCCTGACATTTCAGTCCGACCAGGCCAACCGCGACTTCACCATCGAAGTCGGTACGAAGAGGACGCCTGACGAAGCGTGGAAGATCATAGCGCAGATCGTGACCAACCAGTTCGACGTGCTCGAAGTCACGGACAAAGAAACCGGATACATGCGAACGGGTTGGAACATCCGGAAGGCGAACCGTTGGGTGTACCGCACGCGAATGATCGTCAAACTGGCCGACTCGAACCCGCTCAAGTACACGGTCAAACTGGTGAGCGAGCAGGCGTACGACATCGAGAAGCTGAGCGACGACGAGAAGTTCGAGCCACGCGATCGCATCCTGCTTCAATACAAGGACCTCATCAACGAGTTGCAGGCGCGCCTGAGATAGCGCCTTCGCTCTCCCCGGCCGGGCACCGGGGGGAGGTGCGACTCCGCTCTTGAATCGCTGAGCGAGGCGGCCGCGATGAGTGCTGCAAGACTCCGGATCTTCATTCAGGCCTCTGCGATGAGAGCGCGATGACTGCGCGCGTTTCCTCGATGTGGACCTTCCCACCAGTGCGTCGCGCCACATATCCCGCGTACCCCAGGCTCAGGACGAGTGCGATGGGCCACCACACGAGTGCCATGCGCAGTCCGTGCTCATCCGCCGCCCCGTTCGCCGCGGTGATCGAGTTCGCCGGGTCGAGCGTCGAATGCAGCATCTCGGGATACATGCTCGCGGCCGCGCCGCCGACCAGTCCCGCGACGACGAGGCACGATCCGGCGAAGGCCAGCGACTGCCGGCCTCTCAGCATGCCGAGCAGGACCGAGAACAGTCCGGCCGCAAGCGCGAAGACCGCCAGCCAGGCCGCCGGGCGCTGGGCGATCGACGCGAAAAAGCCGGGCCGTACCAGGCCGGTCTCCACGGACACGACGGGCAACAGTATGACCACCGCGGGCCACAGCCATTTCGCGTAGCGCTGGCTGCGGAGCTCGAGCGGCCCGCCCGTGCGCCGCGCGAGCCCGGTCGCGCCGTGCGCGGCCAGCAGGACGAGCGTGAACAGTGCGACCGACATCGTGTACCAGTCGAGAATCCCCACTCGGCCGCGTATTCCGAAATCGGTGAACAGTGGCAGGAACATCCGGCCGTCGTCGCCGAGGGGCACGCCGCGCAGCACGTTGCCGAACGCGGCGCCGAACAACAAGGCCAGCAAGGCGCTCGATCCCGCGAATACCGCATCCCAGAACGCCTGCCACATGGGATCCGCAAGATGACCAACGACCTCCAGCGCGATGCCGCGCAGCACCAGGCACCACAGCAACAGGAAGACGGCGAGGTAGTACCCCGACAGCGCGGTGGCGAACACCTTGGGGAACGCCAGGAACAACACGCCGCCCGCTGCGATCAGCCAGACCTCGTTCCAGCTATAGAGGGGGGCGATCGCGCGCACGACCTGCCGCCGCTCCGCAGGCGACCGTGCGACGAGGAGGTGGAGCGCTCCGGTGCCGAAATCCCAGCCTTCGCCCACCGCGAAGGCCGCGAACATGAGCGCCAAGAGGACGTACCAGGCGCGCGTCATTCGATAACCGCGAGCTCGCCGGACGCGCCGACGTCGTGTCCCGGACCCCGAGCAACGTCACGACCCACCAGGTACAGGTAGAGCAAGCCGAGGACGAGGTAGAGTCCGCAGAATCCGATCAGCGTGAAGATCGTGTTGCCCGCACTCACCACATCACTGGCGCCGTCGCGTGTGCGGTACAGTCCGTAGACGAGCCACGGCTGGCGCCCCATCTCCGCGGTCATCCAGCCGGCGGCGTTGGCGATGAATGGAAACGGCAACGCGAGCATCAGGGTCCACAGCAGGGCGCGGCGTGTCTCAAGCCGGCCGCGCCAACTGTCCAGCGTCGCGAGCCCCATCAGCGCGATGAAGAACGTGCCGAGCCCGACCATTATATGAAACGCGTAATAGAGTGGTTCGATGCTGGTGGGCCACGTGTCCTCGGGAAACGCCGCCAGCCCGCGGACGTTGGCGTGAAACGTGCCATACGCGAGAAAGCTCAGCGCGCCGGGCAACGCGATCGGGTTGTCGAGCCTTCGTTCGACGACGTTCGGCTGGCCGATGAGGGTGATCGGTGCCATCGGTCCGCTATTGAACCGTCCTTCCATGGCGGCGAGCGCGACCTCCTGGTTCCGGGCGACGAGCTTTGCCTGATGGTCGCCGGTCGGGAAGGCGACGATCACCGACGCGATGAGTCCGAGTGTGACACCCCAGCGCAGGTACATGTGGGCCTGCCACTTGTGTACGCCGCGAAGCTGGTAGTACGCGCCGGTGCCCGCGACCACGAACGCCCCTGACACCAGCGCGGCCGACTGGTTGTGGGCGAGCATACTCCACGCCCACGAGTTCATCAGGTAGCCGCCGAGGTCGGCGAGCTGGAGCGAACCGTCGGGCGCGATGGCGAAGCCGACCGGGTGCTGCATGAACGCGTTGGTGGCGAGGATGAAATACGCCGACAGCCAGCTGCCGGCGCATACGCCGACGCTTACCGCGAAATGCGCGCGGCGACTGAGCCGTGCTTCGCCGAACACGAGGGTGCCGACCAGCGCGCTTTCCAGGAAGAACGCGAACATTCCTTCCATCGCGAGGGTCTGCCCAACCACGCCACCCGCGTACCGTGAGAATCCGGCCCAGTCAGTGCCGAACTGGAATTCCAACGGGATGCCGGTCACGACGCCAACGGCAAACGTCAGGCCGAAGATCCTCGTCCAGAACCGCGCCGCTTCGGCGTACCTGGCGTCGCCGGAGCGGATGGCACGCCATTTCCAGAGCACGATGAGCGGCGCGAGCCCCATCGTCAGCTGCGGGAAGATGTAGTGGTAGGTGGCGGTGAAGGCGAACTGCAGCCTGTGCCAGAAAACCGGGTCGCTCGATATGGTCACGCGTTGAAGCGTACCCGCGGCCAAAGGACACGGCTAGCCCGGATTTCTCACGAGGGGGTCGAGAATGCCCTACATACCAGTCGGAGACAGCCGTTGTTGAATTCGCGGAAGGCGTCTGTGGCCGCTCGCGTCGTCGCTACTTCGAGCGACGCTAACTGGCCGGCGCCGCGAACAGTTCACCGGCCAGCGTCGCGTCATGCCCATACACATCATCGCGAAACTGCAGAAGTCCGTCGCGATCGACCCACGCCGTGAAGTAGACGATCGTCACGGGCCAGGGCTGAGTCAGCTTGACGAATGACTCCTCTCCGCCGGTCATCGCGGCACGAATCCGCGCCGCGGGCCACTCACTGTCATTCCTCAGCAGATACTCGGCGAGGTCGTCGGCGTGACTCAACCGAATGCATCCGTGACTGGCGGCGCGAAAGTCATGCTCGAACAAGCTCTTGGCCGGCGTGTCGTGCATGTAGATGCTGTAGCTGTTCGGGAACAGGAACTTCACGTGGCCGAGCGGATTCGTGGAGCCGGGTTCCTCGCGGACGCTCGGGTCATCCCTCGGGCCCCCCGTGATCTTCATGTGGTGCTTCGCGAGGTAGTTGCGATCCCGGGCCATCCCCTTGAGGATGTCCTTGTGCACGATGCTCGAAGGCACCTCCCACGACGGACTGAACACGATCTGTGTCATCGTGTCGCTGAAGGTGACGGTGCTCGTGGCGCGGTTCCCGACGACGACGTCCATGTCCATGACTTGCCGGCCCTGCTCGATCACGTGCAGCCGGAACTCGGGGATGTTCACCAGCAGCAGGTTCGGCGCCTGTGCCTCCGATACCCAGCGCAGCCGTTCCATATTGATGAGCATCGAGCGCACCCGGGCGGCGGGCGACACATTCAGCGCTCGCATGACGTCCGCGCCGATGACACCATCGGGATGCATGCCGTGACGAGTCTGAAAACGCTTCACGCCGAGAACGGTGATGCTGTCGTAGCGCTCGCCGCCGGTGGGCGGGGCGTTCAAGTCGCCGAGGGTCTGAAGACGAGCGGCGATGTCGGCGATGACCGCGGTGCTGTCTCCCACTTTGAGCCGCCTGCTTCCGCTCGGGAGTTCCAACGCCGGCCAGGGCGCGCCGGTGAGTTTCGCGTAGGATCGAATCTGTTGCTTCAGCAACTGGTACTGCGGATGTATCGGCTCGTATCCAGCCAAGTCCATGTTCCCGGCGGTCAGCGAGTCGAGCAGCCGGCCGTAATCTCTCTTTGCGGCGGGAATGATCGTGTTGAGATCATGGCTCAAATCGCCGCCATGCGGACCGTTCACGAACCGGTAATACTCCGCCGTGAGGCGCAACTCGAGCTCGGTCGCGCAGCTGTCGCACAGCGTCACATGTTTTCCATCGGCAAAGCCATGGTCGTACAGCGCGCTCAGCCTTCTCGTTGCCTTGGTCGCGCCGGGAGCGTCGGCGTCATCCACGCCCGCGAGCGCGATGAACGCCTCGGCGCTCGCGGAAATCGAATCGCCGAGTATCCACGCGAATTGCATGTGCCGTTCGTGATAAAACTCGGCGATCGACGCGGAGTCTGCGCTGTAGTCGGCGGTCTTCGCGAGGAACGCGTCCATGTCCGCCTCGGCGACGGTGCGCGCGGAGTACGGTTGTGCGCTTTCGAAGACCTTCGCGACTGCGAAATGGCGCTCGATGCGCGCGCGCTGCTCGGCCTTTTTACTGGAGCAGGCGGACGCGAGCAGAAGTGGAAGCAGCAACAGCGCGACGCCGGCGCGAACCGAGCTACGCGTGCCGCGGTGCCTGACCCCCGTAGACGTAGAGCAGGCCGCCGTCGGCGAGCAGCTCGATGATGCGCGCCATGTCGCCGGGTGGAACTGCCGGGCATCCCCAGCTGCGGCCGAGTCGTCCGTGCGATGCGATGAAGGGCGCGCCGACATACTCGGCGCCGTGCATGATGACTTCACGGGCGAGAGCTTTGTCATTTACGCCTTTGTCGAGTCCGTCGAGGAGGAGTGCCGGTCCATGCTTTGGGCTCGTAATCTTCGCGCCCACACGGTAGAGCCCGAGGCTCGTCTCGTGCGAGTCATCCCGATTGCTGAACTTCGTTGCCGTGATGTCGCCCGAGTTCTGCCCGTGCGCGACCCAAGTGCTCAGGACGACTTTCTTGGCGTCCATGTCGATGATGTACAGACGCTGCGCGGTGCTGGGCTGCGACATGTCGGCGATGGCCAGCCTCCGCGGATGGAGGCCATGCTGAGCCGCGCTGCGAATTGCCGCCGCGACCACGGCGCCGCTGAGCGTGGCCGGGAGGGCGAGATCGTTGAGTGGATCGCCGGCCGCGCTGAGGGCTACCGCAGCCGGAACAGAGTGGGTCGTGTTGGAAAATGCCAGCATCGGCCACGGAGCGGCCAAGAGGAGGAGCTCTCGTTTTCGTATCTTCCGAGCTTTCTTCTTCACCTTCTTCTTTTTCTTCGTCTTCTTCGCGTGCCCGGTGCGATCGACGTCCGTCCTCGTCGGCGCATGCTCGGCCAGCATCTTCTTCGCCGTCGACGCACTCGGCCCCTTGGTCCCATGCCCCGCCGCATCCGCGTGCAGCATCCGCTCCTGTGCTGGCGTGTACGGCATCATCCGCTCCGCTCGTGTACGTTGACCAGGGAATCCCGAGTTGCGACGGGGTTATCTCCCTATCACACCGCAGATTACGGGGCGCGACCGAGGCCGACAATCGCCCGTTGTGCGTAGTCACATCGGTGCAGGGAAGCCCCGTACGGCGTCCAGGGGAGTGAGGATACGGATCTCGCTCCTCTCGAAACACGTACTAGCGGTGGGCGTCGGCGCAGAATAGGAAATCGCGGTCGACCGCCTGATGCGTGATCAGTGCTTCAGGTAGCCGCGCGAACCATTTTCAGCCACATTGGTTCCTCATGATCAGTCCGGAATTCATCCCGCTCCCGCAGCCCGCACTCTTCGACGGCTACTACGGCCGCGAACCCGGTCACCCGTATTCATTCAGGGTTCGGCCGCTCAATACCAAGAAGTTCTGGCCGTCCGCCGACTTGGCCGTGGCGAACAAGTACCTCGAGATCCCGTTCGTGCAGGCGCCGGAACAGCCGTATGACGTGGCGCCCCGCGATCTCACGATGGCCGTGACCGACGTCATGAAGCGCCACACCCCCGCACTCTTCGATGGCGCATTCCTCATCACCGAGTTCGGCAACGTCCTCGTGCCTTCCCGCGACTCCTCGCAGATTTTTCATGTGGGCGACTGGAAGGGACCGATCTTCTTGGAGGACGCCTACTCGCCCGCCGCGGATCCGATCGAACTCTACGGAGTGGAAGGCCTCCGCACCGGCGACACGTGGAAGCGGCCGTACATCGGCTCTTCATACACGACGTCGGTCGTCGGGACGAAAGTCGTCCTCACGGCGAGAAAAGGGAAGGGAACCCTCGGCGTCCGCGGTTACTTCGAGGAGGAGGTGCTCCCCCTGCTGCGAAGGCTCCACTGGGATTTGAAAATGCAATTCCTGGTCACGTACGGCGGCCTGCTCCTGACCAAGGTCGCTCTGTCGGCGAAAGGCGATCCGGAACCTCCGGTCTTCTGCGGAATCCTGGATCTCGACCGATGGAAATCCGTCGTGGCGACGCTCTGATGACGGCCCCGGCGGTTCACAATGAGGCGTGCGGATGGAACAAATTCGCCGCGACACGCATCGCGTTTGCCTCCTGACACGTACTGACACACCGCCGTCATCGGCTCCCGCGGCTCCGCGCAACACGCCGCCTAAGGCGGCCAGCCTCAGCGCCAGGTCCTACAACGAGTTGGCGCGCTTGCACCCCGGAATTCCCGGTCCGGCACGCGTATTGCCCTCATTCCCCGTGAGGCTTCATTCCCCGAATTGCCGCGCCCACAGTGGCGGCGGAGGATTGACGAGGTATGCGCATACTCATCGCCGTTCTTGCGATGTCGCTGGTCTCAGCTTGCAGTCTGACGCTGGCCCCGCTTCCCGACGGCGCCCAGAACTGTGGATATGGCTCGAGCTGGTCGGGAACGTCGTGCAGGTCGGGCTACCATTCGTCCGCCGGGACGGTGATCGTCATCGGCCCGTCGCTCCAGTACACGGACAACTCCGACGCGATGTGCTATCAGTTCTCGCCAACTGTGGCGTCGGTGACGATGGGCGGAAGCTACGTCTTCCAGAACAACACGAGTTCACCCATCACGATCATGGGAGCGAATCAGGTGCCGTGGGTCACGGTCGGCGCCGGCGCGACGTCCCCCGCGCTCAACTTCTCGGCGGCCGGTGTCTTCGGCTTCGGTGTGCAAGGATGCAGAGGCGTGAACGGCACGCCGTGGTACGGGGTGCTGAATGTGACGATCAACTAAGCGGTGACCGCCGGCGCCAGTCCGATCCCGCCAGCGTACCATCCGTCGCCCAGCAGCGCCGCGATGACGGAGCGTCGTCGCGGCGACGTTGTCGACTGAGGGGAGGGGATCGCCGATCCACTGCGCGGACCAGTCGGCCTTGTCGGCTGCAAGGTTGGCCGGCGTGCTCGCCACTTCTATTTGATACTCACTCTGGCTGACTCCGCGTGCCGTGCCGGCATCGATGATCCAGCTCAGACGCGGGATGCGGGTATCGATCGAGAGCGGATCGACGAGGTACTCGGTTGCTTTCCTGATTACGACTGAAACGCCTTGCTCGACGATCGTGCCCATCGACGAGTTCTGATCTGCGTACAATGTACATTCAACTATCTCTTCGAACATTCTCATGAACGCGAGAACCAGGATCTGCGTTCCTTTCCGGAGGAAAATATGAAAGCCTTGATCATCAGTGCGGACAATTTTGAGGACTCTGAGCTGCTGGTTCCCTACTACCGGCTGAAGGAGGCGGGCGTCGAAGTGACAGTGGCTTCCCCGAGTCACGGGGCCATCAAGGGCAAGCACGGCTACGAAGTGGCCGTGGACAAGAACCTTGACGAGGTCAACCCTGACGACTATGGAATCCTGATTCTGCCCGGAGGCGCAGCGCCGACGGTCGTGAGAAAAGAGCCGCAGGCGCTTAAGATCGCCCGGAGCTTTTTTGCTCGCAACAAACCGGTTGCCGCGATCTGTCACGGGCCGCAGATCTTGATCAGC
>Ga0209638_1003052_pt1 | contig 10108 bp, 8 predicted proteins | sample BarGraNGADG00211_FD_184490 | JGI IMG/M metagenome (GOLD analysis project Ga0209638, IMG submission 184490) | Arctic peat soil microbial communities from Barrow, Alaska - Barrow Graham LP Ref core NGADG0002-211 (SPAdes) (version 2) | ecosystem: Environmental > Terrestrial > Soil > Wetlands > Peat... | reverse complement strand
GCCAGGCGCCGGCAAGCACGGCGGGCAGGTGGTCGCTGCCGGTACACCGGCTGAAGTTGCAGGGCAGCCCGGGTCGCTCACCGGAGATTACCTGGCCGGCCGGGCATCCATCCCTGTCCCGCAGTGCCGCCGCGCGCCCAACGGCAAAGCCATTACCATCCACGGCGCTCGCCAGCACAACCTCCAGGACGTCACCGTTCGCATACCGCTGGGCTTGTTGGTCGCTGTGACGGGTGTATCCGGGTCCGGAAAATCCTCGCTGGTATTCGACATCCTCGACCGCGCCATCCGCCAGCGCCTGTATGGTTCTGGCGACGCCCCCGGTGAACACGACGCTATCGAAGGCTACGAATATCTCGATAAGATCATCACCATCGACCAGGACCACATCGGGCGCATCCCGCGCTCGAACGCCGCGACCTATTCGGACACGTTTACCCCGATCCGCGAAGCATTTGCAGCTACTCCTGAAGCTCGCCGCCGCGGGTTATCCGCTCGGCACTTCTCGTTCAACGTCCCGGGTGGGCGCTGCGAGCGCTGCGAAGGAGCCGGCGTCCTGACCGTCAAGATGCAGCTCCTGCCTGACGTGGAAGTGCGCTGCCCGGCCTGTCACGGACGCCGCTTCACGCGCGAGACGCTCGCAGTGCGTTACCGTGATCATGACATTTCCCAGGTGCTCGATCTGACCATCGAAGAAGCCCTGGCGCTGTTCAAGGATGTTCCCGCCGCCCTCTCCCGCCTCCAGGTGCTATCCGAGGTCGGCCTGGGCTATCTCCAGCTCGGGCAGCCCGCCACCACGCTTTCAGGCGGCGAAGCCCAGCGCGTAAAGCTGGCGAAGGAACTGGGCCGCCGTGTCACCGGTCGCACCCTCTATTTACTCGACGAACCTACCACCGGTCTGCACCTGGCCGATACTGCCCGTTTGCTGGGCCTGCTCCAGCGCCTCGTGGATGCAGGCAACACCGTGATGGTCGTAGAACACAACCTGGAATTGGTAAAGGCAGCCGATTGGGTCATCGACCTTGGACCGGAAGGCGGTGCAGCGGGCGGCAAACTGATCGCTCAGGGAACTCCCGAACAGATCGCCCAGACCCCTGGTTCGTACACCGGCCAGAGCTTGAGGGACATATTGTAGTTTCAGTACTCCACAATTGCGGGTAGAAGATCCGCTGCGGGCTGAACCCTTCACAGTCTGCACTGTGCCGACAAGACGAACGTGGCGCGGACGAGTGTAGCGCTGCGGCGGGCTCCTGGTTGCAGGGTCCCTCGGGCTAGAGCTTCGGCAGCTGAAGCAACTCCAGGCTGATGCTGTCCGGATCCGTGAAGTACACCGCGTAGCCACCCTTGTTGTTTCCCGCCTGGACTTGGACCGGCGCCGACTTAAAGTGAACCCCTTGGTCCTTCAGCCTCCCGTACACCCCAAAGATATCCTCAACCTCAAAGCATATGTGGGCATTGCCGGGGTTGTAGCTGCGTGTGTCGATCTTCTGCCCCTTTGGCGATACGTACTCGATCAGCTCCAGGGACAGCTCTCCGGCATTCGGTAGCTTCAGATAGGCTATCTTGAGGGTTGCGTCCGGAAAACCGACGATCTGGGAAATGTCGTCCCCCAGTCGAAGCATCGTGTGGGACAGCTCCATCCCCAACACATCCCTGTAGAAGGCGATGGATCGATCGATGTCACTGACTGTAAAGCTGAAGTGGGCTGTAACAAGCACTACACTCACGCTCCTCTCGCGACGAAAAGTCGCCGGTAGGTAAAGCGGGCTATTTACAGATACGCCTCTACGCCACGGACGACCCGGTAGCCGAACTCCACGTTGGGCACCGGAACGCCGCGCTCCCGCGCCATCCGCACCACGTAGCCGGCCGTCTCCTCAACCTCGGTCTTCCGGCCCTTCAACAGATCCTGGAGCATGGAGATGCGCACGCTGGTCTGGCCCGACTTCTCAAGGGTGGCCCCGCGGGTCAGGATCATCTCCACGGCGTCCTGATAGGATGCGTCCACCAGCGACCGGATTGGGAAGCCCTGGTAGTCTTCCACCCTAACGTCGCAGGCCGCGGCCACCGCTGCACACTCGTGGGTAATGGTGACGAACAGCTCTGCCAGGTCGCGGCTCTTGCACACCTTGTAGTACTCCAGCCTGCTCACCGAGGAGAGCAGCGCCGCAGGGACTATCTGGCACAGCTTGGACCACTCGGCAGAGAGAATGCTGGCCGGGGCTTCCGCCTTCATGCCGGCGCCGTTGAACGCCTCCGCCAGCCGATCCACCCGCTCGGACCTGCTGCCGTCCAACTCCCCGAAGTAGGTGGTCCCAAACATGGTGTGCTGGGTGCGGCAGGGCTCCAGCAGCGAGGCGCCCAGGATCGTGGTGGCTCCGATCACCTTCGGCCGCCCAAATCGCTCTATCAGCTGGCCGTCCTTGGCCATGCCGTTCTGTAGGGAGAGCACGGAGCCGAACTCCACCCCCGCCACCCTGTCCAGAGCGGCCATCGTGTCCCGGGCCTTCACCAGCACGATGAGGTAGTCGGCCGGTTTCACCTCCACCGGCCGGGAAGCTGCCTCCAGGTGAACATTCAAGGGGTTCGGCGCCACGATCTCTACGTCGCGCTGCCTGAGCAGATCGACCTGCTCAGGCTTCCCCACAACCGTCACCCCATGCCCGCCCTTTGCCAGGTATCCTGCCACCACCAACCCCAGACTGCCCGCACCCAACACCACAAACCTCATGGCGATCCCTCCCCTCAAGAGCCCGCCTTGTGGCGGGTGTGGCGCCCAGTATAGACGGCTCGGGCCGGGCAGACCAGGCAGCGGGGGTGCCCCCGGTTTTGGTCCATCCCGTGGAGTGCGGCGTCGCGAATTCTCCCACCGCCACCGCCCATACGTGTCCTATTCTTCTAGTAAGCCACGCTGGCGAAGATCGTCTCGGTACTCTTTGTACTGCTCTATCAGGGAATAGACCTCCTCCTGAGAGAGATTGCGGACCTGCGAGTAGCCGAAGAAGAGAGCAAGCACCTCGGGCAGTCGAAGGCCGGCCCGACGCATCACGTCCTTGAACCGGGCAGCTGCCAGGATCATCTCGGCCTCGGCGAGCACACTGTCGGGCTCTGGGGGGATTGTGTTCAGCGGCTCACCCTTTAGGCAAAGCGGACAGTGATCCGGATCGTGATCCAGGCTCTGAGTCTCCGGCCAATCCTGGATATCCAGTGTGTCCGGGTCCAGGTGGACCAAACGGGTGGGCTGATGGGAGGTTGGGTCTTCATACTCCTCCGCCACCTGCTTTGTAAGCCCCGCGTGCATCAACTCTCGAGCTATTTCATTCCTCGTAAGGTCCAGCCTGTTGAACACCAGGGCGTCGTAACTGCCGAAAGCCTCCCATCCATGCTCTCCGAGCCAGTAGAGTGCCTCGTTGGCGCGGCCAGCCGTCTCCAGGTTGTAGCGGGCCTCTTCCACCAAGTCCATCGTATCCGGCGCGGCAGCGCCCTCAAAGTTCTCAATATCCTCGCCTGGCGCCCTCCACAGGTCCAAGACAATGGTATAGCGACGCCTGACTTCGGGCGACTTGCTCACGTTGCAACCTCCGCGCGGCCGATCCTCGGGCGGCATCGAACCCTTGATAGGGATATGGTACACCGGCACCTGCCGCCAGTAAAAGGGCGGGGCGCCAGTCCCGATCCGGCTCAATTGTCTTGATCGGCGATCCTGGTGAACAGCTGCGGGGAGCGGCGGTGGTTGAAGATGCGCGGAATTGGCCGGCACCAGGGATGATGCCGGCCTCCTATAACCCACCCGTCCACAAGGTTCCCGTCTCTACTCCAGGTAGCTCTTAAGCGATTTCGCCACCGAGGGGTGCCTCAGCTTCTCCAGGGCCTTTGCCTCGATCTGCCTCACCCGCTCACGCGTAATCCCCAGCACCTCGCCTATTTTCTGCAATGGATAGACACGCCCGTTCCCGAAGCCAAAGCGCAACTGAAGTACCAACTTCTCCCTGGCAGTCAACAGCGAGCCAAGAGCATCCTGGGTCTCACTCTTAAGCATCATCTCGTACACGGCGTCCTCAGGGTGCTGGGAGATCTCGTCGGCCACCATATCGGCCAACTCTGAGTCCTCCTCCTCGCCGATCGGAGCCTCGAGCGACGACGGGACGTGGGCGGCCTTGATGACATCCCTCACCTTCTGAATCCCAACCCCCAACGCCTGAGCCAACTCCTCTTCGGTGGGCTCCCTGCCCAGCTGCTGGGTGAGCCGTTGGGAGACCCGGTTGAGACGGGTGATCGCCTCACCCATGTGAACGGGCAGCCGGATCGTCCTGGCCTTATCGGAAATGGCGCGAGTGATGGCCTGCCGAATCCACCAGGTGGCATATGTGGAGAACTTAAAACCCTTGCGCCAATCGTACTTTTGCACGGCGCGCATCAGCCCAATGTTGCCATCCTGGATCAGGTCGAGCAGTGGAAGCCCACGGCCGGTATACCTCTTGGCAACGCTAACAACCAGCCGCAGGTTCGATATTATGAACTTCTCAAGGGCCGCCGCGTCCCCCTGCTCTATACTCTTCGCCAGACCTACCTCCTGAGCAGCGGTCAGCAGCGGCACATCGGCGATATCCCTCATGTAGGACAGCAGTGGATCCTCACCGGCGGTCTGACCGGCGGACTCCATCCTCTCCACTTCGTGATCCATGGCATTGTCCTCCTGGACAACCTCTTCCTCTTCGTCGTCCTCCACCACCTCGATGTCCTCAGAAAGGAGGGCATCATCTACCGCCGTCACCAAATCGGGGTCCTGGGTACCAAGTGCCTCCTCTATATCATGGACGCTCAGGTACCCCTGTTGCTTCCCCCTGGAGATCAGAACATCCAAATCAAGTTGCGGCTCTTTAGGACTTGCCATTGGGTAACCCCCACCAACGGGTAACGAGTATAGTCACCGACTCCAGCAGGCTCGGGACATGCTCCCCATCGCCCCGCCCTCTCCGGGGCATCGACCGCGACGCCCTCATGGGGAACGGACCGGAAACGGCAAGAGTCGTGCCCTCCGACCGAGCTATCTCTCGGTCGCGAGGCACGACTCGGAGGCTGCATTGCGAGGCACGCAAGCGGGAGAGGTCAGCGCACGGCCAACTCCTCCCTTGTCTCTACCTTCGCGAGGGGGCTCCAGTTGCCCCGCAGCCAGTCCAGCAACAGCGCAATTCCCCTCCGAGCGCCCACCAACGGCTCCCAGCCCAACTCCGCCCTTGCCCGACGACCATCACTTATGTAAACACGCTGATCACCGGGGCGCCAGTCGTCGAAGCTAACCTCCAGCGGCCGGCCCACCTCCTCGCGCAGCATCCGCAGCAGGGTTCGCAGCGAGATCGCGTTGGCCAGCCCGCCCCCAAGGTTGTACACCTTGCCCCCGGTAGACCCCAGATTCGCCACCGCCAGGTCGTAGGCTGCCACCAGATCATCCACGTACAGCACGTCCCGGACCTGGTATCCATCGCCGAAAAGGGTGATAGGCAACCCCCGCAGTGCCGATATTGCAAAGTGGCACACCCACCCCTGATCCTCGTTGCCCAACTGATGGGGGCCATAGATGCACGACTGCCGGAACACCACAGTGGGCAACCCATATATACGGGCGTAGTCCCGCACATACTGGTCGGCGGCGCCTTTGGAGCAGCCATAGGGCGAGTGGAAATCCAGAGGCCACTCCTCGGAGACGCCCATCGGCAGATCGCGGTACCGGTATCCGCCCTCCGCCAGCTCCACCTCCGCCTTCGCCATGCTTCCGTAGACTTTGTTAGTCGAGGCGAAAACCACGGCCGGCAGCCGGCCAGATTCCCTGGCCGCCTCCAGCATGTTGAGGGTGCCCAAAGCATTCACCTCAAAATCGAAGCGAGGGTCAATCACCGAAGTCGTTACTCCCACCTGGGAGGCCATGTGGAAGATCACGTCGGCATCGCATGCGGCACGGCGCAATTCCCCGTACTCCCTGACGTCGGCAATCGCCACCTCCAACCGGCCTTCCGCGATCGACTTCAGCCAGCTCAAGTTCTTCTCCGTGCCGGGCCTGGACAGATTGTCGAAAACGCGGACAGACCAGCCCCTGGAGAGGTAATGGGCAGCAAGATTACAGCCGATGAACCCGGCCCCTCCAGTCACCAGGGCCAGTCCAGATCTCTTGTCCAGCAATGACTCTTCTCCCCCTCGCTCGAAGCTGGCACAACCCCATCAGAAGACAAGTCTACCCAATTCCACGGAGGAAAGCACATACGGGTTGTAGCCGCGCAGCAGAGCAACAGCGGCTGCTTCTATGTAGGTGTATCAAGATCGGGGCCACATGGCAAGGGGGCCGGTGCCCTTGGTGTCTTGGCAGCGCTCGACCGGCCTCGGACACTCTCACCCTAAGTCATCCGCCCTGGGTCGCCACCCGCGACCGGGGCGAGGCCGGGCTGCTCCTCTGCCTCCAGCTTCTGCCAGCCCATGAGGGAAAGGCCGCAGCGCCAAAGGGCAAAGATCCCGACCAGATTGACGGGGACGAGCCAGGCCAGGTGGTAGACCATGGCGAAGCCGAGAGCAGGTTCCTTATCCACGCCGAAAGCGCTGAGGGCAAGCACAGCAAGATACTCTTGAACGCCGAAGTAGCCCGGAGTGGACGGCACGGCCATGCCGAGATTGGTGATGGCGACCACGAGGGCGGCGGCCCAGATGGGCGCGGGGATGTGGAAGGCCATCTGGGCAAAGTAGGCAGTGAAGATGGTGGTAAACCAGATGGCGAAGGTGGCGGACGCGACTCTAGCCACGGCACCAGCCCCGCGCAGCCCCGCCATCCCATCGCACAGGGCGCCTGCCCATTTCTCGGCTAACGCCTTGCCCGGGAAGTTGGGCAAAGACCTCAGGATGCGAAGAAAAAGCTCCCGACCGGCCGGGTAGGCCAATGCCATGCAGACGGCCAACACGGCTACCCCACCGGCGCCGATGAGCAGTCCCGACTGGCCTACCCACGGCGGCAGGTTGGTGGTGGGCAGGACTACCGCCAGCAGCAGGGCCATAGCCACTACGTCCAGAACCCTGTCCAGCGCGACGGTGGAGAGCACTGCCACCGGGCTCACTTTTTCCATTCTTGCCACCATGTATGCGCGGCCCAATTCGCCCAACCTGCCCGGAAGCACGGTGCTGATCAGGTAACCGACGTTGATAGCATAGAACAGGTTGGTCTTGGAGAGATTCCCGGTTGGGAGCAGCAGCATGTGCCACTTCAGAACCTTGAACCACACCGAAACCGCAACCGTGGCGACACACGGGATGAGCCACCAGTAGTCCGCCTTCTGAAGAGCAGCCCAGAATTGGTCCCACTGTATATTCCAGAACAACAGCACCAGACAGCCGACGCTGACTGCAACACCGACCAGTAACTTGATGCGGTCGCCCCACTTGGACTTCTTCGCGCTTTCGTTGCCGCCCAACAGCCGGTTCCCTCCTGTCTAAGTCCAGTGTCTGCCCAGGCAACCAAGGTCCCCCTGTGCCTGGCAGTAAGCATCGGGCGCCTGGACGCGTCCAAGTGCGGACGCGCCCGCACACGATAGTTCCGGTGCTACCTAGGACAGCGGTCCATGACCGCCTGGATCACCCCCGGAAGGGGCAGACCTCGCGCCCTGGCCACGCGAGCGCAATCCTCGAACTCCGGGGAGTAGCTGGTATTGCCCTCGAAGACTTTCACCTTGACCCGGATCGGGCCGAAGCCGGTCTCCACGGTCTCCACCCGACGCTCGGCGGTGATCCGGCTGGTGCGGCTGATCCGCACTCCCAGGGTTGTGGTCTCCCGCAACACCAGAGAGGCCATCTCTCGCTCCATGTCCAGGGACGCGATCACGCTGAGCATCGTGGCGGGACGGTTCTTCTTCATCTGGATGGGGGTGAAGTATACGTCCAGCGCTCCGGCCGAGAAAAGCCGCTCCATGGCGTAGCCCAGCGACTCGGCCGGCATATCGTCCAGGTTCGCCTCGATCAGGGACGTCTCATCCCTCGGGGACTTCTCATCGATTTCTTCGCCAACCCACAGTCGCAGCGCGTTGGCCCATGGAAGCTGCCTCGTCCCGAAGCCATAGCCCACGGAGCGGACACGCATGTCCGGCTGCCTGAAAGTGGCCAGGGTCGCGACGATGGCGGCCCCGGTAGGGGTCACCAGCTCGGCCTCCACATCGACCGACCTCGTGGGGGCACCGGCCCGGGCCATGATCTCCAGTGTGGCCGGCGCCGGCAACGGAAGGATCCCGTGGGCAGCCTTGATCGTCCCCTTCCCAGAGGGGAGCGCGGAGCAGAACACCCCTCTTGCCCCCAGCAACTCCAGTCCCGCGACCGATCCCACGACGTCCACCAGCGCGTCTACCGCGCCCACCTCGTGGAAGTGAACGTGGTCCACGGCCACCCCATGGACCGAGGCCTCAGCCTCTCCCAGGGTCCGGAAGATGTCGGAAGCCCGCCTACGAACGGCCGGCGGCAGCGTCGAGCCGTCCAGGGTGGATAGGATATCGGAGAGGTGTCGGTGCGGCTGCCGGACGGCGGGATCCAGCTCTACCACGGCGTGCGTGCCCGTGATCCCATGCTGCTCCACACGCTCGAAGCGCAGGTCGTACCCATCCACCCCCAGTTTGGCTACCTCCGCCTTCAAAGCCTCCGGATCGACTCCGGCATCCACCAGCGCCCCCAGGGTCATGTCCCCGCTAATCCCGCTGAAGCAATCGAAGTACGCGATCACTGTTCCCTCACCATCAGAAGTTGCACCGCCCGGCCGGCCAGGAATACCGATCCAGTTACAAGCACCAGATCCTCGGGTGCGGCCATCCCTATCGCAGCCTCAATAGCAGCCTCCGGGTCGGCCTCCATCATAACATCACCATAGGGGGCGAACTCGGCAGCCAGCCGCTCCACATCCGCCGCTCGCCGATGGCCGGAACTTGTCACGACCACCCGCGATGCCTCCGGCCCCAGCAGCCCCGCCATGCCGGCCACGTTCTTGTCCCCGCTGGCCCCAAACAGCAGGATGAGCCTGGCGTAGCTGAACTCCTTGTGAACCGTGTCCAGCAGCCTCCGCACGGAGTCATCGTTGTGGGCGGCATCGGCAACCACCGTGGGGCTCTCCTGTAACCGTTGGACCCTACCGGGCCATTTCAACTCGGCAAGCCCTCGGCGTATCGCCTCGTCCCCCACCCTGAAGCCGCGCTCCCGCAACAGCTGCAGGGCCGCTACGGCCACCGTGGCGTTGTCTCGCTGGTGATCGCCCAGCAATCCTATCTTCAGCCCCTCCAGGGTGCCGTAGGGCCCAGAGATGGTGGTCGTGCCCGCTTCGAGGCCCTCCTCCCAGCGCCAGTCCCTTCCAACCATCTGGAGATGTGCCCCCTGCTCCAGGGCAACCCGCCGAATCGCGGCCTCGGCCTCTGGCTGCTGAGGTGCCACGACCGCGAGCCTCCCCGAGCGAAGGATCCCCGCCTTCTCCGCCGCGATCTCACCCAGGCTGTTACCCAGGACGTCGGTGTGGTCGAGACTGATGGAGGTGATGGCCGAGAGGATCGGGTCCACGGCGTTCAGTGCATCCAGCCTCCCCCCGATCCCGATCTCAAGCACAGCTATGTCCACCGCTTGCTCGGCAAAGTGGCAGAGGGTCAGCGCCGTTCCCACCTCGTAGGTGGTCAGCCCCCCCAACTCCGCTGAGCCCTGGTTCAGCTTCTCCACTTCGGGGCGGATCCGCTCCGCCAGCCTCACCACCTCCGCGGGCTCGATCTCCCGGCCGTCGACCCAACTGCGCTCACGCCAGTCGATCAGGTGGGGCTGGGTGTAGCGGCCGGTCCGGTAGCCCGCGGCGCGCAAACCCTCCGCGATGAAGGCTGCCGTGGAGCCCTTCCCCTTGGTTCCAGCCACCAGGATGGAGGGAAAGGCGAGCTGGGGCGACCCAACCCGCGCCAGCAGCGCCCTCATCCGAGGCACCTTCAGCGGGCGCAACGCCCTCTCCTGGGCCTTCGGCCTCGCCGGCTCCCAGTACGACATTATCCAGTTCAGCGCTTCCTGGTAATCCATCGCAGGTCCCTGGCAACTCATCGCGGGCTGAAGCGTCCACCAAGCGTGT
>Ga0209638_1003050_pt1 | contig 10116 bp, 11 predicted proteins | sample BarGraNGADG00211_FD_184490 | JGI IMG/M metagenome (GOLD analysis project Ga0209638, IMG submission 184490) | Arctic peat soil microbial communities from Barrow, Alaska - Barrow Graham LP Ref core NGADG0002-211 (SPAdes) (version 2) | ecosystem: Environmental > Terrestrial > Soil > Wetlands > Peat... | reverse complement strand
CCAACAGCAGCAGCGCATTCTCGATGCGCTCAAAGTCTCCCTGCCCTCCAAGTAGATTGTAGTCAGGGCGATTTTCACTCTTCGTTTCGATAACTCCAAGCCAGTCAATCGATTACCGCCAAAACTGACAACTGATCGAAAGCGAAGATCCGCCCGATGAAAATTGCCGAACCCCGCTTCAAATCCGCCAGCGTGGTGGCCGACTGGGTGAGAATGCGGAAGTCCTTACCGTGGGCTGCCAGAACGGGCGTCAGCATGGCCAGCGCAATGGCATCGTTGGTGGACATTCGTTCGGGCGCCGGGCGCCCGCTCTCCTCGTTTTGGGAACGGGCGGCCACCACCAGCAGCGCCGGCCCCGGGGAGTCCCACACGGGGGCCCAGAATTGCTCGAACGCGTCCTCGGAAACCCAGGGCTTCAGCCAGAACGCAAGGCTGAACATCGCCATGACGCCAATCGCGGCGGCGGCGTACATGGCTGCGCGGCGCGGACGGCGCGAAGGCGCTGTGGAGATGGGTTCCGCCGCTTCCACCGGCGCGGGACCAAACTCCGGCACGTAGGAACCCGGCGGGAGATCGATGCGCAGTTCGCCGCCGTGGTCCGGCGCGTTGTAGTACTGGAGCAGACGTTTGCGTAGTTCTCCAGCCGAAACGCGAACTACCGGATTGGTGCTGGTGTCGTAAGCGGGATCGAGTCCGAATACGCGGACGCCGACGGTGCGCTCCTTAGAGCTGCCCCGAGTCCCCGTCGAGGGTTTCCTCGACCACGTAGCGCAAGAAACAGGAGTGCCTCTTGCTGTTGCGGAACTGAGGACTGGCGAGAATCCTCTCGAGCTCGCCGCGAACCGCAGCCGGGTCCGCTGGAGCGGTTCCGTTGTGAACGCCGTTGGTGGCTTCCTTCGGTTGCATGGCCCGGTGGACACCCTTGCGAATGAACGACTTGAGTATAGCACCAGGACCGTAAATTACCTCTATATTACGGTGGCCCGGACGGTAAGGCCCCGCCCGCGTACTGTTGCGCACTTGCGGATGAGGCCGAAGGGCCATAGACTGCTTGTATCACCCGGCAGGTTGTCAGGCGTGAGAAGCGCGACCGCGGGTCGCGCGCGGACGGACCCAGAGGGTACCCCGTCCGCCCCACCCAGGAAGGAACGGTTTTCCGATATGTCACAGCAGGGATTCTCAAGACGGTATTTCTTTTACGGCTCGCTGTTGGCGGGGGCTATCCCGCGCGGCGGATTCGGTAGTACCCCGTCGCTCAAGGCGTTGGGCTACAAGTCGCCCAACGAAAAGCTGAACCTGGCTGCGATCGGCGCCGGCGGACAGCCCGCCGCGGATTTGATGCAGGCGCAGGCCGGGGTGGAGAACGTGGTGGCGCTGGCGGACGTCGATTGGGCGCGCGGCCGGGAGTCGTTCGAGCGCTTCCCCAAGGCCGTCAAGTTTAAGGATTTCCGGCAGATGCTCGAAAAGCAGGGCAAGGAAATCGACGCCGTGGTTGTCGGGCCGCCGGACCACATGCACACCATCTGCGCCATGGCGTGCATGCAGCACGGGAAGCACGTTTATGTGGAGAAGCCGCTCACCCGCCTCTCGGGCGAGGCCCGCCTGCTGGCGCAGGCCGCGGAAAAGTACAAAGTCGCCACCCAGATGGGCAACCAGGGCTACTCGCACGATGCCACCCGCGTGGCGTGCGAGATCTTCTGGTCGGGCGAGATCGGCGAAGTCAAAGAGGTCCACGCCTGGACTGGCCGGCCGAGTTGGCCGCAAGAGATGGTGACGATCCCGCCGCCGACACCCGTTCCCGAGTCACTCGATTGGGATCTTTGGCTGGGCGGCTCCGCGGCCCGGCCGTTTACGGCGGGCGATGAGGCCTACAAGACGTTTGTTCAGGAGCGGAATGCGCGCGGCGGCCGCGGCGGCCGCGGCGGACCGGCGCCAGGCGCTCCCGCAACTCCCGGCGGGATCGACGCAAGTGGGATCTTCGATCCGGCACGCAGGCCCGGCGCTCCCGGCGGGCGCGGCGGCGGTGGCGGCCAGCAGGATTTCGGCTTCTACCTGCCCTTCAATTGGCGTGGCTTTTACGATTTCGGCAGCAGCCTGATCGGCGATTGGGGCGTGCATATCCTCGGCCCTGCAAACTGGGCGCTGCAGTTGGATCCGAAGTACCTGCTCAGCGTCGAGTGCATCAAGAAGAACTCGCTGCCGGCCTTTACGTTCCCCGATGAACTGGCGCTCAAGTATGAGTTCGCCGAGCGTCCGGGCATGCCTCCGGTGACGATTTACTGGTATCACCACGCGGGCGGCGACGCCTACGCCGTCCCTGGCATGACAGTCGAAGAAGCGCGTAAGATCCCGGGTAAGGGCCCGCAGGTGGGCCCGGGGGCTGGGCAGGGTGGGTTTTTCGCGGGGTCCGGCGGTGGCGCGCAAGCTGCCGGCCGCGGTCCCGGTGGCGCCGGTGCCCCCGGCGGCGCTGGCGGCGCTGGCGCAGCCAGTCCTGGTGGCGGCGGACGTGGACCCGGCGGTGGGCAGGGCAGCGGTTACAATAGCATTTTCGTGGGCTCGAAGGGCTACCTGGGCACGAGCGGACGCGGGGAAGGCGTCGGCCTGCTGCCGGGATCCCGTTGGGCGGAATATAAGCTGCCCAACGCCTACCTGCAACGTTCGCCCGGCGCGAGCACCGGCTCGAACCACGCGGCGCATGCGCGCGACTGGGTCCGTGCGTGCAAGGGCGGAGCGCCGGCTTGCTCCAATTTCAGCATCGCCGGACCATACACCGAGTGGCTGGTGCTCGGCTCCGCCGCCATACACTACGAAGGCAAGCTGATGTGGGACAACGCGAAGGGGGAGTTCAGCAACAACAAGGACGCCACCAGGTGGATCAAGCCTGCCTATCGCAAGGGTTGGGAAGTGAAGCTCTAGAGGAGATCAAATGACTTTCACGCGACGAGATTTCGGAAAACTGGCCGCGGTGGCGCTGCCCGCGGCCAGCCTGCTGGCCAAGCCGAACTCCAACTTCAACGGAGTCCAGATCGGCGCCATCACTTACAGCTTTCGCGCGCTGCCGTCAAGCGCCGAGGAAGTTCTCAAGTATTGTGTCGACTGCGGAATCAGTGGGATCGAACTGATGAGCAACGTGGCAGAGAGCTACGCCGGCTCGCCGGCGCCGGCGGGGCGCGGGCCGGGCGGAGGTCCGGGTCGCGGACCTGATGGCCCGGGCGGCGCACCTGTCGCCGGGGGCCGGGGCCGGGGGCCGGACGGGGGCCGGGCGCCGATGACTCCCGAACAGCAGGAAGCCAGACGCAAGGCGGCCGAGGAAATGCTCAAGTGGCGGACCTCCGTCTCCATGGACAAGTACAAAGCCTTCCGCAAGATGTATGAAGACGCGGGGGTGAAGATCTACGCCTTTAAACTGCCGCCAACCTTGGAGATGCCGGACGCCGAGTATGAATACATCTGGAACGTGGGGCAGACGTTGGGCGCCAACCACATCACCATGGAGCTGCCCACCGATGACAAGCTGCTCCAGCGGGTGGCCGATTACGCCGCCAAGCGCAAATTGAAGATCGCTTTCCACACCCACGGCCAAGGCGGCGCATCCGGTTTTGACAAAGTGCTGTCGGCGTCCAAATTCACCGCGCTGAACTTCGATGTGGGGCACTACTACGGCGTCAACGGCCAGTCTCCGGCGCCATTGGTGGAGAAGTACCACGACCGGATCGCGAGTTTGCACCTGAAGGACCGCAAGGGCCCGGGCAGCGCGGCCGAGGACAGCGGACAGCGCCCCGGAGGCCCCAACATGCCATGGGGACAGGGTGAGACGCCCCTGAAAGAGATCTTGCAGCTCATGAAGAAGCAGAAGTACAAGTTCCCCGGCAGCATCGAGTACGAATACGATACGCCGGAAGGGTCCGACGTGGTGACCGAGGTCAAGAAGTGCGTGGAGTACTGCAAGCAGGCGCTAGCGTAATTGGGCACTGGCCCCGGATTCCCTGGGGCCACACTGCCACGTTAGAATGTAGTCATGCCGTTGTCGGAACGCATCGTCGTGGATCCTCAGCTCCTGGACGGTAAACCGGTGATCCGAGGTACGCGTCTGGCCGTCGAGTTCATTCTCGAACTCCTCGCTGCCGGCCAGTCCGAGAACGAACTCATGAGAAACTATCCCGGTTTGGCGCGGGAGGATATCCTCGCCTGCTTATCGTACGCCAGCTACCTGGCCCACGAATACAAGGCCTTTCCGATTCCCGCGTAGATGCGTCTCCTGGCCGACGAGAACTTTCCGAAGCCGATTGTCGATGCGCTTCGCGCCGACAGCAGCGATGTACTTTGGGCCCGGACCGATTGCCGCGGATGGAAGGATCCTGTCCTCTTGGACTTCGCCGAATCCGAAGCGCGCATCATGCTGACGCTGGATAAGGACTTCTGGCAGATTGCTGTACAACGCCGAGTTTCTCTCAAACGATCCGGCGTCGTCTTGTTTCGGGTCCATCCTGCGACTCCCGAGAATCTCAGACCGCTAGTTCGTATTTTTGTCGCGGCGGACAGAACATGGGCCGGACACATCAGCATCGTGACCGCCGACGGGATTCAGATGCTGGCTGCTCGAAGGAGTTGAGGGCGCTCGCCGCGCTACCTCACCCTTGGGACCTTCACCGGTGCGTCTGGGGCTGGCCGAACTCCGCCTCGAAGGCCGCCACTTTGGCCAACCTGCGGAGATGCCGCTCCGCACCGGAGAAGCGCGCCCCCACATAGTCCCGCACCACGTCTACCGCCAGTTCCGGGCCGATCACCCGCGCCCCCAGACACAGCACATTCACGTCGTCGTCTTCCACGCACTGCCGCGCCGAGAAGCTGTCGTGGCAGGTGGCCGCGCGAATCCCCTTGATCTTGTTCGCCGCCACGCACGCGCCCGCGCCGCTGCCGCAGATCAGCACGGCGCGCTCCGCCTGCCCGCCGAGCACCGCCAGCGCCACCTTCTTGGCGTAGTCCGGATAGTCCACCGGATCCGTGGTGTAGGTTCCCAGGTCGGCGGCCTCGTGCCCTTCCTTGCGCAACTGCTCCATCACGCGCGCCTTTAGCGCCACGCCCGCATGGTCTGAAGCCACGGCCAGTTTCATAGCCCCAGGATACCGCCGTTGCAGGTTCGCTCCGTAAATGGTACGTACTCAAGTGTGCGCTTTCTTCTGATCCTGATTGCCGCGACCGCGGCGGCTCAACCCGCGGCCCTCATCGAGGAGCAGACCCATCGCAGCCTGGTCATGGCCGGCGCGCGCGCCTACCGCGTCTACCTGCCGCCCGCCTACCGCACGTCGCGCACTACCCGCTACCCCGTGATCTACTGGTTCCACGGCTACGAAGCGGAGAACGAAGCGCGCGATGCCGCGCTCGCCGCCTACGCCGCCGCCCACCCCGTCATCCTGGTCGATTCCGGCCCCGCCGACACCACCGGCCAATTCCCGCTCTACTTCCCGGAACTCATCGAGCAGATCGACAAGACGCTGCGCACCATCGCCGACCGCGACCACCGCGCCGTGACGGGGTCCGCCGCGGGCGGGTTCCTCGCCATCTGGCAAGCTGCCAAGTGCCCCGACCTGGTGTCCAGCGCTTCCAGCTTCGGCGCACCCCCCGAAGCCCCCGCCGGACCCCAGGGCTTCGACGTCGATACCTCTCTCGCCGATCTCTACCCCACGCTGGACCCGGTGCGCATCCGCCAGGTGGCCGCCGCCTCCTCCCTCGCCGAGACGCTCGATTTCCACCTCGACGCCTTCGCCCATCCGCTCCCCAAGCCCGCCGCCTTCAACCACGCCGACCCCTACCCCAACTTCGGCATCTGGGACTGGGAAGTGGTTTCCGACCGCCGCCGCCCCGCCTTCACCGTGCTGGAAAACGTCTCCCGCGCCGGCTTCCGCTCCACCGTGCGCGAGTGGATTCCCGCCGGCGCCGCCCTCTCCGAGGTCAAGCTCTCCATCACGTCGCCGCGCCTCTACACGCCGGCCGCCGTCTACCCCGTGACATCCATCCGGCTGCGCGACGGCCAGGTCCGCCGCGCCACCCAGAAGGCCGACGCGCGCGGCCGGCTGAGCTTCGATATCGATGGCGACGCCTACGAAATCGGCATCGGCGCGGCCCCCGGGGGAGCCCCCGGAGTAGCCAATGGTATCGCGCTTTCGGGCTTCGAGATTGTTGGCGCGGCGTGGGCGTCCGCCGGCCAACCCGTCCAGGTGCGCCTCAAGTTCTGGAACAAAGGCGCGGCCCGCTCCGCCACCACGCTGCTGCAATTGGAGAGCCCCACTTCCGGCGTCAAGTTCAAGACCCCCTCCGCCCGGCTGAGCAGCCTCGCGCCCGGCGAATCCGTGACGCTCCCCGTGACCTTCACCATCGACCGCCCCGCCATTTCCGGCGCCCGCATCGTGGCCGTCGATGGCGAGATCCGCCTCTCCATCGACGTCCCCGTCTACCCCGCCGCCCCCGCGTTCGCCGATTACCGGATCGCCGACGGGCTCACCGTGGCGCCCTACACGCACCCGCTGGGCGAAGGCAATCGCGACGGCCACGCCGCCCCCGGGGAGAGCTTCGCCGTCCTGCTGCCCGATGCCGGCGCCCGGCGCGCCGCCGAACTGTTCACCAACGACGCGTGCGTGGACAACACGGTGCGCATCAGCGAAGGCGGCACGCGCATTTCTCTGCCGGCCATCCGCCCTACCTGCGAACCCGGCCACCGGATCCAGTTGCTGGCCCGCATCGGCCTCAACTATTTCGCCCTGGAAATCCCCGTCTGGTACCGCAATCCGTAGCCGGCGGCGCCGGCTGCAACGCGCGCTCCGTGCCCCCCCTCGAGCCTGCCCCGAAAAGATTCCGTGCCGCGTGAGCCGTTTCGACTGCGCCAACCGTTGGCACGAGTGAAGTCGCGAAAGCTGGCGTCGCGGTCGTGAATTCCGGAGGAAACCATGACCCTATTGAACTGGACATGATCCTGGATGGTACATCAGCCGCACCCCGTTCCTCCAAGGTAGGCCGCGTTGGTACTTCGGAGCGTTGTGTTGGCCTGGGCCTGTCGGCCATGCCGGACCTCTCGAATCCTACGGGGGCAACCTCTACCTCATGCGCGAGATAGAGAATAATCCCAAGCGCAGACCCGCACAGGAAGCGCGTCAGCGGCTGCGAAGACTCCGCTCAGGCCGGAAATCTTCCCTGTAGAAGTTTTCACGTGTTTTACTGGGGAAGGTGGTTTCCGAACCGACCCATTGGACCGCCAGCCTACCCTGCCGTGGCGTGCGCAGATTTTCTCCCTAGCGCCGTTGAAACCGGCCCATGCACTGCGTTTCCGCCAGGATGTGCCCGTTCATGGCCCGTAACAATTCCCCGCGGTCCACTCCCGGGCGCAGACCGAGAGTGTTGACGTCGAGCGCATACAGCCGGAAATAGTACCGGTGCGCCGATCCCTTGGGCGGACACGGGCCGCCATAACCCGGCCGGCCGAAATCGTTGGTGCCGCTCACTCCCGCCGAGCCAGGTTTGAGGCCCTGCGCCAAATTGTGCACGTCCGGAGGGATATCATATACCAGCCAGTGACAGAACGTGCCGGAAGGAGGGTCCGGATCTTCGACTACGAGCGCGAAACTGCGCACGTCCCCTGGTTCACCGCTCCATTCCAGCGACGGTGAGAGGTCGGCGCCTTTGCACGAGTGCAATTCCGGAATCCATCCGGCTTGCGCAAATGAATTGGACCAAAGCTGAAAAGACATCACAGGAGCCCTATGCCCGATTATCGCGCTGTCAGACCTTCCGCGGCCGGGCGCGGCGGGTGTACACTCGGTGCTGGCCGGTATGCCCAATAGAGCCTTGGCCAACGTCATGCCTGTTGCGCACTTCCGCTTCTACGCGGAACTCAACGACTTTCTGCCGCCGGAGCGCCGTTTCACGGAGTTCGCGTATGGTTTCCTGGATGTCGCAACCGTCAAGGACCGCATCGAGTCATTCGGCGTGCCCCACACGGAGGTCGATCTTATCCTGGTCAACGGACAATCGGTGGATTTCGCCTACCGGGTTCAGGACCGCGACCGGATCAGTGTTTACCCGGTCTTCGAGGCGTTCGACATCGCCGGGCTGACCCGATTGCGGCCGGAACCACTGCGTGATCTACGGTTCGTACTTGATGTGCACCTCGGCCGCCTGGCCGGATACCTTCGCATGCTGGGATTTGACACTCTGTATCGGAACCGTTGCACCGACGAGCGACTGGCAGAGGTCTCGCGCCACGAACACCGGATTCTGTTGACCCGCGATGTGGGTCTCCTCAAACGCGGCTCCGTGACGCACGGATATTACCTCCGGGCAACCCAACCGCGGGAGCAACTCGCGGAAGTGGTCGGGCGTTTTGATTTGGGGCGTTTGGCAAAACCCTTCTCGCGGTGTCTGCGATGCAACACGCTGCTGGCGCAGGCAGGTAAAGACCAGGTGCGCCATCAACTTCCTGTCCAGGTTGCCCTACTGCACGACGAGTTCCTGCGCTGCCCGGATTGCGGCCGCGCTTACTGGAAGGGCGGACACTTCCGCCGCATGCGGCAATTGATCGATGCCAGCATGCAGGCTCGAGAATATCGGGATCGGCTTCTTGGCGGGTCGACAGGCGCACCACAGAAGACATCGGCATCCGAATCTGCTATAGGTGGAATCGGCTGCCAAGGAGAAGCCAAGCTGTGAGCGATCGAGCTTCCGTTCTTCGTGCCGCATTGCAACGCAGAAAGGCACTGGTGGTGCCGGGGTGCCACGATGCCCTGAGCGCCAAAATCATCGAACGCGCCGGGTTCGAAGCCGTCCAGGTCAGCGGCTTCGGTCTTGCCGGGAGCCTGCTCGGCAAGCCGGATGTCGGTCTGGTCGATATGCAAGACATCCTCGACTTCACCGGGTACATCACGCGGGCAGTGTCGATACCCGTGATGGCCGACATCGATACGGGCGGCGGCAACGCGCTGAACGCCGCCTCCATCACAGAGCGCCTGATCGAGATGGGCGTGGGAGGAGTCAACATCGAAGATCAGATGTTCCCGAAGCGCTGCGGCCACATGGAAGGCAAGCAGGTGATCCCCGCCGACGAGATGGCGGGCAAGGTCAGGGCCATGGTCGAGGTGCGCCGGCGCCTTGGGAAGGACATCGTGATCAATGCCCGCACCGATTCCTACGCCGTACACGGACTTCGCGAAGCCATCTTCCGCGCCAACTTTTACCTGGATTCGGGCGCCGACCTGGTGTTCATCGACGGCATCGGCACGCGTTCCGATATCGAGAGCGCCGTGCGCGAGATCCATGGTCTGCTCTCGGTGAACCTCATGGATGGCGTTACCGGGGTCAAAACCGAGCTCGTCTCCATCCCGGAACTGGCTGCCTTGGGTGTCGCCCGGGTAAGCATCCCGGTCGCGTCCATTCTGGTGATGCACAAAGCCTTGACGGACTTCTTCACGGCGTTGCACGGTTCGCACACCGGCATCCTGGCCGGTGAAACGTACTGGCTCACCGGCTTCAAGGACTACACGGCTTTCGTGGGGCTGCCGGAATACCGGGCCATGGAGCACGAGTACCTGCCGTCGCTGGTTGCAGCCGGCCGGTGATTGGGGAGGAACTGCCGTGGGTATGACATTGGCCGAAAAGATTCTCGCCCGCGCTTCCGGGTATGATCGCGTGTCTCCGGAGCAGATCGTGATCGCGCGTGTGGACCTCGCCATGAGCCACGAAAATGCCGATCTGGTCCGCAAGAGCTTTCTCGAAATCGGCGTGGGCCGCGTGTGGGACCCGTCGAAGATCGTCATCATATTCGACCATCGCGTGCCGGCCGAATCCGAAAAGACCGCCACCACGCATCAGGCAATCCGTGAATTTGTCGCCGCTCAGGGCATCGAGCACTTCTATGATGTCGGACGCGGCGGCATCTGTCATCAGGTACTGCCGGAAAACGGTCATGTCCGGCCAGGGATGCTGATCGTTGGCACCGACTCTCATACCACCACGCATGGGGCGTTTGGCGCCTTCGCCACCGGCATCGGCGCCACCGAAATGGCCGGCGTCTGGACGGAAGGCACGCTGTGGTTTAAGGTTCCCTCCACGCTGCGGATCGAAGTGGAG
>Ga0209638_1003049_pt1 | contig 10121 bp, 9 predicted proteins | sample BarGraNGADG00211_FD_184490 | JGI IMG/M metagenome (GOLD analysis project Ga0209638, IMG submission 184490) | Arctic peat soil microbial communities from Barrow, Alaska - Barrow Graham LP Ref core NGADG0002-211 (SPAdes) (version 2) | ecosystem: Environmental > Terrestrial > Soil > Wetlands > Peat... | reverse complement strand
CTGCTCCTCGGTCAGAATCTTCCGTTCAGCGACTTCCACCTTCGGACGGTCCACAGCGTCAGCTGGATTGCGTCCAAGGATACCTTCCCTCACAGCCTGGTTCAGCACTGCATGCATCACCATGTGAATCACTTGCACTGTGCGTGCTCCTCTTCCCTCTTCCTTCTTGAAGAGGTAACAAGCACATTTGGGCGGAAACGGCAAGTAGAAATAATCTTTGCGAGGTCAATACCAGACTAGTTTAATTTTTCTATAGTCTGGCTCTCCCTTCCCCATTAAATTATCCTGGGCATGGCTGCAATAAGGAATTTGATATTTTTGGGTTCATCAAGCGGAAAGCGAGCGTCTTTTTCAACGCCTCTTTTGGTGGTAAAAATACACCTCCTTGTTCTACCAAAGTTGGTTTTATAACCATAACTAGTAATAACCACCACCAGTACACGCAAATCGGTTTCAGCCATGATGCTCACTGCAAAGGTAGTGAGATAGTGATAATTGTACCTCCGCCCTGGTGGTTTTCAGCGGCAATAAATCCACCATGCGCCTGGACGATGCCTTTGCTGATGGATAGGCCCAGACCGGTCCCGCTGACGTTGTCGGGGCGTTGGACGCGGTAGAATTTATCAAATATGCGGGTCAGGTCTTCCGACGGGATGCCCGTGCCCCGGTCTGCCACCTCGATTTCCATGAAGGCACCCGCGGCATGGGCCTTGATCTCGATGGGTGTCTCGGGCGGGGAATACTTCAGGGCATTGTCGATGACGTTCACCAGGACTCGTTCGACCAGCACAAAATCGAGCTGGATCAGGGGTAATTCGGCGGGAATATCGATGCTGATGGAGCGGTCACCGATGCGTTGCCCCAAATTTTCCAGTGCCGAGCCGATCACGTCCTGAATATCGCAAGCTTCCTTCTTGAATCGCATGGCCCCGGATTCCAGGCGGGTCATATCGAGCAAATTGCCCACCAACCGGTTGAGCCGGTCGGCCTCCTCGCTGGCAGTCTCAATCAGACTGCGCCGGGCAGACTCATCCAGGTATATCTGATCATTGGTCAGACTGCTCAATGCACCTGTAATGGAGACCAGCGGTGTACGCAGGTCATGGGAGATGGAGTTGAGCAGTGCAGTTTGAAGTTTTTCGGTGATTTCCAACATTTCGGCTTGGCGAGCCTGTTCGGCCAGGCGCGCCCGTTCGATTGCCAGGGCGATCTGGTTGGAAAACGCGTCCAGGGTGCGGAGCTGGTCACGGGTCAAATGCCGATTCGGGTCGATCGGTTTGACGCCCAGTACACCTACTACGCCGCGCATCGTCTTGAGCGGGTGGTAGCGCATCGAGGCTTCCGGCAGGGTGTCTGTACCGCGCCCTGCCTCCTGCCCGTGTTCGAAGGCCCAAGTAGCAACCGCCAAGTCATTATCCGAGAGGGTCAACCCGGGGCTGATGGCAACCGCTTTCGGGCTGTTATTCTCCGGGATGAAGACGGCTACTTCCCGGCTGAAGGTTTGACCAATATGGGAAATGGCAGCCTGTGTGACGCCTTCCAGGTTGGCTGCCACGGTCAGGTCGCGTCCGAGTTCATACAGCGCAACGGTCTGTACTTCACGCCGTTGGACTGCTTCGGCCTGTTCACGGGTCTGGGCAGTCAACTGGCTAATCACTAGCCCAACTCCCAACAGCCCAAAAAAGGTCAGTAAGTATTCGGTATCGGAAACGGCCAGGGTTAAATGGGGGGGCACAAAGAAATAATCAAAGGCTGCTACACCCAGAACGGAGGTCAGGATGGCCGGCCCGCGCCCCAAGTAAACAGCGGCCACAACGACGGCCAGCAGGTAAATGACGACCAGGTTGGTCGGCGAGATATATGGGGCGATCAGGCCACTCAGACCGGTCGCGGCTGCCACCAGCAGCAGGCCCAGCAGGTATCTTCTCAGGGGGCGATGAGGCCGCCAGCCCTCCACGATCTTCCTGGTCTGTGGTTCGGATTCGCTGCTGATGACATAGACATCGATATTTCCGCTCATGCGGATCAGGCGGTCTACCTCCGAACCGCGTAAAAATTCGATCCAACGCGAGGTAACCGGTTTCCCGGCGATGATCTTGGTGACATTATGGCGGCGGGCGTAGGCCAGCACGCTGGCGGCGACGGACTCGCCCGGTTTTGTGACCGTGCGCGCCCCCAATTCCTCCGCCAGGCGTAGGGACTTGGCCACCTGGTCGCGCTGTTCCTGGGAGAGCCTTGCCTGGTCGGGGGTTTCCACGTAGATGGCGAACCACTCTGCATTCAGTTCGTCCGCCAGCCGCCGGGCGGTGCGGATCAGGCGCTCGCCGAGTGCACCGGGGCTGATGCAAACCAACAGGCGTTCGCTGGCGGGCCAGGGTCCGGGGATGGCGCTCGTGCGCATGTAGGCGCGCATCTGGTCGTCCACCCGTTCGGCGGCGCGCCGCATGGTCAGCTCACGCAGGGCAGTCAGGTTGCCTTTGCGGAAGAATTCTTCGATGGCACGCTGGGCCTGATCGGGGACGTATACTTTGCCATCTTTCAGGCGCTTGATCAATTCATCCGGTGGCAGGTCGATCAGTTCGATGTCGGTGACATCATCAATTACGCTGTCCGGGATGGTCTCGCGCACCTTCATCCCCGTAATCTGGGCAACCACATCGTTCAGGCTTTCGATATGTTGGGTGTTGAGGGTTGTATACACATCGATGCCAGCCTCCAGCAGCTCTTCCACATCCGCGTGACGTTTGGCGTGACGGGAACCGGGCATATTGGTATGCGCCAACTCGTCCACCAAGACGAGTTGGGGTTTACGTTTCAGGATGGCGTCAATGTCCATTTCGGTCAACTGGATATTGTGATACGTTATTTGCTGGCGCGGGATGACTTCCAATCCGTTGACGAGTGCCTCGGTTTCGACCCGTTTGTGGGTCTCCACGTACCCCACCACCACATCCACTCCCTCTGCTTTCCGTTGGTGGGCGGCCTCCAGCATGGCATAGGTCTTCCCGACCCCGGCCGCATAGCCCAGGAAAATCTTCAGGTGGCCACGTTTCTGTACCTGTTCTTCGGCCAGAACCTGGGCGAGCAGTTTATCTGGATCGGGACGGGAAGGTTCTTTAGGCATACGCTTATACTCTTATTTTATTCCGTCCAGAGCCAGATTGAGTTTTAGAACATTTACCCGCGGTTCTCCCAGAAAACCGAACTGGCGCCCTTGAGTGAATTGATCCACCAGGGCCCGCACGGCTGTCTCACTCAACCCGCGTAGTCTGGCCACACGCGGAATCTGGTAGAGGGCGGCCGCGATGCTGATATTAGGGTCCAGGCCGCTGCCGGAGGCGGTGACCAGGTCCACGGGGATGAGCTGGGTATTGGTCGGGTCGGCCGCTTTCAGGTCCGCGATGCGGGCCTGGACAGCGTCCAGCAGGGCGGGGTTGCTCGGCCCCAGGTTGGAGCCGGAAGAAGCGGCGGCATTATACGGGAAGGGTCCGGTGGCCGAGAGACGTCCCCAGAAATACCTGGGATCGTCAAACTGCTGGCCGATCAAATCTGAACCAACCGTCTGGCCATTGGCAGTGATCAGGCTGCCATTGGCCTGATGTGGAAAAACAAGCTGGGCAACGCCGGTAACCACCAGCGGGTAGATAACGCCGGTCAGCAGCGTAAAAATCAAGAGGGTCATCAGGGCAGGTCGAATTAGTGTTTTCATTTTATTTTCCTTCTTTAGTAGAGGCTTTTGGCGTCAGGTTATGGATGGGCGTTTCAGTCCCGGCTGGTTGTGTGCGTTCCAGTGCCCGAGCGGTCTGGGAGGCAAAATTCTGCAGCAGCCGGCCATCTTCCAACGGCAAATCCAGATAAACGCCCTGCCAGATCTGGATCTCGCCGGCCAACCCCCAGGAATTCAGGAGCGGAAGAACCCGATCTGGCCGACCCTTTCCTATCCCATCGGCCGGTTCACTGACAACATTGCTCAGCGACCAGTTCTCGAGATAGAAAATCACATTCACCAAAGAGGCCTGGAATAACTGCTGAAGCTGCCTGGCAACAGTATGAGCCACAGCTTCCTGCGTGCGCAAACCGGTGAGGGCCGAACTTAGTTCGTACATAAAAACGGCTTCGCGTGCCTTGGTCAGGCTGTCTTGAATACGTCCCACCACCAGAATGGCAACACACAGGAAAATCGCCAGCACCAGCCAGCCTTCCAGCCGCGCGATGGCAAATGTGTAAAGAGGCGGGATAAACAGGAAATCGAATGCCAGGGCTGCTGTAAGGGCTGCACTGATCCCCGGCAGTTGTCCCCATTTATTCGCGCTCCACGCCACCGGTGCCAAATAGAGCAAGGCAATCACGGCCTCGCCGAGTGTGTCGCGTCCAAACAGCACCAGCACTACGGTAGTGGCTGCCACCAGCAGGACGGCCAACAGGCTGTTGGTCAGCAATTTAGGGGTGAAGGAGAAACGGTTCCTTTTCATGGCTGCCTCTTTTAGACCAGGTGCAGTGCCACCAGGAGCAAGTCAATCAGTTTGATGCCGATGAAAGGGGCAATCAGTCCTCCGACGCCGTAAATGAGCAGGTTGTCCCTCAGCAATTTGGCGGCCCCAACCGCCCGGTAAGGCACGCCTTTCAATGCCAGCGGGATCAGGGCAATAATGATCAGTGCATTGAAAATCACCGCCGAGAGGATGGCACTCTGTGGGGTGGCCAGGTGCATGATATTCAGCACACCCAGGGCAGGGTAGGTGGAGGCGAACGCCGCCGGGATGATGGCGAAGTATTTCGAGACGTCGTTGGCGATGCTAAAGGTGGTCAGGGCGCCGCGCGTCATCAGCAACTGCTTGCCGATCTCCACGATCTCGATCAGCTTGGTGGGGTTGCTATCCAGGTCCACCATGTTGGCGGCCTCGCGCGCCGGCTGGGTGCCGGTGTTCATGGCCACGGCCACATCCGCCTGGGCCAGGGCCGGGGCGTCGTTGGTGCCGTCGCCGGTCATGGCAACCAGCCGTCCGCCGGCCTGGGAATCGCGAATCAATTTTAGCTTGGCCTCGGGCGTAGCCTGGGCCAGGAAGTCGTCCACCCCGGCCTCAGCAGCGATGGCGGCGGCGGTCAAAGGGTTATCGCCGGTGATCATGATGGTCTTGATGCCCATCTTGCGCAACTGGGCGAAACGCTCCTTGATGCCGCCCTTGACGATATCCTTGAGGTGGATGACGCCCAACACCTGGCCGTTGCGGGCTACGACCAGCGGCGTTCCGCCGGAGCGAGCGATAGTATCCACATTGATTTGCAGGTCGGACGGAACCGGATGGCCGCTCGAGCGGACCAGCGCCAGCATGGTGTCGGTTGCGCCCTTGCGGATGGAAGTGCCGTCGAAGTCCACGCCGGACATGCGGGTCTGAGCGCTGAACGGGACAAAGTGCATCCCCTGAGGTGCCTCCTGGCTGGCGCCCAGCGTGCGCCCGCGCAGGCCGTACTTTTCCTTGGCCAGCACGACAATGCTGCGGCCTTCGGGAGTCTCATCGGCCAGCGAAGAAAGCTGGGCTGCCTCGGCCAGTTCCTGCGGCGTCACGCCACCAACGGGAATGAGTTCCACCGCCTGGCGGTTGCCCAGGGTGATCGTGCCGGTCTTGTCGAGCAGCAGTACGTCCACATCCCCGGCGGCTTCCACCGCCCGGCCTGACATGGCGATCACGTTGCGCTGGATCATGCGGTCCATGCCGGCGATGCCAATGGCCGAAAGCAGCCCGCCGATGGTGGTGGGGATCAGGCAGACCAGCAGCGCCACCAGCACGGTGATGGTAATGGGTGTGCCGTGGCCAGACGTTTGCACGCTGTAGAGTGAATACGGCAGCAGCGTGGCACAGACAATCAGGAAGATAATCGTAAAACCGGCCAGCAAAATGTCCAAGGCGATCTCATTGGGGGTCTTCTGGCGCTTGGCGCCTTCCACTAGGCTGATCATGCGGTCCAGGAAGCCCTCGCCGGGGTCGGCGGTGACGCGCACCACCAACCAGTCGGAGAGCAGGCGCGTCCCGCCGGTAACAGCCGAACGGTCCCCGCCGGATTCACGGATGACCGGGGCGCTTTCACCGGTAACGGCGCTCTCGTCCACCGAGGCGATGCCTTCGACGATCTCCCCATCCACGGGCAGGATGTCCCCGGCTTCCACCAGGAACAGGTCGTTCTTGCGCAAAGCAGACGAGGCGACCAGTTCGTATTTGGCCTGGCGGTCTGGACGGTTCAGCTTCTTGGCCTGGGTGGTCTGGCGGGTCTTGCGCAGCGCCTCGGCCTGGGCCTTGCCGCGTCCTTCAGCCACGGCTTCGGAGAAGTTGGCAAACAGGACGGTGGCCCACAGCCACAGAGCCACACCGCCGATGAAACCGGCCGGGGCCTCGCCCTTGCCAAAGAGCGCCTGGATCCATAACGCCGTGGTCAGCAGGCTGCCCACTTCCACAACGAACATAACCGGGTTGCGCACCATCCAGCGCGGGTTGAGCTTGACGAAAGATTCCAGGATCGCCCGCTGGTACAGCTCACGACGAAACGTGGATCGTTTTTTAAGTTGAGTGTTCATTGCCTATACCATCCTAATGAAAGATCATTAAATGTTCGACAATCGGTCCCAACGCCAGGGCAGGCAGGAAGCCCAGTGCCCCGACGATGACGACGACCGCAACCAGCCAGAAGATGAAGAGCGGGGTATGGGTAGCCAGCGTGCCAGCGCCAGCCACCGGGACCTTCTTCTTGAGGGCCAGCGAGCCGCCAATCGCTAGGGCCGGGATCGCCAGCCAGTAACGGGCGAAGAACAAGACGAAACCCAACGCAGTGTTATAAAATGGAGTGTTTGCATTCAGCCCGGCAAAGGCGCTGCCGTTGTTGGCAGTGGCCGATGAAAAAGCATACAGGATTTCGCTGAACCCATGGGGACCGGGGTTGAGAACACTAGCCTTGCCTGCGGCTGTCATGACGCCGATGGCTGTCCCGACCAGGGCAGTGAAGACCGGGATCAGCAGGATCAGCGAAGCCATTTTCATCTCGTAGGCTTCGATCTTCTTGCCCAGGTATTCGGGCGTACGCCCGACCATCAGCCCGGCAACAAACACCGCCACGATGACGAAGGCCAGCATACCGTACAGCCCCGAGCCGACACCACCATAGATGACCTCACCCAGGTGCATCAGCCACAGCGGAATCATGCCGCCCAAGGGCATATTCGAGTCGTGCATCGAGTTGACCGAGCCGTTGGACACTGCGGTCGTAGCGGTGGCCCACAGGGCCGAGTTGGCCACGCCGAAGCGCACCTCTTTGCCTTCCATGTTCCCACCCGGGTTGATGTTGGACTGTTTGATATCTACACCCAGCGAGGCAATGGCCGGGTTGCCAGTTCCTTCAGCCCAGACCGTCACCGACAACAGCACCACGAAAATAATGGTCATGGCAGCCAGGATGGCCCAGCCCTGGCGCGTATCCTTGACCATCTTGCCGTAGGAATAGACCAGCGCGGCCGGGATGAGCAGGAGGGAAAGCATCTCAACAAAGTTGGATAGTGGCGTCGGATTCTCGAAGGGATGGGCCGAGTTAGCATTGAAGAAGCCGCCGCCGTTGGTGCCCAACTGTTTGATGGCAATCTGTGAAGCTGCCGGCCCGACCGCCAGCACTTGCTGCGTCACGGCGTTCCCGTTTGCATCCGTCGTCGCTTGCAGGAGCTGCGCCGTTTTGTATGCTCCAAACGTCTGCACCGTGCCCTGCGAGACAAGCAGGAGGGCCTCTATAATCGCCAGCGGCAGGAGAATATACAGCACCGAACGGGTCAGGTCCACCCAGAAATTGCCGATGGTTTTGGATGTTTGACGGGCAATCCCGCGGATCAAGGCGATCAGGATCGCCATGCCAGTTGCCGCCGAGACGAAGTTCTGCACTGTCATGGCGAGCATCTGGGTCAGGTAGCTCATGGTGGTCTCGCCGCCATACCCCTGCCAGTTCGTGTTGGTGGCAAAGCTGATGGCCGTGTTCCAGGACGAATCGGGGGAGACTGCGCCGAAGCCCGCCGGGTTGAGCGGCAGGAAACCCTGCAGGCGTTGCAAGGCATATACGGCCAACAGTCCCAGGCCGTTGAAGAGCATCATGGCAATGGCATAAACCTTCCAGTTCATCTCCTGGTCCGGGTGGACGCCGCTCAGGCGATAGATCAATTTCTCGACCGGTCGCAGGACCGGGTCCAGGAAGGTGCGTTCGCCCTCGTACACCCTGGTCATGAACAGGCCGAGCGGCTTGACCAGGGCAAACAAGACGACCATGTAAAAGATGAGTTGAAGCCAACTGAAGATATTCATTCGAACCACTCCGGTTTCAGAAGGGCGATCACAAGGTAGACGAAGAGGGCCAGCGTGATCAGGCCGGTAATAAGATAGAGGGCGTTCATTTCTTCTCCTCCATCAGCCGCTCGCAGGCGAGGATGAATCCCCAAGTAGCGGCCAGAAAAACGATTGTAAGTCCTACATAAAGAAGATCAGCCATTGGATACCTCCAGGATCAATCCCATTTTCTTACGCTATAAATATACACATTTCCCTGTCAAATTCCACACAAAAAAGCGGCTGAAAGTATCAAGAAATAATCAAAACCATTCTCCCCGCGTCTCAAAAAGACGCGGGGAGAATAACCAAATCCCGGATGAATTGCTTCGACCAGGCAATCAAAAAGCTTGCCGACACGTGCCGACAAGCGTTTTGGTCAACCGAAGGGCAAGAAATGTTATTCGGGCTTGCCTTCCTCATCTCCAGGTGCGGTCTGTTTGGGCGCACCGCCCAATTTTGGTTCCTTTGGGTTGTTATCCAGATATTGCTCGAGCAGGGAGGGCGCATCCGGGTGGTCTACGTGCAGGGCGTCGTTGTAATCCCCGGCAACAACGGGCGGATCGTAGCGGACCGGGCGGTTGATCCCAAATAACTGCCAGAAGCGGGCGATCCCCACCAGCAGGCTGTAACGGTATTCCTGCATTTTGAGCGACTGCCATTCAACGATGGAGGCCATGGCGCCTTGGATGCGGGCCTTCTCGCGCACGATGCGGTGAATCTGTTTCGGGTCCCGGTACCCTAGCGGGGACAGGATGATCAGGTGCGCAGAAATGAACAAAATAGAGAAGGAAATCAAGCGCACCCAGCCGCCTTCTTCCCACTTGCCGATGATCTGGAATACCCAGACCGAGGCCGCCAGGATGGCGACGAAGAGGGCCGCAAGCGAACCCCAGCGGCGCGCCGCCCCTTTTGCGTTCTGCAGGAGGTGCTGCCGGATGGCCAGGCCCATGATCGTGATCGGCATGAACACTCCGACACCATAGAAGGGGGCCGCGACATCCGTCCGGCCCTTGACCAACAACATGATGATCACGGCCAGTCCAAAGGTGATCGTTACCGAGCAGGTAAAGGTGCCGCGTTTATCCCGGTAGATGATAATCTCGGGAATTTCCCCGATGGCCACATCGCGCCATTCGGTGGCCTGGGCATCCTGGAGGGCGGTCATGGATGCAAACGCCAGCGGCTTCACTTTTATCAACATCGTCTACAACAAAACCGAGATGAAAGACGCCCTCACCATGCTCATCGAGGAATTTGCGTTTCGGGGTTTTGCGAATACTTGGTTGACAAAGTTGGATCTGAACATTGTCTATGTCTGCGCACATGTATATCGTCTCATTTTGAGCTTCCACATCTTCAACATCCAGTTCTGTAAATTCAGAGAAACTGCCCAGCTATATCAGGGACCGATTCCAACGGATTCGTAGTAAGCCATCGCTTTCTGAATGTCGGAGACAACGATACAAACATGGCGTAATTTGTGGAAGATATTGAGCATACGGATCTTTCTAGGATTTTTTGACTGCTATTTAGGTTCAACAAAAGTCTGAGACCGTTCACGCGTGTACGTCAAAAGGTAATACGGGCCAGATGTTCCCACACCAAGCGCACTGATGCCTGTCCATCCAACGAAGAATTGGCAGCCAAGCCACACACCAATTGAGGCAACGGGAGGGAGATTAGAATAAGCTGTTCCAGCTAGAACCTGACTGGAATACAGCTGAGCATCTTCAGCCGATCCATAAAAACCACCCGTCAGGCTGCAAC
>Ga0209638_1003048_pt1 | contig 10122 bp, 8 predicted proteins | sample BarGraNGADG00211_FD_184490 | JGI IMG/M metagenome (GOLD analysis project Ga0209638, IMG submission 184490) | Arctic peat soil microbial communities from Barrow, Alaska - Barrow Graham LP Ref core NGADG0002-211 (SPAdes) (version 2) | ecosystem: Environmental > Terrestrial > Soil > Wetlands > Peat... | reverse complement strand
CCACAACGCTTATTCCCTTGCCTTGCTCGGTGATTCCCAAAGAAAACTACGAGGATTCCGCACCATAGCGCACACCTAGGTTACAATACATTCAACCAGCGTTTCTCCTTCCCTGACTGTGCGGAATACCCCGGAATCACTGTGCGATATCACCGGAATCCGCAACATCTACGGTTTCCAATATCTGCCACAACCGCTTTGGCCACTACGGGTCTAGAGGGTTGGTTATAATATTCGGAAAATATCCCTGAAAACAGGGATTAGTTAAGGGGAGAAATTCTATCCACCCAGGAAATTGGCTAACCAGCTACCGAGGTAGTGCAAGCCAAGCTTGCAATCTAAATCGGACCCTTCTTTGCTTATACCATGGCCTTGCAAGTAATGATCCAAGTTAGCAGGTAAAGGGGGAGATATCTAAGTTGGACTAAAGAGAATGGGCTGTTGCAGGGAATTATCTTGCCACGGCTTTGCGCGGAAACTTATTACCATGCCCGCGGCAAAAGATTTTAAGGAAAACTTTCGTGAAGCGATAAGAAGTAGCCATTCTCCATCCGAGGGCAAATGAAGTTACCTTGACAGCGATAGAGTGGTAGGTATTGCCACACAGACCGGAGACAAGAGTACGTATCTCTTGAGAAGGAAGAATTACAAAATGATGAAATCACATTTTCCAGATAATGTGTTAGAGAATAAAAAAATTTTCAAAAGAGGAATAAATAGCTATAGCAGATTATAATAATTTGTTGTTATTCATAAAAACAATGGAAAGAAGGAAAGTATGTTCAAAGAATTCACTATGCGGGCAGAGATAATAGAAGAACTAATAGGGAAAAAAACAATCGAACATAACATAAACAAAATGAAGTTTCTTCAAGAACATGGTTATTCCGGCTTGGAACTTAAACGCACTGATGAAGAAATCGCGAAAATACTGTATGATTTGTCAGATATGGATGATGATTTTGACCTCTTTCTAGAACTAAGTATTTTCGAACAAGTATTGCGTAGCAATCTATTTGTAGAAACATACCAATCCTTTGAATTAGAATTTATTCATTGTTGTAGTAATGTGGCAAAAAAAACACATCAATTAGCAGTTAAAAATATTAATGAAAAAAATACTTTGATTAGATGCAGAGAATTCCTCACCAAGGTAGCAAAGATTAATATCCCAGCTGATCAACTTTGGAAAAAAATTTCAGGGTATTACATATTAAGGAATTGTATTGTTCATTCTGACGCAAAAGTTACTAATGATACCTGGGATTTCATTAGTGATCTTTTCGAAGCCTACCCGCTTCTTTATTATAATAATATTGATCGTCGAATATACCTATTAAAGGGGTTCTGCGAGGAAGCCATCCAAAATAGCGACCTGTTCCTAAAAGATATATGTTATCAACTAGGCCCTTCTTAATCACTGAAAAAACATGTTCTCCATTTTGTTGGGATCAGGTAATATTTTCTACTTTGGAAATATAAGGGTTTCAGTACTTACATGTATTTGATATCATTTTTCGAAGACTCTACTCTTTTAGTGTCTCCCAATTTTCCTCCTGCTTTACCTAACACTTCATATCAGATTGCGTGATGCTCGTTATGAGCAAATAACTATCAATGCATAATAATTTTGAAATAACCGCCTTTTTAGAATTATTAAGAATTAACATGAGCCTTTCTGGGCAAGAAATGAACATGTACTTACTGACTTAAAGCTAACAACATATCTAACCCAACCACTTTACCAAGATAAAATTCGCCCGTGGGGGAGCGTTGTTTTCACGGAGGGTTGCTACACTACACCTATGAACACTTTTTTTCGAAACGGAAGTCGACAGTTGGGCACTCCACATCAACCTAGACAATAAGCCCCCACGATATTTATCGAAATAATTCGTCCAAATGGACGAGGATAAATTTCCTTAGGGGATTGGTTACTGATTTAATACCCACAAGATGACGCAAACCAAGAACTGGCATCCTTGGGATTGAAATGTTGATAGGGACCCGTAAATTTACTCAGGCCAATATTTCTGTTAGCGAAATATTATCCCTGTTGAGCCTAATTGTAATCTTATCGATTGTTTGAAAAATATACCCCCTGACTGTTTCAAGCCCTATCTCCATTATTCTCGACTTTAACCCTGACACGCTTATTGCTGCAATAATGTTGTTATTCCAATCCCTGACAGGAGAGCCAATACACAGTAACCCTTCTTCTGTCTCTTCATCATCTAAAAATATACCTGAATTCTTCGTAGAATCCATTTCTTCGAGGAATTCATCAAGCGTTGCTTTAGTATGATGAGTGTATTTTTGTAATGGGTGCTCACCAATTAACGTTGTAATTGTTGACCGAGATTTATCGGAGAGCAAAGCTTTACCTAAACTTGAGGAATGAAATTCTGCAATAGGACCAAGATTGAGAGTAAACATCGATTTAGGCCGTCCAAGGACACTCGATAATATTAGAACTTTACCATTATGAATAATCCCGATATTTACAACTTCTTTCGTTAATAATGCGAGTTCTTCAAGATAAGGTTGTGCAATTCTTATTAAGGTGTTACCGATTTGAAATCTTTCTGTTAATTTTAATACACTAGGACCCAATTCATAATAAGAGGTGTTTGGATCTTGAATTACAAAATCATTTTCCACCAGTGTGCTTATTATCCGGAAAATTGCGACCTTTGAAAGATTAAGTCTTTCACTCAACTCGGTTATCCCAATCTGCTCATTTTGTTTAGCTAAAAAGAGTAGAACCTGAAGTGCCCGTTCAACTGACACAATTGAATAATTCTGTTTAGTCATTAGATTAGCAATTTCCTTTCTAAATTTTGATTATACTTTCTAACGCCATGTAGAATAACTTCAAATTTGATAGTGGTAGATAGCCATAAAATCAAGGAAGATGACATAGAAAATGAATCAATTTTGTTCTCATCTATCCCCTCATTTTTAGGAATTAAGATGGCCTAACGTAATTATCATTCAGGCAACACCGGATAATTTGTGAGAGGAATAAGTAAACTATAGTTATGATGGTTTTGTCTGCTTAATGTCTAAACCATAGAAACCGCGGATATTCATAATATTGAATCAAATATGTATCAGAATCGCACCTTGGATTTAATAAGACAATCCAATATCTATTAGATGATATCTTGTATCTTGGCTAGGTTAGATGTCAATAATATTTTCTACATATAGAAACTTATTATGGAGGTGGTTATCAGATTTAGGGTTTGGCTTTAAAGATCAATGCTTAATTAATATTTTTAAAGCAGATAATAATAAGACCACATTCTCTTTCCGTGACGAATAACCCATCAAACCTATTCGCCAAATTTTTCCTTTCAGATCTCCGAGCCCCCCTGCGATTTCAATATTGTATTCTCTTAATAACCGAGACCGAATATCAGCTTCATTTATGCCCTCTGGAACTCTCACTGTTGTTAATGAAGGCAAACGAAATTGAGCTGGAATAAATAGCTCAAGACCTAAATCTTCCAACCCGTCCCAGAGCAATTGCGCATTATTCCGATGCCTAGCCCAGCGAGCCTCCAAGTTCTCTTCACAAACTAACCTTAGCCCCTCATAAAGAGCAAAGTTTGCAGAAATAGGTGCAGTGTGGTGGTAGGTCCGTTCAGAACCCCAATATGCTTCGACCATCGAAAGATCTAGATACCAATTTGCTACTCGAGTCTTTCGGTTTCTCAAGATGTTCATCGCCCGTGGCCCGACCGTAATCGGACCTAGACCTGGTGGAACGCTAAGGCATTTCTGTGTTCCGCTGTAACAGATATCAATATCCAACTCATCCACTTGCAATGGAAGTCCACCTAATGAAGTCACGGCATCTACAATCAAGACACCTCCTTGATTGTGGACTATCTCAGCAATTTCCTCCAGAGGTTGCTGCGCGCCGGTTGATGTTTCGGCATGAACGATCGCCACCACCTTAGCTGGACGAGTTTTCAGGGTTTTCTTAATTTCCTCAGGCGAGAAGACCTCGCCCCATGAGCGATAAATGGCACCTGTATCACCTCCATAACGCTTAGCCATTTCTAAAAGCCTACTACCAAAGTATCCATTTATACATATTAGAACAGTGGTTCCGGGTTCAACAAAATTTGCAATCGAAGCCTCCATAGCTGCACTACCTGTTCCAGAAATTGGAATTGTTATTTTGTTTTTAGTTTGGAAGGTATAGCGAAGCATTGTTTGAGTCTTATCCATAATACTTAGGAAATATGGATCCAGGTGACCGATCATCGGAGCTGACATCGCCTGTAATACTCTGGGGTGAACCATACTTGGGCCTGGGCCAAGTAATACTCGAGTGAGCATCTCCAAGCCTGGGAAATCGGTCGAATTAAAGATATTCTGATTAATCATGTGGTGCATCTCCTTTACAACAATGTGAGAGTTATTAATGGTTTCGTATTTGTTGAAGAAAATCAAGGGCTTCTTTTTTAATAAAAGCATTGGTGTTAAATTCAATCAACTCTGCTCCATCGTTAATCGCTTGAATGCCTGCTTCAATGGTAGACACTGATACTACCAAACCTTTGTTCGAAGAATTAATCTGTTGCTTAGCAATATTAATCTTCTCTAGTATTTGTGGATGATCTATTTGCCCAGGAAACCCCATCGACATTGATAAATCGCTTAGTCCAAAATCGATATAATCAACACCGGGTACAAAAAGAATTTCAGGTAAATTATGGATTCCCTCAAGATCTTCTATCATCAAAATTACAATTGATTGCTGGTTTGCATGCTTAAAATATTGGCTTAGGGATTGTTTGAGCCCATAACTCGCAGCCCGGGTTCGACCACTTGCTCCCCTCCTCCCAATCGGATAGTATTTTACAGCTTCAACTACAGCTTGAGCATCTTTCACCGTGCTTATATGAGGAACAACAATCCCCTTTATCCCTGTCTCCAAGTAACCAAGAATTATTTGGGGATCGTTTTTTGGAACCCGAACAATTGGCATCATGCCAGTCAATTCTGATGCTCGCGAAATATTTATTATTGTCTCCATGTTGAATGTAAAATGTTCGGCATCAATAAATACGTAGTCAAACCCGAGTTGCCCCATGAATTCTACTAAGTCCGATGATGGAAATGTCAAGTTAAACCCGATTCTAAATATCCCCTTCTTCTTTTTTACAGAGAATCTATTCATAATCAAATTATTATTTCCCGGCTTCTTAATAAACACATAATTTTTGACAAAAGAACACGTTGTGTTACGAGGAAAATGAGAAACAAAGCAAATAGATCAAGTACCGCAGCTGCATAGAAGTTAGTGCTCCAACCTTTTCGGAATAGCCATGGTCCGATTGCAGTCCCTATAGCGACCCCGCCTTGGTGAACTGTTATTCTTAAAGATAATGATGTTATCTTGACTTCGGGAGTCATATTCACAATCATAGGAAGAATGCCAACCATAAAAAATTCAGAGCTTAAAAAAAAGAAACAAAGACCAATTGTTGCACCTAATACTGTGACACCTATTTTTGGCATTAAAACAGCAACGATCATATTTATTCCAATACCGATGCAGACTGCAATACCTGGCCTCAATCTATCTGTTAGCACCGCGGATAAGCCCTCCCCACAAAATTCTGATAATCCCAGAAAGAAAGATATTATTCCCAACGCAGTTACTTGAAAATCAAACGCGCTTTCCATTTGTACACTATATATAATGGCAATAGTGGCACTACTTATTGCCATCAGTAAACAACCAAGGAGGATCAAAATAGGCGACGATTTCTTTAATATGTATTTTATTGAATCGACCATCGATGGACCTGTTCTCGATGAGTGATATATTGGTGGTAATAACCAATACAACCCCAATATTGCTAGCAATACCAATATTGCTAGCAAGGGAAAAGGTGCAGTCCATCCATACCTATCGATTATCAGACCAATTATGGGCAATCCGATAATTGAAGCTCCAGACCAACCAATTTCTGGAATACTCATTGCAAGACCCTGCCTGCTTTGATCCACCTTTACACTGATATATGTTTGCATTGCAGGACTGAATAACATTCTTCCTAAAATGGCAAGCAATAATGCAATGCAAAACATGGGATAAATTGGTTTAATAGAGAATGAAGCGAATCCTATAACAATCAACAAGAGTCCAAGCACCATCGCTTTCTTTGTACCATGATTTTCGGAATACATCCCCAGATAGGGGGCAATTATCCCCAAAGCATAGCGTGACGAAATTATTAGGGCTATTTCTTCAAGAGTTACACCTAATCCCCTCGCAAAAATAGGCAAGAACGCGATAATCATTCGCTGGCTTGTGTCAATTATGCCTCGGATTAGAGAGAACGAAATGAGCTCGGCAGTAAATCCGCCATGTTTTTGCATGAGGAAGGTCTGGTATATAAATATTTAAATTTATTCCTTCCAGACGGATTCTGCTCTGGAAGGAATTATTTAATATCGGATTTATGAATTTGCTTCCTCCAAGCTATCTTCAATAATTTGCAACGCTTGATCAACTTGATCAGAAGTAACAATGAGTGGTGGAATCAATCTTACGACATGACTCTTGTAGCCTGCCATATATGCGACCAAGCCTCTTTTAAGACAACCTTCAAGAACATTCATCGCCATTTTGGGATTTGGAGTGTTAGAATCATCAGGAGTAACCATTTCCATCGCAAGCATGAGGCCCAACCCTCGTGCTTCCCCAATAGAAGAATACCGAGCTTGGAAATCTTTTAAACCTTTTAGCAACCGGGCTCCCATAAGGCGGGAGTTTTCAAGAAGATTCTCGTCTCGAATGATATCCTGAGTTGCAACACCAGCAGCACAAGCAACAGGATTGCCACCAAAGGTCGTCCCGTGTGATCCAGCCGCCCATTTTTTCATCAAGTCGCGATTTGATATAGTTGCGCCAAGAGGAAATCCGGACGCAATGCCTTTTGCGACTGCTAAAATATCAGGACGAATATTAAAAACTTGGGAAGCGAACATTTCTCCGGTGCGTCCAAATCCGGTTTGAACCTCATCCATGATTAAGAGAATGCCATGTTTATCACACAATTCTCTCAAGCCTTTTAAAAACTCTTGCGGAGGAATAATATAACCTGCCTCACCCTGTACAGGTTCCACCAGGAAAGCCGCAACTTCTGAAGGGGACACAAAATGATCAAAAAGGTTTTGTATCCCATTCAAACTCCATTCAACTGATTTTTTTGGTTCTATTCCAAGTGGGCATCGAAAGGGATAAGCAAAAGGTGCAAAATATATCCCTGGCAGAAGAGGCTCATAATGAAGCCGATATCTAGATTTGACTGATGTAACAGAAGTTGATCCAAAATTCCGTCCATGGAATCCACCTTCAAAGGCGATAATTGCTGGTCTTTGGGTTACATATCGCGCCATTTTTAAAGCGCCTTCGACGGCCTCAGATCCGCTATTCCCGAAAAAGAACATGTTCAAACCACTTGGTAGTACTTCAGTCAAGCGTTCGCATAATGAAAACAACGATTCATGAAAAGTAACTCCGATCGAACTATGAATCATCTTCTCCATCTGCCCTCGAGCCGCATCTATTACACGTGGATGGCAATGGCCTACATTAGTAACCCCAATACCGGATGTAAAATCCAAGTACTTGCGTCGATCAGCTGTATATAGATAACACCCTTGTGCTTTCTCCACAAGTAATTGAGGCCAATCTTCCACGAGACTTGGAGCCAGGAAATCCGAGATGTGGGTTGCTCTCTCAATAAACGATGCACTCAAAGTTTTGTCCATTAGTTTCTCTCCTTATATTTGAATGTTTTACTAATTAAAAAGGAATGTACTAAATCATATAAATATTAAAAGTTCCTTAGACCTGACATGGATATTGACGAATTCTGTTTCCAGTGCTATTATAATATAAATTATTGAAACAGTGTTACTGAAACAGTGTTACTGAAACAATGTTCCTATTATTCTCTTCTAGCCAAGAAAGGAAAAAACATGAACAATGTTAGAAAACTGCTCGCTCTTTTGGTAATAATAGTTTTTCTTGCCAGCGCATGTACACCTTCAGCAACCACAACCAGTAATCCGCCAACCAGCATTCCGCCAACCAGTAATCTGCCAACCAGCATTCCCCCAACCAGCATTCCCCCAACCAGCATTCCCCCAACCAGCATTCCGGTAACATCTAAGTTGGATGCAATCATGCAAGCTGGAAAAATGACTTGCGGAACTTCTGCCGATTTCGCCCCCATGGATTTTGTAAATGAAGATGGCACCTTTTCCGGTTTTGATATCGACTTTATTCATGAAATCGCAAAACGGATGGGAGTGGATGTCGAGATTTGGGATATGCCCTTTGATAGCCTTGTCGAAGCTCTAAGCACCGGCAAAGTAGATTGTGTTATTGCTGGAATGGCTCCTTCTGCTGAAAGAGACAAGAAAGTGGACTTCTCAATCGGTTATAAGCTGAGGACATATGTTTTCTTGGCCAACACCAATAAGCGTGTTGAAATCACAAAATTCGAAGATGTAGGAAAATATCGCTTGGGCACTCTATCGGGAGGGGTTCAGGTACAGATTTTCCAAGATAAATTGATTACCCCAGGCTACATGCCCGCAGCTAATCTTGTCCTATATGATCGTACTGATAGCGGTATCCTAGATTTAGCAGCTGGCCGACTCGATCTGTGGATGACACAGGACATCGTAGCCAGCACCTGGTCCAAGCAAGCCAATGTTTATACGGCATATGTTATTCCCCAAGATATTTTAGGGGGAGATACAGTTATCTCTCTTCCAGAGGGCGATGTGGCCATGAAAGCAAAATTCGATGAGATCATCACCCAAATGATCGATGATGGATTTAGAGATAAGTTACTGGATACATGGGGTATCCCGCGTCAATAGATAATATTAAGACCGAGCGTCAATTGGTTCTATTAATAAAGATTTCGAATTAATCTTTTAGTGGAAAGAAACACTCACGATCGGATTTAGATAGAGGCTCTTTTCAAAAACTTCGATAGATTGAACGATGTTTTCGAATAAGAGCCTCTACTTAACCAGCCTTATCATGGGTATTGCAGAATATTAAATTTCCCACCGGAGCAGAATTTCTGTGCCTTCACTAACTTCGTTTAGTGCATTATTATTAAATATCCCGTGGAATCTAATTTATAGTACTGTTAGAGTACTATTAAAAGGTATGGTTGTTACGATAGAGGTCTCGATTGCCTCTTTGGCAATAGGCCTTGTATTAGGCTTAATCTTAGGAATAGGGAGAGTTTATGGGGGAAAAATAATTGGGACTATTATTAATTATTATGTATTATTAATTAGAGCTATCCCCCCGGTCCTTACATTATTTATTCTCTTTTTTTCAATCACGAGCATAATTGATTTACCTCCGCTGTTGGCAGGTATCATTTCCCTCGGTGTCGCAAGTAGTGCCTATCAAACTGAGATTATAAGAGGAGCTCTCCAAAGTGTGAGCGAATCCCAGATGATTGCTGCGAGAGCAATTGGGATGAGCAAACGATCTGCAATATGGAATATTATTCTACCCCAAGCTTTACGATTAGCAATTCCCCCATGGTCAAACGAAGTGGCGCTAGTAGTTAAAAATTCTTCTTTGGTATATGTTTTGGGAATTCCTGAGATCATGAGAGAAGCTCAATATGCAATAGCTCGTACATTTCAACCGCTTCTGATATTCTCTATTGCAGCTATTTTCTACTATATCGTGGTTCTTATTGCAAACAAAGGCTTAAGTGTTTTGGAACGAAAAATTTCCATTCCTACACCGGAGCACAGTCTATGAATGACTCCAATGTTCTTACCTGTCAGGACATACATAAAACCTATGGAAAGCTTGAAGTACTCAAAGGGATTTCTTTTGAAGTAGCTGAATCAGAAGTCATTGTGATCATAGGACCAAGCGGCACCGGTAAAAGCACACTTTTGCGTTGCCTTAACCTGTTAACAATCCCAGATAAAGGGAAAATTTGGTTAAAAAATGACGAAATAACAAAGCTTCACACGGATATAAATATTGTTCGTCAGCATATGGGAATGGTATTTCAAGATTTCAATCTTTTTGCCCAT
>Ga0209638_1003045_pt1 | contig 10127 bp, 8 predicted proteins | sample BarGraNGADG00211_FD_184490 | JGI IMG/M metagenome (GOLD analysis project Ga0209638, IMG submission 184490) | Arctic peat soil microbial communities from Barrow, Alaska - Barrow Graham LP Ref core NGADG0002-211 (SPAdes) (version 2) | ecosystem: Environmental > Terrestrial > Soil > Wetlands > Peat... | reverse complement strand
CAGGCGCCTCTGGATTGCCACGCTCCGCTCGCAATGACGAGTGAACTTCGTCATCGCGGAGCAATAGACTGCGACGATCCATAGTGGCTGGGCCAGCAATCGTCCGGGCCAGCGCCTTGAAACCATATTTTTCATAAAAATTGACCAGTTCCGGGGCATCCATACTACCGGTTGCGATGGAGTCCAGCGCGGGCAGATCGGGCAACCATGCCTGCAAATCGCAGTCGGTCTTGATGGTCAGCAACTCGCGGGCAAGCGGTAACCAGTCCAGCGTCTTCTTCAAGTTCTCGCCGACCATACCTTGAATATCATCGGCATGGGCCACCACCGCATCGAGCGAACCGTATTGCTGCAGCCACTTGGCCGCGGTCTTGGGGCCGACCTTTGGCACACCAGGTACGTTATCGATAACGTCTCCAACCAGGGTTTGAAAATCCACCATCAAACGCGGCGGTACCCCAAATTCAGTCTCAACACCGGCCACATCCCGGCGTTTGCCGTTCATGGTGTCAATGATGGTGACGTGCGCGTTGACCAATTGCGCCAGGTCTTTGTCCCCGCTGCTCACGATCACTTCAATGCCTTGCCGGGCGGCCGTCACAGTCAGCGTACCGATCACATCATCGGCTTCCACCCCCGGCACTGCCAGCACCTTCCAGCCCATCAGTCGCACCACTTCATGAATTGGCTCAAGCTGGGCGCGCAAGTCGTCGGGCATCGGTGCACGTTGCGCTTTGTACTTCGGGTAGAGTTCATTGCGAAAGGTGGGGCCTTTGGCATCAAAGACACAGGCAGCAAAATCGGCCTTGACCTCTTTGCGCAGGCTTTGCAACATATTGATCATGCCGCGAATGGCTCCAGTGGGCGCGCTGGCCGGGTCGCCCGGCACGGCGCGCAAATCAGGCATGGCATGAAAGGCGCGGTACAGGTAGCTTGACCCATCCACCAGCAGCAGGGTTTTTGTTGGGTTGTCATTCATGCCGCCATTTTGCCTGCCAAAGCCAACGTCTGGCTGGTTCTACAATCACACCATGCGTTTTACCCTACTCTTTACCCTGTCCTTGTCATGCCTGAGCGTGGTCTGGGCGCAATCCCCTGACCCTGCCAACATGCCGGCACCGAGCCCGCCCCGTGCTGCGCCGGAGCAACCAAAAGTTCGCATTGGTGCTGTCGAAAAACTCAGTGAGCACATTCAAATCCAGGACGGCGGCGCTCGCATTGACGAACTGCGTGTTGGCGGCGAAACGCGCAGCATTGAAGTCAAGCCCAAGGGTGGTATGCCCGCCTATCAAGTCGAGCCCACCAGTGGTGACCGCAGTTGGAAAATTCTCGGTTTTTAACTCATGGCGGTCTATACGGAAGTCACTCCTGACGAGGCCCGCGCCCTGCTGCGACAACTCAAACTCGGTGAGTTGACGAATATGCAGGGCTGTGCCGGTGGCATCGAAAACACCAATTACTTCGTCAGCACCGAGCGCGCCGGGCAAATTCACAATTACGTGCTCACGCTGTTCGAACGCTTGACGTTTGACCAATTGCCGTTTTACCTGGCGTTAATGAAACATCTGGCCGAGCGCGGTATCCCGGTACCTGAGCCGACCGCCAACGACCAGGGCGATCTGGTATTTGAAGTCAAGGGCAAGCCTGCGGCCGTAGTCAACCGATTGGTCGGTAAAAGCGAGCTATCCCCATCGCTGACGCACTGTGCGGAAGTCGGTGCCACACTCGCCAAAATGCATCTTGCCGGACGCGACTTTGCACTGTCGCAACCCAATCTGCGCGGCCTCGCCTGGTGGAATGAGACCGTGCCGGTGGTCTTGCCCTACTTGAGCGCAACCCAAGCCGCCCTACTCCAAAGCGAGTTGGCCTATCAAAATTACATTGCCAAGTCTGACGCCTACGCCACCCTGCCACGTGGGCCCATACATGCCGATCTGTTCCGTGACAACGTGATGTTTGAAAATCAGCACGGCCAACCCCATCTCACCGGTTTCTTCGACTTTTATTTTGCCGGTGTGGACACCTGGCTTTTTGACCTGGCGGTGAGCCTGAACGACTGGTGCATCAAGCTCGACACCGGCGGCCACGACGAAGAACGCTTTCAGAGTTTTATGGCAGCCTATTGTGCTGTGCGACCACTTGAAACCGTCGAGTCTGCGTTGCTGCCAGCCATGCTGCGGGCGGCAGCTTTGCGGTTCTGGCTGTCTCGGCTGTGGGATTACCACTTACCACGAGCAGCGAGCATGCTCAAGACGCACAATCCAGGTCATTTTGAGCGCGTACTGCGCCAGCGGATCGACCATCCCAGCGAAAGCTTTGCAAGCGCAAACACAATATGAAATTAAACCTTGTTCCAGCCCGAACCGGTGCCGTCTGGGTCAAGCTTGGCATCCGGACATTTTTCAAACAACCGCTCGCCCTGGCCGGTCTGTTTTTCATGTTCATGGCGGTTATGACCCTGGCCAGTTTGCTGCCCTTTGTTGGTTTGGCTCTGGCCATGATGTTGATGCCAGCGGCCACGCTAGGCTTGATGGCGGCCACGCTGGTGGCAAGCCAGGGACATTTTCCGATGCCCATCGTATTGCTGGCGGCTTTTCGGTCCGGTAAAAAAGAGACGCGCGCCATGCTGCTGTTGGGGACTCTTTATGCTTCAGGTTTTCTGCTCGCCATGGGCGCCTCCTGGCTGATTGACGGCGGTGGCTTTGCGCGGGTCTATCTGGGTGGCAATACACCCACCCGCGAACTCATGCTGGAGTCCAACTTTCAGGCTGCCATGTGGGTATTCATTGGTCTGCATCTGCCCTTGTCGCTGTTGTTCTGGCACGCACCGGCCTTGGTTCACTGGCACGGCCTGACACCCCTCAAAAGTCTGTTCTTCAGTCTGGTGGCCTGCTGGCGCAATTTCTGGGCCTTCGCCACGTTTGGCCTGATGTGGCTGGCGCTGTTGGTGCTGATGGTGATGAGCGTCAGCGCTTTGGGCTCTTTGCTCGGTAACCCAGGCCTGGCCGGTGACATCTTGTTCCCGACCCTGCTGCTGATGGCTTCAATGTTTTTTACCTCACTCTATTTCACCTTCCGAGACAGCTTTGCCAGCGACGACATGGTGCCCCGCTGAATTGGGGTCAGAGCCCTGGACTTGGGGTTTTGCCAAATCGGTGATATTTGGTAGGCCAGCTCGAAGGCGCTGCCCCGAATTGGGATCCGACCCCAATTCAGCTACGCATCAACCCATGTGCAGGCCGCCGTTGACGGAGAAATCAGCACCCGTAGAGTAGCTTCCGTCCTCAGAAGCAATCCAGGCAATGATGGAGGCAATTTCACTGGGCTCACCCAACCGCTTGACCGGCACCGTGGCAATGATCTTGTCAAGCACGTCCTGGCGGATCGACTTGACCATGTCGGTGCCAATATAGCCAGGGCTCACCGTGTTGACGGTGACACCTTTGGTTGCGAGTTCCTGCGCCAGCGCCATCGTAAAACCGTGCATCCCCGCCTTGGCGGCCGAATAGTTGGTCTGACCGGCCTGACCCTTGGCACCGTTGACCGATGAAATGTTGATGATGCGGCCCCAGCCTTTCTCCACCATGTCGGCCACCACCTGCTTGGTCACATTAAACATCGAATTGAGGTTGGTCTCGATGACCGCATCCCAGTCTTCACGGCTCATCTTGATGAACATTCGGTCGCGCGTGATGCCAGCGTTATTAACCAGCAAATCGATGCTGCCATGCTCAGCCTTGGCCTTGCTGAAGGCGGCAACGGTTGAGTCCCAATCACCCACATTACCGACCGAGGCGTAAAACAGAAAACCTTGTGCTTTCTGCTCGGCCAGCCACTTGGCATGGTCGCGCGTCGGGCCACAACCGGCAATGACCTTGAAACCTTCCTTGTGCAGACGTTGACAAATGGCGGTACCAATGCCCCCCATGCCCCCGGTCACATAGGCTACTTTTTGACTCATTGTTTTTCTCCTGTAAATAGACCATCAGTCACGTCATACCCCTGATCCGCCAGTTCACTATAGCGCCTAATTTCATCAACCGCATTAAGGAAAACACCAAGAAGACCAACTCTTGTCCATAATGGAATCGCCGCCCTGCCCGGTTTGTCCCAAAAACTGTTATATTGCACTGCAACATTCCTGAAGGTTAATTCATCGTGCTTTATAGAATATACGAAACCCAACGTGCCTTGATGGAGCCATTCTCCGATTTGGCGCATTCTGCCGCCAAGGTCTATGGCAACCCTCTGTCATTGCTCGGAAAAAACCCTTTTGCGAACCGTATTTCAGCCGGTTACGATTTGATGCACCGGCTGGGCAAAGATTACGAAAAACCGGAATTTGGTCTGCACACCGTCGATGTCGATGGTGTCGACGTTGCCGTGCACGAACGCATTGAAATCGACAAACCCTTTTGTGAATTGCGGCGTTTCAAACGCTTCACCGACGACCATGCAACACTGGTAAAGCTCAAAAATCAACCCGCTGTGTTAATTGTGGCGCCGCTGTCGGGTCACTACGCAACGCTGTTGCGCGATACCGTCAAAACCATGCTCAAAGATCACAAGGTCTATATCACTGACTGGAAAAATGCGCGTCTTATCCCGCTGTCAAAAGGCACCTTCCACCTGGATGATTATGTGAACTATGTGCAGGAGTTCATCCGCCACTTGCAAGGCATTTACGGCAATTGCCACGTGATGAGCGTGTGCCAGCCGACCGTGCCGGTGTTGGCGGCCGTCTCTCTGATGGCCAGCCGTGGCGAATTGACGCCCTTGAGCATGATCATGATGGGTGGCCCGATCGATGCCCGCAAATCACCCACTGCGGTCAACAATCTGGCCATGAACAAGAGTTACAACTGGTTTGAAAACAATGTGATTTACCGCGTCCCGACCAATTTCGCGGGTGCCGGACGGCGGGTTTATCCGGGTTTCTTGCAGCATTCCGGTTTTGTTGCGATGAACCCCAGCAACCATGCCAAGAGCCATTACGACTACTTTGAAGACTTGATCAAGGGCGACGATGCCAGTACCGAAGCGCACCGCAAGTTTTATGACGAGTACAACGCGGTGCTGGACATGGACGCCGATTACTACCTGGACACGATTCGAGTGGTTTTTCAGGACTTCAGTCTGGTCAATGGTACCTGGGATGTCAAAGGTGTAAATGGAAAAATCGAACGAGTGCATCCTGAGGACATCACCAGCACAGCGCTCTTCTCGATTGAAGGTGAACTCGATGACATTTCCGGGGCTGGTCAGACCGAAGCCGTGCATGACATTTGCAGTGGAGTACCCAAGTCACAGCAAAAACACCTGGAAGTAAAGGGGGCTGGTCACTACGGTATATTTGCCGGTCGCCGCTGGCGTGAAATGGTCTACCCCGAGGTCAAATCATTTATCCTGAGCCAGCAAACCGCTGCTGACCTGGCGCAAGTGCCGATTGCCAAAACCGCTTCGGTTCCCGTGACTAACAATGTCAAAGCAACTAAAACTGCCGCAAAAAAGCTTGTTCGAAAAAAATAATGACCCCTCTGGCTGACTCGCTGCTAGATGTTCTGCCACAAACCCAGTGCACCCGCTGTGGCTATCCCGACTGCGCCGCTTATGCGCAGGCAATTGCCCACGGCACAGCAGCCATTAATCAATGCCCTCCCGGCGGAGCACAAGGGATTGGGTTAATGGCAGCCATCACCGGTCAATCGGTACTGTCGCTCAACTCGACCAACGGCATTGAGACTTCTCGCAGCGTCGCCCTGATCGATGAGAACTGGTGCATCGGCTGCACTCTGTGCATCACAGCTTGCCCGGTTGATGCGATTGTTGGCAGCAATAAATTGATGCATACCGTGATCGAAGCCTATTGCACCGGCTGTGAGTTGTGTCTGCCAGTTTGCCCAGTGGACTGCATTGCCCTTGAAAATGTCACCGGTGCGGCCACCGGCTGGGATGCATGGTCTGTGTCTCTTGCTGATTTGGCCCGTAGTCGCTATGACTCCAACCGCTGCCGACACCTGAAAGACGTGATCCAGGGTGGCAAAAAAATTGCAGAAAAACCGGCCGAAACGCTCGTTGCAGCCCAAAACGCAACGTGATTGAAGGGGCACTCCGGCGCGCGTGCGCCAAGCCGGTGGCAAGCAAAAATACTGCACATAGCGACAGCATCACGCCACCGTTCTTTTCGGCGTGATCGCACCGCTGCGAATACAATATTCGCAGCTTGGACAACAGAGTTGCAACTCTGCCTCAAACCAATATAAACAAGTACTCATTCAAGGGTTATCCGCGCATTTCACCGTACCAGTGATCGACCGGACTTATCATTCTCCCCGGTCCATCATCTTTTTCAGGAAGCAAGTCATGACCCAAAAAACCCCGCAACGCAGCAAGCCTGTGATTGCGCTGCCACCGCAGCAAATCAGCCAGGAGGTACTGCTTGAAAAATATGGCAAAGGATCTGAGCAAAGCATCCTGGAGGTCAACCAACGGGTGGCGCGTGCTTTGGCTCGTGTGGAAGCACCCGAGCAGCAAAAACTATGGGAGGCCAAATTTTTGCAGGCTTTGCAAAACGGTTTTCTACCGGCTGGCCGCATTCAATCTGCTGCGGGTACCAATCTTGCGGCGACATTGATCAATTGTTTTGTGCAACCGGTGGGTGACTCGATCGCACACGTGGAAGATGGACATCCCGGCATTTACACCGCGCTGACCGAGGCCGCCGAAACCATGCGTCGTGGTGGCGGCGTCGGTTACGACTTCTCACGGATCCGCCCGCACGGTGCCTGGGTGGGCAGTACACAAAGCTGCGCCTCCGGGCCGGTGAGCTACATGCGGGTTTTTGATCGTTCCTGCGAAACGGTGGAATCGGCCGGTGCCCGCCGCGGCGCACAGATGGGTGTGCTTCGCTGCGATCATCCTGATATCGAGGAGTTTATTCACGCCAAGGATCAAGGCGACTTGAAAAACTTCAATATTTCGGTCGGCGTTAGCGATGCCTTTATGCAAGCGGTGCAAGCCGATGATGAATTTGCGCTGGTGCATCGGGCTGAGCCCGGCCTCGCTCAAAAAGCAGCAGGGGCGTACCAGATGGCCGAAAGCGGCGTCTGGGTTTACCGCAAATTGAAGGCGCGCGAGCTGTGGGATCAAATCATGCGTTCCACTTATGACCATGCCGAGCCGGGTGTTTTATTCCTCGACCAGATCAATCGTGACAACAATCTGTCCTATTGCGAAACCATTGCCAGCACCAATCCCTGCGCCGAGCAGCCGCTGCCCCCGTACGGTTGCTGCTGCCTGGGCTCAATTGACCTGACCCGCTTTATCGATCATCCGTTTGAAGAAAACGCCCACTTTGACAGCGGCGCATTTGCCGAAGTGGCGCGCGTGGCCACGCGCATGCTCGACAACGTCCTGGACGTGACCGTTTGGCCATTGCCCCAGCAACAGGAAGAAGCCCGCAGCAAGCGCCGCATCGGTCTGGGCTTTACCGGGTTGGGTGATGCCTTGATTATGCTCAACTTGCGCTATGACACACAGCCAGCGCGCGACATGGCGCGGCAAATCGCCGAATTGATGCGTGACACTGCCTACGGTGCCTCGGTTGAACTGGCCCGCGAGCGTGGTGCTTTCCCGCTCTTCAATGCCGACCTCTACCTCAGTGGTCAAACCTTTGCCTCGCGCCTGTCCCCGAGCCTGAAAGAGAGAATTCGTGCGCATGGGCTGCGTAATTCACATCTGCTCTCAATTGCGCCCACCGGCACCATCAGCCTGGCCTTTGCCGACAACGCCAGCAACGGCATTGAGCCCCCTTTCAGCTGGAGTTACACCCGCAAGAAGCGCATGATGGACGGCAGCTTCAAGGAGTATGCCGTGGAAGATCACGCCTGGCGTCTTTATCGCCATCTGTATGGCGAAGATACCGCGCTCACGCCTGCCTTCATCACAGCTCTCGAGATGAGCGCCCAGGCGCACGAAACCATGGTGGCGGCGGTGGCACCTTTCATTGACACCGCGATCTCAAAAACTGTCAACGTACCCGCTGATTACCCCTACGGCGACTTCCAGAATTTGTACCTGCAAGCCTGGCAATCCGGCTTGAAGGGCCTGGCCACCTACCGCCCCAACGCGGTGTTGGGATCGGTGCTAAGTGTGACGCCCAAGGTCGGGATAGCCACTAATTTGCAGATCGACGGTGCCAATCATCGTTTGGCGCTGGAGCGCCTGCCCGCGCCGGTGTTGTCATCGCTGCGTTGGCCAAGCCGCCCCGAATTGCCGGCAGGCAACCCGGCCTGGACTTTCATGGTGCATCACCCATTCGGCGACTTTGCCCTGTTTGTGGGTGAACTTGCGCCCGAAGAAGGCGGCGCGCCGAAACCGTTCGAGGTCTGGGTCAATGGCGCTGAACAACCACGCGGCTTGGGCGCGTTGGCTAAAACACTGTCGATGGACTTGCGCGCCAATGACCCAGCCTGGCTGGAACTTAAACTTGACGCCCTGGCCACGGTGGCCGAAGAACACTCGTTTGAAATGCCTTTTCCTCCCTCGGGAGAACGTCGCCTGTTCCCCGGTGTGGTCGCTGCCACCGCCGCTGTAATTCGCTGGCGCTGCGACCAGCTCAAGGCCTTGGCGGGCACCAACAGCAAGCTGCCAACACCGGTGATCGATGCCATGTTCAGCCGCGGCGAGCCGCTGACCGGCCCGTCGGGCACGCTGGCATGGTCGGTGGACGTGGATAACCCGGCCACCGGCGAAGCCTTCACCGTCACCCTCAAAGAAGTGAATCTGACCGGCCCCGACGGCGTCATCGTCACGCGCCCCTGCGCCGTCGGATTTTCAGGCAACTACCCTAGAGCACTCGATGGACTTGCCCGACTGCTGTCGCTGGATATGCGGGTAATTGACCCGGCCTGGATCGGCATGAAGTTGCGCAAGCTGCTCAACTACGCAGAGCCGTTGGGGCACTTCATGGCGTTCGTGCCGGGCTTGCCGCACGGCGAACGGCGTCAGCAAACCTGGCCCAGCACCGTGGCCTACATCGCACGGCTGATCATTCACCGCTACGCCATGCTCGGGGTACTCAACGAAGAGGGATTGCCGCTACGCGAAATGGGGGTGCTTGATACGCCAAAAAATCAGGAGGAACCGAGCACCATGGCCGGCAAAGTTTGCCCGGAATGCGGCAACCCCACCGTCATTCACAAAGACGGTTGTGATTTTTGCACCGCTTGTGGCTACGTCGGGCAGTGCGGTTAACAGGTTCAGTCGCGCACCACCAAAACCGGCAATTTGGTGTGCGCCAAAACCGCCTGGGTGACGCTGCCAAGCACCAGTTTTTCAAGGCCGCTGCGGCCATGCGAACCCATCACAATCAAATCAGTCTGATTTGATTCAGCGGTTTCAATCACGCCACGCCAGGCTGTGTGCGACTCGATCACCGAAGTATCCACGCTGAGGCCAGCTTGATCGAAAGCCGTCTTGGTGGACTTGATCGCAGCATTGGCCTCGGCCGTCGCTGCGCTCAGATATTCGGCTTGACCATAGGCAAAATCAGTTCCTATGCCGGTAAAGGGGTAGGGATCGATAACAAAAATTGCGCTGACCCGACTGCCAAAGACTTTGGCCAGCCCAATCGCCTTTTCAACCGCCAGTTGGGAGGTCGGTGAACCATCGATCGGAACCAGTATGTGCTTGAACATGATAAAAACTCCTGTTAAATATCTTCCGGCACCATTTTGATAGCACCGCAGGGGCATTCTGACACGCAAATGCCGCAGCCCTTGCAGTAGTCATAGTTAAAGTCAAAACCCTTGCCCGGCCCATGCTTGATCACAGCATTGTCGGGACAGACACCGTAACAGTTGTCGCATTCAAAACAATTGCCGCATGACAAGCAGCGACGCGCCTCGAAAAGAGCATTGCTCTCCATCAGGCCGCCCTGCACTTCTTCAAAAGTAGATTGCCGCCGGATAATATCCAGCGTCGGCCGCACCGTCTTGGGTGCATCGCTGTAATACCAGGTGTTGAGCTTGTCAAAACTGGCCAACTCACTCTTGGGCGCGGGGACATAGACCTCGCCACGCAGCCAGGCGTCGATATTGCGCGCCGCCTTTTTTCCGTGACCCATC
>Ga0209638_1003044_pt1 | contig 10129 bp, 9 predicted proteins | sample BarGraNGADG00211_FD_184490 | JGI IMG/M metagenome (GOLD analysis project Ga0209638, IMG submission 184490) | Arctic peat soil microbial communities from Barrow, Alaska - Barrow Graham LP Ref core NGADG0002-211 (SPAdes) (version 2) | ecosystem: Environmental > Terrestrial > Soil > Wetlands > Peat... | reverse complement strand
CACGGGTGGTCAGGGTTGAGGCGGAGGTTACCGCGGCCGTCAGCCCTGGAGATGCGAACGCGCTCCGCAGCTGCGCCTGGGCCCGCAGGGTCAGCGTCCCAGTGACCGGCCACGCGATGTCAGAGCGTGCCGGGCCCACGGCGACGTCCAGGGTGGAGGGGTGGCTGATGAGTGCACTCAGGCCTTGATTCCCTGACATGAGGGGAAGTAAGGCGGCGAGGTCTGGGTCGGCATACGGAAGAGACCAGATGGTATGGCGAGGCGCGGCTGCCTTGAGTCGCTGCGCGAGCGCAGTGGTCAACCCGGTCACCGGATCCGGATTCGCGGTGCTCCCCTGCGTGGATGGCGGCGAGCCGCCCGAGGTCGGCGGTGACTGGGTCGCTGAAGAGTCCACCGTCAGGGGCGTCTGGCTCGGGCCCAGAATTGCAGGATCGATCGCCCAGGTGACATCCGCGTTTTCGGTGCCCTGGATCAGCTTGTCCAGACGTGAGCCCGGCCCGATGGCTTTGGTCCACGCCTGGGTCCGGGCCGGGCTGGCTATCCCCTGAAGCGCAGGGTTCGGATCGAGGGTGAGCGGCACGAGCCAGCCTATGGACAATGGCACGAAAGCCTTGATCGCGCCGAGTGTGGGCAGATAAGTCTTCACGTCACCGGATGTCTGTGTCGCGGCCGACGTTGTCCCGTCCACTTCGATACTCAGCGGGAGGACGGCAAAGGGCCGATTGTGGCTGATTGCGTCGGCGGGGACGGTCAGGGTGAACACGGCGACGGCGCCCTGGGCAAGGGTCTTGCCCAGTGATTTCTGTGCCACTTCATCCAGGGGTTGCTCCCCTGTGGGGGTGGCCCAGGCGGATACCGCCTGGCGACTGTCCAAAGGGCGTTGTCCGACCAGTGCGCGTGCCACCGGTGAGGTCAGCGTTCCGCCGCTGGAGTTGCGGACGCTACCGGAGATCCTGATCGGAGCCTTGGGGACCGCGACAGTCGGCGTGATGCTCGTGAGCGAAACGCTCAGTGATGGCGTCAGGACCTCGACGGGGGTCTCTGCGGCAAGGGCGGTCTGCACGGTGGCTGCGGTGGCTGCGGGCACCGGCGCGAAGATCGTCAGCAGTGACATCGTCAGCAGTGACATCGTCAGCAAGGTCGATGAGGTGGCTCGTCGGCGTACCCGCCCGGGGATCATCCTGCCAGTCACGACGCGCCCGCTAGGCGCTCCCATGCGTCATGGGCTATCCGCCGTTCGTTGGGGAAGGTGAGGTGTGACTGAACCTCACCGAGCGGGAACCAGGCCACGTCGATCGCCTCGGCATCAGGATCGCCCTCGATACTCAGCTCCCCGCCGGTGGCTTCGAGGAGGAAGTGGTGGACGATCTTGTGAACATGCGTGCCAGAGGCGGAGAACCAGTAGTCGATGGTGCCCAGTGAGGCCAGCACGCGGCCGACGATCCCGGTCTCTTCGGCCACTTCGCGCACGGCTGTCTGTTCCAGGGTCTCGTCGCTTTCGATATGCCCCTTGGGCAGGCACCATTCGACCCGGCCCGCGCGGTTGCGACGGGCGATGACAGCGATGCGTGCGACCCCGTCGTCAACGTCGATGATGACCCCTCCCGCGGAGATCTCCTCAACCTCCGGCGGCCGGTGTGGCAGCTGGGTCGGCTGCGGCGGGCAGGAGGTCATTACATCACTGTAGCCAGCCCACGCGCTGACCCTGTTCGGGCTCGTCGATGGACTGCAACGGCGCAGTGCGTGTCGCCGTCACCTACGCTTGGCTCTTGTGGCTGCCTCCGATCCGACCAATGCCCTCCTTCGTGAGGCCGTGCGTCGGTTGGCTCCGGTTCTGCCGCTGCTGAGCGACCTGGGCTCCCGGTTCGTCGAGGCCGGCCACGAGATCGCCCTGGTGGGCGGGCCGGTGCGCGACGCCTTCCTGGGTCGGGTATCCCCAGACCTGGACCTGACCACGTCGGCCGGACCGGATCAGACCGAGGCGATCCTGGCCGGCTGGGCGGACGCCTATTGGGATGTGGGCCGCGCCTTCGGCACGATCGGTGCCCGCAAGGGCAGTCATGTCATCGAGGTGACCACCTATCGCGCGGATGCCTACGACCACATCAGCCGAAAGCCCGCAGTGGCCTTCGGCGACAACTTGCTGGACGATCTGGCTCGGCGTGACTTCACGATCAACGCCATGGCGATGCGACTTCCCTCACTGGAGTTCGTGGACCCTTATGACGGAATTGCCGATCTGGAGCGTCGGATCCTGTGCACGCCCGCCGAACCCGAGGTGTCTTTTGGGGACGACCCTCTGCGGATGATGCGAGCCGCGCGTTTCGTGTCCCAGCTGGGGTTCACGGCAGCGCCGGAAGTTGTTGCGGCGATGACCGAGATGGCCTCGACGCTGGAGATCGTGTCCGCTGAGCGGGTCCGCGAGGAGTTCGTCAAGCTCATCATGGGCTCTGCCCCACGTCGGGGGCTGGCGCTGTTCGTCGAGACCGGGCTGGCTGCGTGCGTCCTGCCTGAGCTGCCGGCGCTCAAGCTTGAGGTGGACGAGCACCACCGACACAAGGACGTCTACGAGCACTCACTGATCGTGCTCGAGCAGGCCATCGCCATGGAAGGCCCTTCGGATGGTCCGGCCTCATCCGTGCCCGGACCTGACCTGGTCCTGCGTCTGGCCGCGCTGCTGCATGACATCGGCAAGCCCGTAACGCGGCGTTTCGAGGATGACAACGGCGTTGGTGGCGTGAGCTTTCATCATCATGAGGTGGTCGGCGCCAAGATGACCGCACGCCGGATGAAGGCGATGCGTTTTGACAAAGACACCATCAAGTCCGTATCGCGCCTCGTCGAGTTGCACCTGCGGTTCCATGGCTATGGCGATGGGGAGTGGACCGACTCGGCCGTGCGCCGCTATATCACCGACGCAGGGCCTCTGCTTCCTCGACTGCACCGCCTGACCCGGTCGGACTGCACGACGCGCAACGTGCACAAGGCTCGCAACCTCTCGCGCATCTATGACGACCTCGAAACCCGTATTGCTGCTCTGCTGGAGCAGGAGCAGCTCGATGCGGTTCGTCCCGAGCTGGACGGCAACGAGATCGCCGACATCCTCGGAATCTCCCCGGGACCGGTACTAGGCCGGGCATACAAGCACCTGTTATCCGTCCGGATGGACCAGGGTCTCATCGGTCGAGAGGCCGCGGTGGAGGCACTGCGGGCCTGGTGGGCGGAACAGCCCGAGTCGAACACGGCCTCCTGAAGAAGCTAGATCTGTGCACGGGCTCGCCGGGGCTGCCTAGAATCGCCCTGCCAGTTTGCCCCTCGTGCAGACATGCCGCGGTATCGCTAAGACGCCGTGACTTCGCAGCCCGGATGGGTCGATTTGCTGCGACATCACCAGGCTCGTGGGCCCATCAACACGTGCGAGGGCCCGGCGCGAAGTGCCGGGCCCTCGTCATACGCCGTGGAAGATCAGCGCTCTTCGTCACCTGCGATGTAGGCCTCCAGCTTGGCCCGGCCGACGTCGTCGGGACGCTGCACCGGCGGGGACTTCATCAGGTACGACGAGGCGGAGATCAAGGCGCCACCGATGCCACGGTCCTTGGCGATCTTAGCCGCGCGGATGCAGTCGATGATGATGCCGGCCGAGTTGGGGGAGTCCCAGACCTCGAGCTTGTACTCAAGGTTCAGCGGCACGTTGCCGAACGCGCGACCCTCGAGACGCACGTAGGCCCACTTGCGGTCGTCGAGCCACTGGATGTAGTCGCTCGGGCCGATGTGGACGTTGCGCTCACCCAGGTCGTGGGTCAGGTTGGAGGTGACGGACTGGGTCTTTGAGATCTTCTTCGACTCCAGACGGTCGCGCTCGAGCATGTTCTTAAAGTCCATGTTGCCGCCGACGTTCAGCTGGTAGGTGCGGTCGAGCACGACGCCGCGGTCTTCGAACAGTTTGGCCATGACGCGGTGGGTGATGGTCGCGCCGACCTGGGACTTGATGTCGTCGCCGATGACCGGCACGCCAGCGTCCTCGAATTTCTTGGCCCAGACGGGGTCGGAGGCGATGAAGACCGGCAGGGCGTTGACGAACGCGACGTTCGCATCGATGGCGCACTGCGCGTAGTACTTGTCAGCAACCTCGGAGCCGACGGGCATGTACGACACGAGCACATCAACCTTGGCGTCCTTAAGGGCCTGGACGATGTCCACAGGCTCAGCGTCGGACTCCTCGATGGTCAGCCGGTAGTACTTGCCCAGACCGTCGTTGGTGACCCCGCGCTGGACAGTGACGCCGGTGGGCGGCACATCGGCGATCTTGATGGTGTTGTTCTCGGAGGCGTTGATGGCCTCGGACAGATCGAAGCCGACCTTCTTGGCATCCACGTCGAAAGCAGCGACGAACTGGACGTCGCTGACGTGGTACTGCCCGAACTTGACGTGCATCAGACCAGGAACGGTGGCGTTCGGGTCAGCATCCTTGTAGTACTCGACTCCTTGAACCAGCGAGCTGGCGCAGTTTCCCACGCCAACGATGGCGACGCGCACGGATCCCATTTGGGGTTCTCCCTTGTAGTTGTGCTGCATGAGGCAGCTGGTAGGACGGAAAACTAGGTGGTCTTAAGGTTCGGCGGCGGGGTGTCGGCCGTCGTAGTGGTCGTAGGGGCTGTGGTGGGGGCTGTCGAACGCTCGGTCTCGATCAGCTCGGAGAGCCAGCGAACCTCACGTTCGGCGGACTCCAGACCGTGGCGCTGCAGCTCGGTGGTGTAGAGGTCGAGCCGTTCCCGGCGCTGGGCTGCTGCTGACCGAAAGGAGTCCAGCCGCTCCTCCAGCCGGCTGCGGCGGCCTTCGAGAATGTGCAGGCGCACATCGGACTGGGTGCGGGCGAAGAAGGAGAAGTGGACGTTGAAGGTGTCGTCCTCCCAGGCCGCCGGCCCGGACTGGGACAGCATCGACTGGAACTGCGCCAGGCCATCGTCGGTGAGCTCATAGACGATCCGTGCCCGGCGGCTGCCTGAGCCGGTAGTGCCGTTGAGCGATCCCGGCAGGGTCTTGGCCGCGGCGTCCTCGGCGATCCAACCGCGGGTGACAAGCTCACGCAGGCACGGGTACAGGGTGCCGTAGGACAAAACCCGGAACGCGCCCAGGACCGCGTTGAGACGCTTACGCAGCTCGTAGCCATGCAGAGGAGACTCGTTTAGCAGGCCGAGGATGGCCAGCTCCAGCAGGGCGGAACGTCGACTCATTCTTCTCCCCTCCGGGCTCTGCGTGCGTGGGTGCGTCTTGCTCGGCCGGGCCGTATGCCAGGACGCGATGCGAGTACGTGAGAAGCACTCTACACCCGGATATATCGAGTCGATATATCCGGGATCCGTCATGCCGGGTTGTCAGGCCGGGTCGACCAGATCGCCCGCGCGGGCGTTGGTGGGGCGCCCGCAGGTTGGGCGCGCCGTGGAAGGCTGGGTCAAGAGCGACGGGGAGCACCCAGCGGTGGCCGCCGGGGTTCGGGGTGCACCGCCACGGCGGAGATACTCGCGTCCGGCAGTGGCACCATCGGTCGCGGGTCGATCATCATCAGTTAGGCGAGCAGGGTCAGGCCGTGGCTCACGACGACGCTTCGTTCGGACTGGCCGTCTGGGGGTCCCGACTCTGTCCGGGGTGTGGCCGGCGACTGCCATCGTTGCCGCATCGTCCCGCCTGCATCTTGCTGATGGCGTTCTGGGACGTGCGCTTAAACACTGGTGTGTCATCGACCTTGGACGTATCGCCATCAGTGCTACACGACCGGGATGGCCCCGCGCCCTGTAGGTGCGCGGGCCCACCAGACGGCGAGCTTGATCCAGGTTTAGCGCCGCACGATCGTGAAGCCGTCAGCCTGAACGGCCACAGGCACCGTCATGGCGTTCGACGCTTCCTTACCCGCCAGATGACCGGAGCCGTTGTGGGCGTCAATCACGGCTGCGCCCTTGCCCGGCGACGCGACTGTGGTGTTCTCGGTGATGCGAGACGCGCCGCGCAGGAGCGCACTCCCGTGGCCGCCGTCGCCCAGCACGTATCGGGACACGAGTGGCTCGATCATCACCGCGTCCAGGCGGGCGGTGTCGTTCCCGCTCGCCGTGGTGGTGGCGGTGATGATCGCGGCGCCCGCTGGCAGCGCGGCCTGCAGAGTCACCGGGAGCAACGCACCAGGTGCGGAAGAGACGCTTTGGGCACCGATGTCACCGCAGCGGACGACGCCGAGCACCCGAGATCCCGAGCAGAACGTCGTGACTGCAGTGCTGCCGGGTTGCAGGTCAACGACCGGAAGCACCAGCCGGGACGGGCCGTCCGGGATGGTCAGGCTGACGAGCCGACGTATCCGCTGTCGCCGTACTGCGACTCACCGGTCCACGTCGAGGCAAGTATGACGACCGAAGCAGATCCGGCGAGCTGTCAGGCCTCCGCCTGCACCGTTGTCGAGCCGATGCGCTGGCTGACCACCGGCGTGCGGGCGATTGCTGCGACATCGGGTTCGCGTCCAGGGCCAGCATTGAGAGCAGGCCGTGGATGGTCGACTCGGCACCGGCGTTGTGGTTGAACCTGCCGTCAGCTTTGGCTGCGCGTCATGGCGCCGTGGTTCCCAAGCGGCCGTACCGGTCCTCGAGCCGGACGACATCCTCGCGCCAACCCGGGTCTGCGGTCGAGGCCTCCACGAGGACGGAGTCCTCGACGGCGCGCAGGCGGTGCAGCATGCCCGGGACCACGTGTACGGAGTCTCCGGGAGACAGGCTCACCACGCGCAGCGTGTCAGCCGAGTCGCCGAGGTCGATCTCGACCTGACCCGAGACCAGGGCGATGGTCTCGTCCTTCGCGTGGTGGTACTGAAGCGAGAGTGACTCGCCGGCGTTCACGAAGAGGAGTTTGCCGATATAGGAGCCCTCGACGAGCGCGAAGATCTCCTCGTGGCCCCAGGGCTTGTCCACGTGTTCTGCTGGGCGCACTTCGCTGTCTCGAGATGGCTGGTTCACTTTTGTCCTCACAGGTTCTGTGTTCACGGGTTCGCGGATGGGGCAGTGTGCTCCAGCCGGGCCACGCCGATCTTGGCGTCGGCCATGCCGTAGAACACATAGTGCACGCCGTCGATTGACTCGATGGCTGTCGGGAAGACGACGTTGGAGACGATGCCTTCGCGTTCGTCTGCTGTCTCGGGGGCAAGGATCGGTTTGTCGGTGCGGGCGATCACCTTCGAGGGGTCGTCGGGGTCGAGCAGCATCGCGCCCGCGGCGTACTCGACCTGCTGGGTGGTCGGGTCAAACCCGTCGGGGACGTGGCCGATCACGCCGTGATGGATCAGTAGCCAGCCCTCGTCCACGCGGATCGGGGGCGGTCCGGCGCCGATCTTGAGGTGCTCAAAGGCGTACTCGGGCATGGCGACCAGCCGGTGGTTCTCAGGTCTGGTCAGCGTGCGTATGTCCGCAAGAGCCCGCTCGACCGGGACATAGGAGATCCAGATGCCGGGACGTGGGTCGGTGACACCGGCCGGCAGATGCTCGATCTCACCGGGTCGCAGCCAGCCGAGATCCCACATGGGCCGGTGGAGCATCGCGTAGGACATCCGGCCGTCGGGGTCGGGCACCGGCTCAGGGAAGAACACCGCGTCCTTGTTGGGGAACATACACAGGTCGGTGTCAAGGTCCGGCTGGTAGGTGAACTGCACGGGGCCGAGGCGCCGCCACTTCTTCAGGTCGTCGGATACGGCCAGAGCCAGCCGCGGGCCGAGCGGCCCGAACGCGACATACGTCATGACGTGCACGCCCAGGCTCGGCACCCAGGTGACCCGTGGATCCTCGACTCCTGCGTTGTCGGCGCCGCGTTCCCAACCCTCGTCCGGGGCCAGGACGATGCCCTGCCGCTCGACGCCGACCGGAACCCCGTCGTGCAGGAGAACTTCGGCGAAACCGACGCGCGAGACATTCCCGTCCGCGACGACGCGCGGTAACAGGTAGAGCCGTCCGTCGGGCGTATGCCCACTGCCGGGGTTGAGCACCCCCATGGCTTCAAGCGGGTTGCCGGACTGGGGTGTCATCACGACGCCCAAACGGGTCAGGGAGTACGGGACGGTGGTCTTTATGGACAAGTGAATCAACCTTTCACGCCGGAGCCGAGCTCAGACGCGGTGAAGTGACGCTGGAAGGCCACGAAGAGGGCCACAGCGGGAGCGGCAAGGACGACGGCGCCGGCCAGGATCGCGCCATAGGGGTTGGTGGCGCGCCCGGCGACATTGTCGATGTAGTTCGCCAGGGATACCGCCAGTGGCTGCAGGCTGGCGTTCTTGGTGACCAGGAACGGCCAGAGGAACTCGTTCCACGGCCCTATGAAGGTGATCAGGACTGCCGTGAGCAGAGCAGGACGGACCAGCGGGAGCGCAATGGACCAGAGGATTCTCAGCTCGCTGGCGCCGTCGATGCGGGCTGCGGCGAAGAGATCCTCAGGCAGAGCCAGGAAGAACTGCCGGAAGATGAACACTGCGGTGGAGTTGATCGCGAACGGCAGGATCATCCCCATGTAGGAGTCACCGAGCCCATAGCTGCGCACGATCATCACGTAGAGCGGGATGATCAGCAGCTGGAACGGAACGACCAGCACGAGCAGCATCAACGCTAACAGGATGCCCCGGCCGCGGAAGTGCAGACGGGCCAGGGCGTAGCCGGCAAGCACCCCGAATACGACGGTGGCCAGGATGACCCCGCCGGTGAAGATGCCGGAGTTGGTCAGCGAACGCAGAAGGTCCAGGCTCGCGTTGACCTGCGCGTAGTTGTGCAGGGTTACACCATGGGTGGGGATGACCCCGGTTATCGAGGTGTCGCGCTTTGCCTGAAGAGAGCCGATGACCATGTAGTAGAAGGGGAACAGGAAGACGATGGCCCCGATGACGAGGGCGACCGTACGTGGCCAGCTGCGGGTCCGTGACATGTCAGTCCCTCTCCAGGAGAAGCCGGTTGATGAGCGAGATCACCAGGACGGCGATCACCAGGATCACGCCGATGGCTGCGGCGATGTCCGGATTGCCCTGCTCGATGCCTTTCTGGTACATGACGAGCACGGGGGATGCCGAGGCTCCGTCGGGCCCGCCACCGTTGGTCAGCAGGTACGGCTCGGTGAACAGGTTGGCTCCTGTGATCGTCGCGACGATCACCACCAGAGTGGTCGCCGGGCGGACTCCTGGGACGGTCACGTTCATGAACGAGCGGAACTTGCCCGCTCCGTCGACCGAGGCAGCCTCGTAGAGCTCCTTGGGCACGTTCTGCAGTGCCGCGAGGTAGAGCAGGATGAAGAACCCGAGCTGTTTCCAGGTGACGAAGATGGCGATGACCGGCATCGCCAGCACACTGTTGACCAGCCACGAGGGGTTGGGCGCCAGCGGGCCGAGCACTGTGTTGACCAGTCCGCCGCTGCTGAACAGGAACAACCACACCGCCACCACCGCGACGCTGGCCGTGACATACGGGACGTAGTAGGAGACTCGCAGGAAGGTGCGGCCGCGGACGGCGCTGTTCAGAGAGCTTGCCAGCACCAGGGATAGCACCACCGTCAGCGGGACGTTGATGATCAGGAACTCGATCACGTTCAGAAAAGAGCGTTGCACCGCCGGGTCGGACAGGGCTGCCTTGTAGTTGTCCAGGCCGACGAACGGCCGGGCCACCTGCACCCCAGGTGCGGTGAAGAAGTAGCGGTGGAAGCTCATGTATACGGCCAGGCCCAGCGGGTAGGCGAACACGACCGCAAGGAACACGACATACGGCGCGACCAGCGCCATCCCCAGCGGCTGACGGCCGAACAGGGTCGTCAACCGCCGGGAGCGGCGCTTGGGCGGCGGCATGGTTGGGCCAGAGTGGGCCACAGTCACCGTCGCGGTTGGCATGGTCGTCGGCCGATCAGGGCTGTCCGGCCAGTGTCGTGACCTTGGTGGCGGTACTGGTCAGCGAGGAGTTGACCGGTGTCTTGGCGAAGATCACCGACGAGGAGTAGCTGTCGCGGAAGGCCTGCCAGATGGCTATCGAGTTGTTCACGTCGGGCACCTCGACCGTGCGTGCGGCTTGGTCCGCGAACATCTTGTACGACGGGTGGGTGCTGAGGTAGCTGGCATACACGGTCGCGACGT
>Ga0209638_1003042_pt1 | contig 10134 bp, 7 predicted proteins | sample BarGraNGADG00211_FD_184490 | JGI IMG/M metagenome (GOLD analysis project Ga0209638, IMG submission 184490) | Arctic peat soil microbial communities from Barrow, Alaska - Barrow Graham LP Ref core NGADG0002-211 (SPAdes) (version 2) | ecosystem: Environmental > Terrestrial > Soil > Wetlands > Peat... | reverse complement strand
TGGCGGTGAGCAGTATCTACGGCAGGCAGGAATCTCGCGTCTACGCCAAAGCGATCTCGAAAGGCCAGGGCGAACGCCCGCTTTCGGACGAAGAGCAGAAGGCTCTCGAAATGGCCCTCAAGTAGGTGTAGCTCGCGCGGCGCGGAGACCGCGCGCTACGTCATGTGGGGCCGACCGATGCTTCGGCCTTTGGCACCCACTTTTCTGCGTTCTGGATCGAGGACTCGCTGTTGATCTTCAAGACATCGAAGACAAAAACAGGCACCGATAGGGAAGCAGAGCGCGCCACCGAGCGCGCCCTGATCCAGCGCTGCAAAAACGGCGACATCGGGGCCTTTGACGAGTTGTTCAAGCGCTACGAAAAGCGAGTCTTTAGCTGCGCATACCACATCTCCGGCAACCACAACGACGCCAGCGACATTACCCAGGAAGCATTTATCAGAGTTTTTAACTCAATTGGGACATTCCGCGGTGATGCGAACTTCCTGACATGGATATATAGGATAGTCACCAACGTCTATCTTGATGACAGGAAGAAATCGAAGGCGCACAGGCAAATCTCGCTTGATGAGTTCATAGATCTCGAAGAGAACTCGGTATCGAGGCAGATTGTAGATGAATGCCCTCTACCGGCCGAGATTGTGGAAAGTAAAGAAAGAGCTGCCGTGGTGCGGGAGGCAATCGCTACGCTGCCGGATTATCAGCGGGCAATTGTGACTCTCTATCACGTCGATGACCTCAGTTATGATGAAATTGCCGAGATTCTGCGCCTGCCAATCGGGACTGTGAAATCACGTTTGAACAGAGCCCGTCTGGCGCTGGCCGAAATTCTCGGAGACAGGCCGGAGCTTTTTGGATAGGAGTAACCTCGGCGACTCTCGTTGCGTCTACTACTTTTGGATTAGTCCCACATAATCTGAAATGATTACAGCCTCGCCGGAACTTTTTGGATAGATGCCTAGTCTAGGAACTAGGAAGACAGAAGGCATAAGAGCGTACTGTTGCAGGACGCGGGACAATGCATACGTTTTCCTTTGGGGATAAATGGGGAAGGGCAGTAACTCAGTTCATCACGCTAGGATGCGTGCGGCAGCCGACATTGGATGTCGGCGAAATCATACGGAGCAATTGACATGAAATGCACGAAAGCCCAGGAGTTGTTCTCCAGCTATTTGGAGAACACCGTCCAACCGCCAATGGGCGTGGCACTTGAACAGCACTTGGCAGAGTGTGATCGGTGCAAAGCGGAATACGGCAGGTTCCATGCTACTACGGTGGTGCTCGACGAGCTTCCCGAGGTGGAGCCGCCGGCGGATTTACACGCTATGATTATGGCGCGCGTCGAAGAGGCGCGCCGAACCACTCCCAGCCGCATCAAATGGTGGAGTTTCGATTGGCAGAGCGCGCTTACCGTGCGGGTCCCCGCAAAGGCGATCGCAGGATGCGCCGCGGCGCTTCTTGTTCTTGCTGTACTAGCCCAGTTCGGGCCTTTGCATACCGTGACGGCAAGTCTCCTCGGTGGTCAACGTGTAACGACCCATATCAACACGGAGGGCACCGCACCGGGACCGCTGCCATCCGGCTTCAAGGCCGATTCCAGCGCGCAGTATGTTGCTGTCGGAGCGGGGCTGTCCGTAGGAGTTCGTGTGGATTCAAAGAGCGCCAGCAGCACGGTATATATGATGCGCCTGGCGACTCCGAGCGATACTCCCGTCCAGGTTCAAGTTTCCATGCTGCCCAGCAGTGAACGAACGATAGCGCTGAAGCCCCTCTACAAGGGGTCGATATCCAGAGACCTGGAAGCGGCCGTTCCGATTGTAGTCACTCAGAGCAGCCGCGAGCCGATAGCGGACGTTGCAGTGGTCAAGTGGACAAGTGCAGGCCGAACGGTCGAGGAATATGTCTTCCTGCCGTCAGCGTTTGGCTCCGTCGGCGGCAAGGCACAGGTTTCGGCGGCGGTCTCCGCATCGGGTCAGGGCGCGTTCGACCTGTTGGATCAGCTTTCTGCTGACTATGGCGCAGTGATTCTGGCGCCAAACACGGTGAGTGATTCGGCGGAGCGAATGAGCGTTGATGCCGGAACCGTAAGTGACGCAATTGCAGAGGCGAGCCGGCAGGCGGAGCTGACCTCGCAGTTGGTTGGGTCTTCCGTCTACATCGTCAAGTAACACGAAGTCAACAACGTAATGGCAGGTTATCAGGGCACGGGGCCAACAAGCTCCGTGCCTTTTTGCGAGTGTGCTGAAGGGATTAGCCCTTGGGCTGGTGAAAGCGGCTCAGGGGGCACCCCATCCCATCTTGGAGAGGTACGATGAGTAAGACCGATATCGTGTTCATGCCGGTGCCGAAGGAGCTGGAGTTCCGCAATGGAACCCTGAAGCTCCCTGAGGACGGCTACATACTGCTGAAGAGCAATGCTTGGGAGCTGATGCCGGCTGCTGACAGGCTGAAGCGCGCCGTGGGCCGCGACTGGCGGATTACCGCGGACGCCGGCGTGGATGCGTCGGAGAATATCGTCACGCTCGCCTGTCATCCCAAGCTCGATACCGGCCCGGAAGGGTATCGGCTGGATGTGAACGATGCAGGCATCTTCGTCCATGCCACATCCCCGGCGGGAGTGTTCTACGGAGTGTGCACGCTCTGCCAACTGCTGGCGCAGTGCCCGGATGAACTGCCGTTTGTGGCGATCAAGGACTCCCCGGACTTTGCCACGCGCGGCGTTATGATCGATGTCAGCCGCGACAAGGTCCCGACCCTCGAGACGTTGATGGCATTCACGGATATGCTGGCCGGCTGGAAGATCAACCACGTGGAGCTATATACCGAGCACACTTTCGAGTATCGCAAGCACCCGGTGGTATGGAAAGACGCGAGCCCGATGACAGGCGAGGACATCCTGCGCTATGACGCGTTCTGCGCCGAGCGGTTCATCGAGCTTGTCCCGAACCAGAACACCTTCGGCCACATGACCCGATGGCTCGAGCACGAAGAATACCGCGATCTTGCCGAAGCGCCCTACGGCTGCGACACTGTCTGGGGCCATCGCCCGTTCCCATTCACCCTTAGGCCGTCCGACCCGCGCAGTTTGGAGCTTGTAAAGGACCTTTGCGACGAGCTTCTGCCCCATTTTCGCAGCAAGCTGTTCAACGTGGGCATGGATGAGACAGTTGATCTCGGCAGGGGCCGCAGCGAGGAAGAGTGCAAGGAGAAAGGCGTCGGTCGGGTCTACTTCGACTACCTGTTGAAGGTGTACAAAGAGGTCAAAAAGCGCAAGCACACGATGCTCTTCTGGGGCGATATCATGGTGCATCATCCTGAGTTGATCCCTGAGCTGCCGAAGGACACCATTGCTCTGGAGTGGGGCTACGAGGCCGATCACCCGTTCCTCGCGGACGGCGAGAAGTTCAAAGCGGCGGGCATCCCGTTCTGGGTATGTCCGGGAACCTCCACCTGGAATACTATAGCGGGCCGCACGGAGAACTGCCTGCGCAATCTCGAAAACGCCGCCGAAAACGGCCTAGCCCAGGGCGCGACGGGTTACCTCAACACCGATTGGGGCGACAACGGCCACTGGCAGTATTTGCCCGTGAGCTACCTCGGGTTCCTGGCCGGGGCCGGAGCGAACTGGAACGCCGGCAATAACGGCTTCGACTCGATAGCGAGAGCGCTCGATGTCCACGTGTTCCAGGACAAGGCCGGGCTGATGGGCGGAATCGCGTATGATCTCGGCAACGCCTACTTGCAGATAGAGAAGCGATTGCACAACTCCACCGTCTATTGGCACGCGCTTTCAAAGCCGCTCGATACTACGGCGATGATCGATGATGTCCAGCCGGAGGAGTACGAGAAGGCGGAAGCGATCGTGAAGAAGGCCCTCGCCGACCTCAAACGAACGCGGATGACCGCGCCCGACGCCGAACTCATCAAGGCCGAATACACGAATGCGGCGCGGATGATGCTCTTGGGCTGCGCGATGGCCCATATTCGCTTCGACATTAAGGACGGCAAGGACGTCTCCCTAGCAAAGGCAGCCGCCAAGAAAGAGCTGGAGCAAGTGATAGCCGAGCACGACAGGCTCTGGCTCGCCCGCAACAAGCCGGGCGGACTAGTAGACAGCAGAAAGAGGTTCGAGGACCGGCTGGCAGAGTTGTAGCTCGCGTTTTACTCCCTCCCAAAGGGTACAATCCTCGTGGGAGGGGATTACAATGCGCATAGAGTTATATGGTTCAACTGAGGCTAAGCTCGAGGATGTGATCGAGCAGCTTTCCATACGCTACGGGCTTGAGGACCTGACGCCTGAGGAGTTGGTAGACGCGCTGTTGGATATGGCGGTCGATTTCGTCGTGTTGGAGCAGGCGGCAAGTCCGCCCGCGCGCGATAGGCTGATCGCTCTATGCGGTCAGAAGATCATGGCGCGAGGCTGAGCCGCCGGTGCTCTGCCGCTGCGTAGTGGCCGGTCTCTGTCCCGGCCTACGCGCGGGTCACCAAGCATGAGTCAGCATTAGTTCGGGTGCTGCTTGGCTACTCTGCTTCGTCGTCGTCTATCGCCCAGGCTTTTGCCTCCGCCGCGCAGTATACGCACAGCAATTCCTCACGCTCAAAGTCGTCGCTGTAGACCTTCACCGGTCTGCCGCAGCGCTCACACTGAGGCCTGTCCTTCAGACCTCCACCTGACCTTGTCTTGGGCCTGTCTCTTAAGATTCGCTCCAAGATTCGCACCTCCGATAAGTTACCTCGGACAATCGTGGCATGAACACTCTCGCGACTGCTGTGCAGACGCTGTCGTGTTCGCCACGAAGGGACGAAAATGCTCTGCATTTTCGAAGGTAAGAATTCTATACCCCGACCGGTGCAGACTCCAACCACATGGGCTTGTCGGAATCGAAACGTTATCTCTGCTGCAATATAGCCCAAAATCGCGGAATTGGCAATCGCGATTTATGGCAGAACAAACCCTTCCCTTCACTATTGCCTACTGCCTATTGCCTGCTGCCTTGCTGTAGGCGTCAAAGGATGGCTTGCGCCTGTGGTCTGTGGCGAGGAGTCCCATTGATTCCTCTCCGCCGCAGATCGCCTTCGGATAGTCCCGCAGCTCGAACCAATAGAGAGCCTTGACTTCGGGGATCGCGCTCAGTTCCCGGTAGATGCCCCTCAAGTGCTCCGCCTGCATCTCTTCGGTCACGCTGCCGCCGGTCGGGAGGCCTGTCTCGGTAATCCAGAGCGGCTTCTTCGCGTCGCCGTTCTTCTTCATCACCTCGACCGTGCCTCGCACTAGCTTTGCGCAGTAAGCCGGACCCTCGTTCGCGGTGGAAAGCACGTATGGATGCACGTTGACGACGTCGAAGTAGGGTTTGCCTCCTGCATCGTAGATCTTCTGCAGGAAGTTCTCGACTTTGAGCGGCGCCCAGGGGTTCGGGATGATCCCATTCATCTGCAATCCGCCGAGCACTATGGTAGTTTTCGGGTCAACGCTCTTCGCGGCCTGGTAGGCGCTTTTGAGAATCCGCACGTAGGTCGGAGCGTCAGGCACGGGCCTGTAGAAATCCGCGCCGTTCTCCTCGTTCCATATCTCCCAGTGGTGGATGTCATTCTTGTAGCGGCCAACGACCCGGCGGACGTATTCCTCCCAGTCCTTCATATCCTTGGGCGCGAAGCAGTCCCAGAAGCCCTTGACCTCTTCAGGCTTCACTCCGCTCGCCCAAGCGGGGACGCTCATCAGTGGGCATAGAATATCGATCTTCGCCTCGCGGAGCTGCTTCACGACGCGGTCGGGCTTATCGAACACCCACTTGCCGCGCTCCGGCTCCACCGAGGTCCACCTGATCCCCATTCGCACCGACTGCACGTGCGCGTCCTTCATCGCCTGAATCAGGTCGGGTATGTCCTTGTCCTCGGTCCAGACGAAGTCGTGGTTCACGCCGAAGAGAAGTTTGCCCTTCGCCGCCGCCGCCCCGGCTTGTCCGGCCATTGCCGATATGAGAACGAGAACGAGCAGTATCTTCATGCGATTGCCTCCAGGCGTCTGATGCATCCAAGCGCGACCGCGGTATTGCCGCCCAACTGTTCCACTTCCCTGCCGATTCTGCGGCACTCCTCCAGCGCAAGCGTGTGATTCTGCGGCTTCGGTGCAGGGCCAACCAGCCGCTCAAAGCTGCCTGCGTATATCCGTGCCAGCACGTCATCGGGAAGCCGCATGCCGCGGATAATGCCTTCGTCCGATTCGCCCAGCAGCGCATCCGCCCCGGCGTCCACGCCGAACTCATCCTCGGATTCCAGCCAGCGCGTCACCATTTTCGCACGACTCTTGGCCTCGTCGAGCTTCTGATCTCCCATACTGTCCGTGCCGAAGATGATCCGATCGGCGTGCCTGACGAAGAACTCCCTAGCCGATGCGGGGTCGCGTGACATATTGTAGAGCATCTCCACACCCGGCGCGAGGTCGAAATGCGCCTTCGGGAACCGGTCAAAGAGCGCCGATGCGCGCGGCAAATCCGCCGACAGGAAATAGAAGTGCGCGAATATGACCCTGAGCCCGGGGTGGCGTATAAGAACGTTTTCGACCTCGGTATAGAGCTGCTCCTTCAGCACGAAGCTCTCGTCGTAAGCCCAACCGGCTTCCTTCGCCCAACCGGGGATCAGATCGCGGTCCCAGAACTCCTCGGGGTCCGCGACGTGCCAGAGGATCGGCAGCCCAGCCTCCTCCGCGCGCGAAAACGCGGGCTCGTAATACTCGCTGTCGATTGGAATATCGACCGTCTTCCGATGCGTCGGCTTGGTCTCGATCAACTTCATCCCATCTGCCCCGAGCGCGATCATCCGGTCCACCTGCTCATTAAGCGAGGGCGTGGAGATCGCACCCGAGCTGAAATGCGCCGCGTGATCCAGGCCAAGGAACGTGTGGAACCGAGTCGGGAACTGCGCCTTGGCGGCAAAGAGCACGGGGTTATCGTTCACGGTCCGCTGATCCGCAACCGACGCCACGCCCATCCGCTCCGCGCCGATAGCTTCGCGGATCGCATTCAGACCTTCGACATCCTCCGGTTTCCAGAGGTGAGTGTGAGAATCGATCATCAAATCAGTGCTTCCCCTTCAGCGCGTTCTTGAACGATACATGCTCCAGCTTCGCCTTGGTCCCGACGAGCTTGCCATCAACGAATAGGCTGTAGCCCTTGGGAGCGCCTGTGTAGCGACCCTTGGCGCGATTGTCCCACACGATGCTCAGCATGTGGCCTCGATACGGCACCTTGTCCAGCCTGAAATGGTCCCACGGCGCGCCGACTACCGGATACAGCTCGACGGTGTCATCGTTTCTTGGCACAAGCCCGCCGACAAGCCGAATGATCAGGTCGTTATACGTCGAATGGAAGTAGTCCGGGCAGCCGTACATCTGGCCATCGTCCGCATTGCCTTCTTCATGGATATTGGGCTGTTTCCACGTGCCCTTGTCCTCGTACTGGAGCTTCGTGTAGGCGTCCAGGAACTGATACAGCTTGCCGGGCGTCACCCCAGGGGCCTTATACACCCGAATGCCATTCGCGAGCGCGTTTGCGACGATGCTCTCGGCGTGCGGCCACACAGGCCCATTCCAGTTACACAACTGCACGTTTGGCGTATACATCGGGCAGTTCATATCGCAAGTCGTGATCGGCCACTTGCCCCAGAACTGCTTCGGATCGAGGATGCTCTTGAACGCCGAGGCTTTGTCCTTATCCGGCAGCCCGAATGCAAACGGGTAAATGCCGACGCACTCCTTCACCATCGCCTTCTGAGATGTGCCCTCCTTGGTCGAGTAGAAGTAGCAAGTCTTGGAATCCCACATTTCGCTCTGGACTGCACTCTTCAGGCGGTCAGCCATCTGGTCAAAGGTCTTGGCCTTTTCCGGATCGCCAAGCTCCCTCAGAGCCTCGGCTACCTCACGAGCGTTAGCATAGTAGTATGCATTGTAATCCGGGCGGCACAGCTTCGTTTCTTTGCTTCGGTCGTAGTTGTTGAAATAGAACCACGCGGGCTGCCACTCCATGCCAGTCGCCCAGTGATTGGGCGGCGAGAGGAGAGTCCAGTTCTGACCTGGCCACACATAGCCAGCCGTTCGCTGCGTATCCTCCTGCCACGCCGGCAGCAGTTCCGCGAGGCGTTTCCTGTCCGGGTGAACGAGATACGCGCCCCACAGCGTCGATGCGATCCAGTGCGTATACCCCCCGAACCGCCGCCCATCAGGCTCCCGCCGCTTGCCGAGGATATCCGCTTGCCCATAGGCATACTTGCCGTCCGCCAGCCACCGCACTTCGTCCATTATGTGCGGCGCGCTGTAGGTGATGTGCCGCGTGTAGCCGCCGCGTTTGCCCTCGTAGAAGCCGGGGATGCCGTTCTCTTCGGCATAATTCGCTCGCACGACGAACCACCGATAGTAGTAGCAGCGTTTCCAGATCGGGTCGGGGCAGTCGAAAGTCGGTATCTCATCCGCCAGCCACTTCTCGGCCTCAGCCCGCTGCTTGTGCGAGCGAAGCCGCAGCGCCTGCCCGAATCTATCGTATTCCATCATTGCCGAGAATGGGTATCGCGAAAGCTGATCAGGCTCGACCGCGAGGCTCTTAAGCTCCTTCGCCATCGCCTTCACAGACGCGGGCGTCTGCGACACCGGCGCAGGCTCGTCCGTTGCCATCTTCACCGGCTTATCGAGCCCAAACGAGGTCGCAACCTTCTTGACCTCATCCGGCTTGAGCGCGGTGTTCCAGATCATCACATCGGCAATCGAGCCAGAGAAGACCTCCCTGGTATCCCAGCCGCCGATTGTCCAGTCCTCAGGGTCTTTCGGCCACGGATTGACCTGCGACGAACCGACCTCGTGTCCATTCACGAACGCACGCGCAGTGTGGGCCGAATCCATCGTCACCGCGACAAAGACCCACTCATATTCAGGCAGCGGGGTCTCGATGATCCAATCGTGCCCCCATATCGCCAGCTTGATCTGGTTCAGGCTCACAACAAGTCCGCCCGAGTCGGCTGCCCCAACGACCTGCCCAAACGCGTCACCGACGGGCTTCACCTTCCCCGCAAGCGTGAAGTTGTCGCGGAAGTTGAGCTTCGGCAGCGTGCCGAGCTTGATAGGCTCCGAGTACCTGAACCTGGTGCCCCGGTATGCGGGGTCGCGCTCACGCCCTTTGATACCGAACGTGGAGTCGAGAACTACGGTGCCGGGGGGTGGTGTTTCTATCGAATACTCCGCCGTTGGACTTGGAAATCCGCCCGGTCCCATCCACCTGAGTCTATGCACCTCGGCCCCAGTCGCGACCGCGACCCCGGCGCATAGCGCAACTAGCGTCAAGCAGATCAAGAACAGCCTCATGAGCGTGCCTCCATTCCATCCAACTCTACTGCACCTTATATGCCTGCATCAGGTGCTCTCTCGTCAGCCGTCTCTGGTTCAGGAACACTCCCTGTCCGGCGTGGGCGTCAAGAAACGCAACGAGTTCATCAACCAGCTTCGTCCGCACCGCCATGCTGCCCCCCTCGGCGATCTCCTTCTGCAGCGCCATATCCTTCAGCGCATAGTCCGTGGAATCAAGCAGCGCCGCAACCGATGCGTCACCCGCCGCTTCACTCGCGAGAGCGTCCTTCGCCGCTGAAAGCCGCTTGATGTAGCCCTCCAGCTCGGCCGGTTTCTTCAGGCTGGTTCCAGGAATGCTGCAGCCGAGCCGAGTCGTGTCCTCAAGCGCCGCGTAGAGCTTGCCAACGCTGCCCGCGAGCTTGCCGAACCGCGATACGCAGAACTCCGAGACTATAGCGTCCACATCCGCGTCCGGGTTCCACGCGAGCCGCGCCATTGTGTAGTGGTTCAGTTCGTAGGTCAGCCAATCGCCGGGCTCGGAGTAACTCGATATCCCCGCCGACCCGATCTTCATATACCACTTGAGGTCGGCCTGCATGTAGTGTGGGATGATTATCGGCAGCGACTCCCACGCGTATTTGCGGTAGTAGGAATAAACCGACATGTCACCCGCGAAGCTCTTCTTCCACGCCTGAATCGCGCTCGCATACTCAGCGTTCTTCGCAGACGTTGGGTCGTATATCTGCACCTCGAAGCACTGGCCTATCGGGCAGAAATCGATCAGCACCGACTTATCCATCGGCGGG
>Ga0209638_1003041_pt1 | contig 10136 bp, 10 predicted proteins | sample BarGraNGADG00211_FD_184490 | JGI IMG/M metagenome (GOLD analysis project Ga0209638, IMG submission 184490) | Arctic peat soil microbial communities from Barrow, Alaska - Barrow Graham LP Ref core NGADG0002-211 (SPAdes) (version 2) | ecosystem: Environmental > Terrestrial > Soil > Wetlands > Peat... | reverse complement strand
GGTGGGCATCTTCCCGAGCGCCAAAAAGGAAAAAACGGGACCTCGAGTGGCGGGCTTCCACAGGGACCAGTCGGGTTATCGAAGATCATGGCTGACGACAGCGAGGCGAAGTGCGAAAGTCAGGCTAGGATGGAGTTCACCGACAGTTCAGACCGCGTTTTCAAAGCCTTGCCGGATTCTGCCTAAATGACGTTGCGAAACCCCTGCCGGGGTGGCGCAGACGATCGTCTCTTGTCGTCTGCGTTTGTTTGCGAGATGGACCACAAAGAATGATGGTCCGCCCCACTGGCTAGCCGATCCCCGCTTCGCGCAGAAAGCGGGCGGATTCCTCCGGCGAGGTCGGGTTGATGTAGAACCCCGTCCCCCATTCGAAGCCCGCCACCTTCGTCAGCCTGGGGATGATCTCCAGGTGCCAATGGTAGTGCGCCAGCGGGGCATCCTGAACGGGCGCGCTGTGCACCACGAAGTTGTACGCCGGACGCTCCAGCGCCCGGTCGATCTTGCGCATGGTGGACCGCAGGATACAGGCCAGATTCTGCAGCGTGGGCGCGTCGGACTCCTCGAAGTGGGATTCGTGCCGTTTCGGCAGGATCCACGTCTCGAACGGGAAGCGCGGCGCATAGGGTTCGAGCACCGTGAACCGGTCCGTTTCCGTCACCAGCCGCGCGCCCGCCGCGCTCTCCTGCCGGATGATATCGCAGAAGATGCACCGCTCCTTCAGGTCGTAGAACAGCTTGGCGCCGTCCACCTCTTCTTTGACGCGCTTGGGAATCACGGGCAGCGCGATGAGCTGCGAGTGGGGGTGTTCCAGGCTGGCTCCGGCCGCATCCCCGAAATTCTTGAACAGGAGAATGTAGCGGAACCGGCGGTCCCGCTTGAGATCGTTGACCCGCTCCTTGAAGGCCCACAGCACCTCTTCGATCTGCCGTTCCGGCAGGTCGCAAAGCGTCGCGGCGTGGTCGGGGCTCTCGATGATGACCTCGTGCGCGCCGATGCCGTTCATCTTGTCGTACATTCCCTCGCCCTGACGATTGAGATCGCCCTCGATTCCCAGCACCGGGAACTTGTTGGGCACCACGCGCACGCGCCATCCAGGCTCGTCGCGGGCGCCGCCGTCGCGGTAGGCCAGGATCTCCGGCGGCGTCTTGCGCTCGTTGCCGGAATCGAATGGGCAGATTCTGGCGACAGCCGGAGGGACCGTCTGGCGGATGAAATCGCCGGGGCGTTTCGCGCGGTCGGTGGCGATGATCACCCATCGGCCCGTGATGGGGTCTTTACGCAATTCGGGCAAGCGGGGGGAGTCCTCCGAGGTGGGTTTCGAAATGCAACAGACGATTATAGCGTGGCCGGCGCTCGACGCTAATGTGGTGGCGCGGACGATCGTCTTTTGTCGTCTGCGTTTGTTTGCGAGATCTGGCAGGCCACAACAAACGATGGCCTGCCCCACTAACTTTTGCGCCAGGCATTCCGGATCCACTCGATGCGCGGAGCTTCCTCGAGAATCACGCCGACGATATCGAAGCGGGTCTTCTCCCAGTCCACGCCGGCGCGGCGCGCGTAGTCGCGGGCGGCCCGCTCGACATACGTCCGCTTCTCCCGGTCCACGGCGCGATCCGGAGTTCCGAAATCGGCGGACGCGCGCGTCTTGACCTCCACGAAGACCAGAGTCCGGCCGTGCCACGCCACCAGGTCGATTTCGACGCCGCCGTAAGGCGGGCGGTAGTTGCGGGCCACGATGGTGCACCCCTGGCGGCGCAGGTAGCGATGCGCCAGATCTTCGCCGATGCGCCCGTGGTCGTCCCGCAACGCGCGCCGCCTGAGCGCATCCGCCGCGCGATAAAGCAGACCGATCATAAGTCCGCTGCCCTCCCTTGAGCGCGCAGTTGCTTGCGCTGTTGAATCACTTCGTTCATCTTCATGGACACTTCTCCCTTCGTCGCCCCAGGAGGCACCGCGATATGCAGCCGACCGCACAAGTTTAGTTGTGCGACTGTAGGGGGAACCTTATGCCACTCCGCTACACGCTTTACCAGAGATCGCAAACCGCGCCCGCCAAGCAAGCCAACTTTGACGTCGGCCTCGCGGATAGCCTCGTCGAAGGTGGCTCGCCCGTCCTGAACCTTGTACCCGTTCACGTCTCCCATGATGTGCCACCGGCCAAGTATGTCGCCGATCACCACGACAGACTCGTTGTTCAACAGCGCCAGGACGTAGGCATTCGCGCCAGTCTTGTGCCACTGGTACTCAGAGATCTGAATGATCTCGGGCGGGAAGGAGACCTTAAACAGGTCAACCTGCTCGGCGTAGCTCTGAAGCTTATTTACGTCGTCAATGCGGCTGAGGTCCAGCAGCGGGTTGCGCTTCTTGAGCTTCTCGATCTCCGCAACGATCTGGCTGATTCCCTTGCCGCGCAGATCGGTGTTCTGACCCATCCCAAACAGCGTGGGCAACGTCACCAAGGAATGTTTAGCTGTGGCGTCCACGTAATCTAGAAGAATACAGTCGTCTTTGGCGATGAAAACGCCGTTCTTGCGCGCCTCCAGCAGGTTTCCGATCCCGTCCGGTATGCGGGTGCCGCGCCCTACGATCTGCGTGTACAGCCCCTCGCTTTGCGTGGGCCGCGCCATCCCGATGCAGCTCACGGTCCAGTCGTCGTACCCCTCCGTTAGCAACTCGCAATTCACCAGGACCGTTAAGTCCCCCTTTCGGTGGAACGCCAGCTTTGCGGCGCGGTCGGGGTCGCCGCCCCAGACCGCCTCGGAGGCGACGCCGTGGCGTTTGAAGGCGCTGGCGATGTCCTTGGCGTGCTGCACGTCCACGGAGAAGATAACCGTCTTGCGACCGTTGGCGTGTTCCTGCCAAGACCGGGCGATGAGATCGTTGCGGGCGTAGGTATTGACGGCGCTTCCAAGCTCCGCTTGGTCGAAGTCGCCAACCTTGTTGTGAACGCCGCTTAGATCCACGCCCGTCTTGACTCGGATGCCGCGCATCTCGGACAGCCAGCCGCTACGAATGCCGAAGAGGATGTCTTTGTCGTCAACGATTTCCTGGAAGATCTCTCCCAGCCCCTTGCCGTCCGCTCGGTTGGGGGTCGCTGTGACGCCCAGCAGCAGGAGCTTGGGGTTCTGCATGAAGTGGTCTATGACGGTGCGGTAGCTCTGCGCTGTGGCGTGGTGAGCTTCGTCTACCACAAGTGCGTCGAAGTCCGCGGGGTCGAACTGTGTGAGGCGGGGACTACCCTTGCGCCCGATGGTCTGAACACCGGCCACGACGAGCTGCGCGCCACCGGCTGTGCGGTCTCCCATCTCTACGCCCACTGTGCGGCCTGAGTTCCAGCGCTTCAGCTTGTCCAGGGCTTGGTCGGTAAGCTCGGTGCGGTGGTCTAATACCATCATGCGACCGGCGAAGCCCAGCTCGTCTGGGAGGGCAGAGAAGAGGGGAGTCTTCCCAAGTCCGGTTGCCATCTTTACTAATTGGCATCGCACGCCCGCGGCCAGCTTCGCTTTAATTTTCTGAATGGTTTGAGCCTGGTAGTCGCGTAGTTTCATGCTCTATCTCCAGGTCCGGTGAAAAAACTTTCTTTTCCGGGCCGGCGACGGCACCCCATGCAATTCTTGAGATGAGCATTTATGCCCTCTGCCAGCTCCAGGGTTATCAGGAGGAGGAACTCACCACATAGGGAACGGCTCAAAAGCAGGGCCACTTCACGGAATCTTACAAACATGTCCACCCTTCCTTGGGTGGGGCGGACCTCGGGCCCCCAAGCAGGGGCCGACAGCGCCCCGGTCGTGCCCGATCCCTACAAACGCCCCATTTATTTCACCACCTCGAATTCAAACTCCATCGCCTTCCCCCGCACCACGTAGCACAGGTAGTACTCCCAAAACCGCCGATACCGCGGGAAGCGGTTGACCAGGAACTCGAACCCGAGCCATTTCCAAAACGCCAGCAATTTGACCCGCACGGAAATCTCGCGAAATCGGGCTTTCGAATAGTAGCCGAACCCGCCGTGGTTCTCGCCGAAATAGCGGAAGCTGAAGCTGTTCAGGTGGCTCTTGTGGGTGGGATCGCAGAACGAGCTGAAATCGGTGTAGTGCGGCGTCTCGATCCGCACCGTGCCGCCCGGGCGCACCAGGCGGTGAAATTCCTCCATGGCGCCGACGACGTCGCTCACGTGCTCGATCGCGTGAATGGCGGTCACGCGGTCGAACGAACTGTCGGCGAACGGGTAGGGCAGCCGATCCAGGTCCACCAGCACGTCGGCGCGGCTGGCGGGGTTCCGGTCGATTCCGATGGAACCCGGCTGCTTGCGAATTCCGCAGCCGACGTCGAGTATTCTCATCCGAAAACCCGCTCGAAGATCTTGTCCACGTTCCGAAGCTGCCGCTCCAGGGAAAACGCTTCGGCGATTCGTTCGGGCGAAAGCGCCGCGCGGATCTCCGGGTCGGCCTCGATCGCGGCGCGGAAATCGCCTTCTTCTTCCCAGGCGCGCATCGCGTGGACCTGCACTATGCGGTAGGCTTGCTCGCGCAGCATGCCGGCGGCCGCCAGGTCCTGTAGCAATTGCCCGGAGAACACCAGGCCGCGGGTCATCTCCAGGTTGCGGCGCATGCGTTCCGGGTGGACCAGCAGCTTGTCCACCAGTTCGGTGGTTTTCTCGATCAGGTAGTCGGTCAAGATGGTGGAATCCGGCAGGATGACGCGTTCCACCGAGGAATGGGAGATGTCCCGCTCGTGCCACAGGGCCACGTTCTCGAACGCCGCCTGCGCGTTGGCCCGCACGACCCGCGCCAGGCCGCAGATCTGCTCGGAGGTCACCGGGTTGCGCTTATGCGGCATGGCCGAGCTGCCCTTCTGGCCGCGCGCGAAATACTCCTCCGCCTCGCGCACCTCGGTGCGCTGCAGGTGGCGGACTTCGTACGCAATCTTCTCGCACAGCGCCGCCGCCAGCGCCAGCGCCGAGACGAACGCCGCGTGCCGGTCGCGTTGGATGACCTGGGAAGCCACCGGCGCCGGCGCCAAATGCAGCCGCGCGCAGATGCGCTCTTCCACTTCCGGCCCGATGTGGGCGAACGTCCCCACGGCGCCCGAGATCTTGCCCACCCGCAGGTCTTCCGCCGCCGCGCGCACCCGCGCCAGGTCGCGCCCGGCTTCCTCATGCCAGATGGCGAACTTCAGCCCGAAGGTGATCGGCTCGGCGTGTACGCCGTGAGTGCGGCCGATCTGCACCGTACGCTGGAACTCCAGCGCGCGGCGTTTCAGCGCGGCGCGCAGCCCTTCCAGGCCGCGCAGCAGAATCGCCGACGCCTGTTGCAGCAACAGCGCCTGCGCGCTATCCACCACATCGTTGGAGGTGAGCCCGTAGTGCAGCCAGCGCGACGCATCGGCATGACCCGCGGCAGCCATGCTCTCGGCGACGGCGGTGGTGAACGCGATGACGTCGTGCCTGACCTCCTTTTCGATTTCCAGGATGCGGCCAACATCGAAGGCGGCGTGCGCGCGCAGCAGGCGCGCGGCCTCGTCCGGGACCACGCCCAGCTCGGCCAAGGCCTCCGAAGCCGCCAATTCGACTTCGAGCCACTGCTGAAATTTGTTCTGGTCGCTCCAGATCCGGCCCATTTCGGGCCGCGTATATCGGGGAATCATGGCTCCTCTTAGAACCGAAACACTTCCGTCGGCGTGCGCTGCGCGGCGATGGACAGCCGCGTCTCCAGGCCGCGGCGCTCCAGCGCCTGGGTGGCCACCAGCCGCACGATTTCGGGGTGGTTGTTCTGTTCGCTGATGTGGCCCAGCACCAGGTGCGCGGTCGAAGAATCCAGATCGCCCAGCAGGTAGTCCGACATGACCAGGTTCGAAAGGTGCCCCACCCGGCTCATCACGCGCTGCTTGACGGACCACGGGTAAGGGCCCACCTTCAGCATATCGAGATCGTGGTTGGCTTCGAGCAGCAGCAGGTCCGTGCGCCGCAGATGGAACTTGACCGATTCCGGGATATAGCCAAGGTCCGTAACCACGCCGATGCGCACGCCCTGCGCTTCAAAGCGGAAGCCCACGGGGTCCAACGCGTCGTGCGGCACGCCGAAGCTCTGGACTTCGATATCGCCGATCCGCAAACTCGCGCCCGCCTGAAACTTCTCGAGGCGCGGCGGCCGGCGTTCGCCCCAATCGATGGCCGGCTCCGTAAGCCAGGTCAGATAAATCGTGGCATAAAGGTCCTGGTTCCGCGCGAGCACGGGCAGGCCGGCCACGTGATCGGAATGCTCGTGGGTGATCAGGATGGCATCGACGCGCCGGAGATCTTCGCCGATAGCGGCCAGCCGCTTGCCGAGTTCCCGCATGCTCAGCCCGGCGTCCAGCAGGATGCGCGTATTTTCGGTGGCCAGCAGGGCGGCGTTCCCGGAACTGCCGCTGGCCAGCGCGCAGAATTTGACGATGCCAGCCTCCCTTGACACTTCAGAATACACCAAGCGCCGCCGCCCGCCCAAGGAATCGATGCGCTCGCTGCTATTATATTGAGTGGCTATCAGTTATGACGCCGGCAGTGGAAACGCCCCGAAGACCGCAGTTCGCCTGGAGTGAGATCGCCTGGTTCGGCGCGCTAGCGATTGCGTGCTACGCGCCCGTCCTGCTGGCCATGATGCGGCAGTGGGACTCCGATCCGGATATGAGCCACGGCTTTTTCGTGCCGCTGGTCGCCGGATTCATCGTGTGGCGGCGGCGGGAAGAGCTATTGGCCATCGAGGCGCGGCCGAACTGGTGGGGCTTGGCCGTGGTCGCCTATGGCGCGGTCCAGCTTTGGATCGGGACGCTGGCCGTCGAGTTGTTCCTGACGCGCACGGCTTTCGTGATTACGCTGATCGGGGCGGTGTGGCTGCTGGGCGGAACTCGGATCCTGCGCAAGCTCGCTTTCCCGCTGTTCCTGTGCTTCTTCATGGTTCCGATTCCCGCCGTGATCTACAACAGCATCACGTTTCCGCTCCAGATTTTGGCAAGCCGCCTGGCCGAGCATGCGCTGGACCTCCTGGCGGTGCCGGTTTTGCGCGAGGGCAACGTGCTGGTGCTGCCGAACCAGACCCTCTCCGTGGTGGAGGCGTGCAGCGGCATTCGCTCGCTGCTTTCGCTGACTTTCCTGTCTCTGGTCTACGGGTACTTCTTCGAGTCCAAGACCTGGATCCGCGTGACGTTGTTCCTGTCCACCGTTCCGATCGCGATCATTGCCAACGGCAGCCGGGTGACCTTGGCGGGAATCATGACGCAAGTGAAGCCGGAGTGGGCGGAGGGCGCCTTCCACACGGCTTCCGGCTGGGTCATTTTTATGGTCGCCCTGGTGATTCTGATGTTGTTCCATCAGGCGATTGTCAGGATCTGCCGCTACCTGGAATCAAGGAGGGGCCATGCGCTTTCTTAACGGCAAGTACGCCCTGTGGCTGACGGCCCTGCTGGCGGTTCAAGGCGGGGCTTACTACGCCATCGCTTCGCGGCCGGAGCTCACGCCTCCGGTCGGCCCTTTAGCGTCGTTCCCAACCGTACTTTCCGGCTGGGAAATGGTCCGGGACTACCCGATCGAGAAGGAGATTCAGGACGTCCTGAAGGCGGACGATACCTTGAACCGGGCGTATAGCAGCCCGGCGGCGAACGCGGGCGTGCTTTTCTTTGTCGCCTATTTCAAGACGCAACGCACCGGGGCCACCCCGCATTCCCCGAAGAACTGCCTGCCCGGCTCGGGGTATGAGCCGGTGGAGACCCCTACAACCATCTCGATCGACGTCGCCGGACGCGCGACCCCGTTGGTGGCCAACCAATACGTGGTGGCGCGGGGAGAAGATAAAGTGGTGGTGCTGTACTGGTATCAAAGCCACAATCGCATCATCGCCAACGAGTTTTCGGCGAAGTTCTGGCTGATCGCCGATTCGATTCGCTATCGGCGCAGCGACACCGCTCTGGTGAAGGTCCAGGTCCCTGTTCGCGGCAGCGATGCCGAGGCCGGCGTCAAGATCGCGGCGGCGTTCGTGCAGGCGATGTACCCCGCCCTGGAGAGGCAGTTGCCGCGGTAGCCGTTGCCGGGTCACCGGCCTACGCGCGAACCGGAATTATGCCCGACCCCTTGCGCATACTCTTTATCGGCGAAACTGGCGCCGATGCCATCGCTGCCGAGTTGCAGCGGGGCGGTTACGATCCCGCGTTCGAGCGCGCGACCACGCGCGAAGAACTGAGTGCGGCGCTCGGGGCAGGCTGCGACATCGCCATCAGCGATTTCGCGGTGGGCGATTTTGGGGCATTGGAAGCCCTGCGCATCATTCCCGAGAGGGGCATCGATCTGCCGCTCATCGTGGTTTCCGGCGAGATCGCGGAGGCGGACATTCTGGCGGCGCTCAAGGCCGGAGCGGCCGACCACTTGAGGCGCGGCGCCCTGATGCGGCTCAACGCCGCGGTGGAGCGCGAAATCCGCGCCGCCAAGATGCGCCGCGGGCGCGCCCGGCTGGAGGAGCAATTCCGGCAGGCCCAGAAGATGGAGGCGGTGGGCCGCATGGCGGGGGGCGTGGCCCACGATTTCAACAACTTGCTGACCGTAATCACCGGATACAGCGACCTCCTGCTTGCGGGCGGCGATTTGAAGGACTCGCAGCGGACGGCGCTGGAAGAGATCCGGCGGTCGGCCGAGCGCGGCGCCCAACTGACGCACCAACTGCTGGCCTTCAGCCGCCGCCAGCCGCTCGAGCCCCATATCGTTCGCGTCAACGAACTGTTGATCCGGATCGAACAGATGCTCCGCCGGCTGATCGGCGAGGATATCGAGCTGGTGGCCATCCCGGCGGCCTCGCGGGACGCCGTGGCGGTGGACTCCGGCGGCCTGGAACAGGTCATCATGAACCTGGTGGTGAACGCCCGCGACGCCATGCCCAACGGCGGCAAGCTGACCATCGAGACGGCGACGCTGCATCTGAGCGAGAACTTTACGGCCAAACAACTAGGCGTGCAGCCGGGGTTGCACGTGGCCGTCTCCATCACCGATACCGGCGCCGGCATGGACGAGGAAACGCTGAGCCATCTTTTCGAGCCGTTCTTCACGACCAAAGGACCGGGCCGCGGAACCGGCCTTGGCCTGGCGACGGCCTACGGCATTATTCGTCGGAGCGGCGGAGCCATCGCCATGCTGAGCGAACTGGGTAAAGGAACCACCGCGCGGATCTATCTTCCCGTGGCGGAAGTCAAACCGGAGACCCCTTCGGCGGAGCGAATCGCGGAGCCTGCGGTTCTGACCGGCGCGGAGACCATTCTGCTGGTGGAAGACGAAGCGCGCGTGCGCAAACTGATCGGCGGCATCCTGACAACGCGCGGGTACACCGTGTTGGAGGCCACCCGCGGCGAGGAAGCCATCCGGCTGGCCAGGACGCACGAAGGTCCGGTCGACCTGGCGCTGGTGGATGTGGTGATGCCGGAAATGAGCGGCCCGGATCTGATTCGGCAAATCGAGCCGCTCCGGCCGGGCATGCGGGTGCTCTACATCTCCGGGTACACCGAAGAAGCCATGGTGCACCATGGGATTCCGGAATCCGGCGCGTTTCTGCGGAAACCGTTCCTTCCCGACGCCCTCGCGCGCAAGATTCGAGAAGTGCTGGATGCGCGCGACGGGCCGGGCAGGGGCTGAGGGCTATTGGCTTGGGCACAAGGCATCCGGCGCCCCCAGGGGTTTCGCAACGTCATTTAGGCAGAATCCGGCAAGGCTTTGAAAACGCGGTCTGAACTGTCGGTGAACTCCATCCTAGAAAACCTGCCCCATTTTCGCGTTCACAAAAAGTAGTCGATTTTCTTCGTTTCTGCATGTATAAGTGCATTCAGATGGACGCCGCCCCAAAAGGTCCCGAGGCTGCTCGCTGGCGCCGGCGCAAGTTCGCCGTGCTCCGCCGTTTCCCCTTGCCCCAGGATCTCTTGCCCGGCTCCCTCTCTCTCACCCATCGCCGCTGCGGCAAACCCACCTGCCATTGCGCTTCTGGTGCGGGCCATCCCATCTGGTTCCTGACATTCATGGCGGATGGGAAACGCCGGGTCGAACGGATTCCCAAAGAGTGGGTGGATGACGTCCGCCAGCGGGTCGAGGCCGGCCGCCGGTTTCAGGACGCTCTGCGGGAGGTCCT
>Ga0209638_1003040_pt1 | contig 10139 bp, 6 predicted proteins | sample BarGraNGADG00211_FD_184490 | JGI IMG/M metagenome (GOLD analysis project Ga0209638, IMG submission 184490) | Arctic peat soil microbial communities from Barrow, Alaska - Barrow Graham LP Ref core NGADG0002-211 (SPAdes) (version 2) | ecosystem: Environmental > Terrestrial > Soil > Wetlands > Peat... | reverse complement strand
GAGGGCGCGACCGTGCTCAACGACGTCGTGTTCACGCAGGTATGCGCGACGTTCGGTTCCGACGCGCGCACCCAGGAGGTCGTACGCCGGATGCTCGAGGACGGCACGGTCTGGATGACCGGCTCGACTTGGCACGACCAGAGCGTGATGCGGATCTCGGTGAGCAACTGGTCGACCACCGAGAGCGACGTCGAGCGCAGTCTGGATGCCGTTCGCAGGGCCGCCGTCGGGCTCTGACCTGACTTGGGCCGGATGCCCGTGGCCGCCTGATCGGCGGGGGTCAACCCAACGGCTCGAACGTGGCCGTGAAGTGGCGCAGGGCCGGGGGCTCGTCCACGATGCGGTAGCCGGTGAGCTCACCTGCGTTCCGTGCGACGTGCTCGCAGACCTCGATGACGTAGTCGATGTGGCTCTGTGTGTACGTCCGCCGCGGAATGGCCAGCCGCACCAGGTCGAGGGCGGCAGGCACCTCCGAGCCGTCCGGCTGGCGGCCGAACATCACCGTGCCGATCTCGACGCTACGCACCCCGCCCGCCTCGTACAGGGCGACCGCCAGCGCCTCGCCGGGGTACTCGAGCGGGGGGATGTGAGGCAGCAGAGCCCGGGCATCCAGGTACACGGCGTGCCCGCCGATCGGCGTCAGCACCGGCACTCCGGCCTTCACCAACGCGTCGCCCAGGTACCCGGTCGAGCGGATCCGGTACCGCAGGTAGTCGTGGCTGACGACCTCCTTGAGCCCTTGCGCCAGTGCCTCGAGGTCGCGGCCGGCCAGCCCGCCATACGTGGGGAAACCCTCGGTGAGGATCAGCACATTGCGGCATTCCCGGGCCAGCTCGTCGTCGTTCATCGCCAGCCATCCGCCGATGTTTCCCATCGGGTCCTTCTTGGCGCTCATCGTCATGCCATCGGCCAGCGAGGCCATCTCACGCACGATGTCGGACACGTCGCGGTCGCCGTGCCCCGGCTCGCGCTCGTGGATGAACCAGGCGTTCTCGGCGAAGCGGCAGGCGTCCAGGAAAAGTCTCTTGCCGTACTTGTCGCACACCTCGCGGACCGCGTGCAGGTTGGCAAGCGAAACCGGCTGCCCACCCCCGCTGTTGTTGGTGATCGTGACGAACACGACCGGGACGTCATCCCCGCGATCGCGCAGCAGCGTCTCCAGCGCCTCGATATCCATGTTGCCCTTGAACGGGTGGACCGCCTGCGGGTCGCGGCCCTCGGCGATGACCAGGTCGACGGCGGTCGCCCCTGAAGCCTCCACGTTGGCCCGGGTGGTGTCGAAGTGCGTGTTGTTCGGGACGACCTTCCCCGGCCCGCCGAGGACGCTGAAGATGATCTTCTCGGCCGCTCGCCCCTGGTGGGTGGGGAGCACGTGCTCGAACGGGAACAGCTCGCGCACGGCATCGCGGAATATGAAGAAGGAGGGCGAGCCGGCATACGACTCGTCTCCATGCTGTATCGCGGCCCACTGGTCGCGACTCATCGCGCCGGTCCCCGAGTCGGTGAGCAGGTCGATCAGAACGTCCTGGGCGTTGACCTTGAACAGGTTGTAGCCGGCTGTGGCTATCGCAGCCTTTCGCTGCTCCGGTGTGGTCAACCGCAGTGGCTCCACGGAGTGGATCCGGAAGGGCTCGATGATGGTGTTGAAGGTCGGTGCGTCCATGCCCATGATCGTGCCCGCCGACCGCGTCGGTGTGAAGGCCGGGGCCGTTCCATGGTGTCGCGGTGCTGCTTCGGCGCAGGCCGGGGAGTGCGACATCATGGGCAGCATGAACAGCAGTTACTACCGCGAGGCGCGCTTGATCGAGGAGGGGTTGTCGGAAGCCGGCCGTCCCGACTGGGCCCTGCAGATCGACGACGCGATCGAGGTCGGGTCGTCGGTCGCCGAGGTTCTCGCGCGGTTGCGAAGCACGCTGGTCCAGATCCAGAACCAGCATCTCGACCTCCCTGCCCAGCTGAAGAAGGAGATCGAGGACCTCACCAGAGCTCTCGACGACGCTCAGACCTGAACAGGTCGACCGCTCCTGCCTGACCGCTGGGTAGCGCTATCTGGTGAGGTTGAGTGCGCTCCCGATGGCAGCGATGCGCTCCGGGACGGCCCGGTAGAAGATCCACGTACCCCGCTTGTCACCGGTCACCAGGTCGGCTTCACGGAGCAGCTTCAGGTGGTGGCTGGCGGTAGCCGCGGTCTTGCCGATTCCGGTTGCCACGTCGCATGCGCAGACCTCGTCGGCGTTGAGCAGCATGGCCATGATCTTCACTCGTGCTGGGTCGGCAAGGTTCGACTTGCATGAACGTCGACGTTCGTTTCGATGTTCCCCCGGAGCAGTCAGTTCGGGCTTCCACTCCCAGGTAACCAGGTGTCTATCGGGCCCGGCAACTCAGCGCCCGAGCGGCAAGGGCAGTGATGACCGCACCAATACCGAAGATCAGGGGCTGCAACCACAAGCGGTCCGCGAGCAGGGCCCACTGAACGACGATCCAAGCCATGAGACCGATACCGAACATGGCTGAGAGCTCGAGCATTCCGCGCCATCGGGCAACCACACCAACCGCCAACAGACACGGCGTCAGGCCCGCAAGAACCAGGAGCAGGATCCCGGGCCAGGTGAAGGTGTCGAACGGGCTGCCCGCGATGAGCTTCGTCGTCATCCCGAGCGGGTTGAGTGGATGACGGATCATCTCCAACCCACCGAAGATCCCCCCGATCCCCACGAAGAGCTGCAGGATCACGACGGTGACCCTCAGTCCCAGGGAACTTCCCTCGCGGACCTGTACCGCGTTCCGACTGTGCCGTGGCACGAACGACGTTGACATCACGAACCACCTCCAGGTCAATGCTCGAATCGGCGGCCTTGCCCAACCAGAGTCGAAGGTCCTGATGGCAGTGATGCTCGCTGGAGGTCAGTGCCGGTGGCCGCTGACCTCCAGAGTCCGAGCGGAAGTTGGGCGCACGAAGACCAGCATCGCCGCGGCGGTCGGCTCTTCCGTGGCTGTCTCCACCATTGCCTCGTATGCATTCAGCTGCGGGGCGTAGTACGCCGCGCGGGCCGGCAGTGCGGCATCCGGCGCGTCATCGGTCTTGTAGTCGACGATGACCAACGACCCGTCGTCCTCGCGGTAGATCAGGTCCACGAAGCCTTCCAGCACGGTCCCGTCATCCTGGATCATCCCGACGTACGACTCGCGCCAGTGTTCGCGCGTCGAAGCCCGTTTGACCACCTCGGAGTCGAGCGCCGAGCGCGCCAAAGCCGTTATCAGCAACGAGTACTCGACAACGCCCTCGGCCACGCACTGGGCTGCAACAGCGTCCTCGAGGCCGCCACCGGACGCCAGGTCAACAACCTGCAACACGCCGTGCACGGCCCTGCCGATCGCGGAGCCGTAGCGGCCCTTCGACCACGCTGGGAGCTCGACATCGCGTCCGCCCTTGGCGACGCCGGATGCCACGTCATCGTCAGTTCGCGTCACTGTGATCGCGACATCGGCTTCGATGGCGATGTCGGGTACTGGCCCTTCGACGTCCGGCAAGGATCCCTCCGCGTCCGGGTCCGTGCCCTCGAGCCCCGATGCGCTGATGGCCGGGTGGTACCGGCTCGCCGTGGCGGATCGCCGGACGCCGGCCAGCCAGAGCTCGAAGTCCGGGGGAGGGGACACGGCTGGTGTCACCTGCGTGGGGGCCGAACCACCTGCGTCTGCAGGCAATGGCTCTGCGCCGGCCATGGCCGCGTCAGCATCGGCCAGCCGCCTCGCGTTCGTGTCCGTGGTGCCTGAGCGGTGGAGCGAGACCACCAGGTGGTCTCGCGCACGGGTGGCCGCGACGTACATCAGGCGCAGCCGCTCGTAGGAGCTCATCTGCTCGTCCAGCGGCAGCTGTTCCTGGAAGTCGCCGGTCTGCAGGTCCTTGGACAGGCTCACGGCGTAGCCGTCCTGTGACCACAAGAGGCGCACCCCGCTGTTGTTCATCGGCTGAGCCGTCATGCCCGACAGCACCACCATCGGGAACTCCAGACCCTTGGCGGCGTGAATCGTCATGATCCGCACCGAATCCACGTCCGACTCGGGAAGGACCGACTCGGCCACCCGCGATCCCTCGGCCGACTGCGCAGTCGCCCACGCGAGATACGAACGCAGCCCGCCATGCTCGATCTCGGACCACGCGCGGGCCTGGTCGATGACGAACCGCAGCCGGCGCCAGGAGTCACGAGCGCGAGGTCCGCTGGCCGCCGCCTCGAACATGCGACGCTCGACCGTCAGTGCCCCCAGGACCTCCGAGGGGGTCAGCCAACGGGATCGCCGGAACAGGTCGCGCAACGCACCGATCGCCACCGCGACCGGGTGGGTCTCCTGGCCCTTGGGCGCCGGCGCCAGGAGGTTGAACGAGCCGCCTGCGCGCTTCCAGGTCCAGAGGTCGTCGTCACCGCAGCCGAACAGCGGTGAGCGAAGTGTGGTCACCAGGGCGAACGCGTCGGAGGGGTCTGCGATTGCCCTCACGGCGGCGAACAGGTCACGCACCTCTTGTGCGCGGTAGACCAGCGAGGTCGACTCGGTGCGGTACATGACGCCCGCGTTGTCGAGTGCAGTCTCGAGGAATGGCAACGATGTTCGCGAGGGGATGAGGATCGTGATGTCACCGGGGCGAAGCGGGCGCCACGTCGTGGACTCGGCGCCGCCGGGGATCGAGGATGGTCCCTTCTCCTGGGTGGTCCAACCCTCGTCGAGGGCGTGCACGACCGACCGTGCCACGTCACCTGCCTCCAGCTCTCGCAGCCGGTTCGCCCTGATGCCGTCCGGCTGCTGGTCGGCGCCGAGAACCGTTACCGGTGCGCCCACCGTCGGGATGCCGCGATGTGCGGCAAGTGGCTGGTAGTGCGGCTGCTTCTCGGGGTCGTGCACGATGGCCCGGCCGAATACGGCATTGACCCAGTGGAGGATGGGCGCCACGGTGCGGAAGTTGGTCGTGAGCGCCACCTCGCCACCGAGCATCTGCTGGGCGCGCAGGTACATGGCGATGTCCGCCCGCCGGAACCGGTAGATCGACTGCTTCGGGTCGCCGACGACGAACAGCGACCCCTGGGGAACGTGAACGTCCTCCCACCGAGCCTGGGTCGCGGCGGCACCGCCCGCGATCCGGACCGCAATCTCGATCTGTATCGGGTCGGTGTCCTGGAACTCGTCGAGCAGCAGCCGCTGGTACCGCTGCTGGAGGGCCGCCCGCGCCTCAGCGTTGTCCCGCAACAGGTTTCGTGCAAGAACGAGCAGGTCATGGAACTCGAGCCTGCCGTCCGACTGCCGAGCCTTCGCCGACTCCAGCACGCGGACTCCGCACCAGTGGACGATCGACCGCAGGGTGGCCTCGACCACAGCGTGGACCAGGACAGCCGCTCGCTGCTGGAGCTCCTGGCATTGTGCCCGGATGTGACCCAGCCGGTCCTGCTTGCCCACGTGATCGCCCCAGTGCCCCTTCTGTCCGTTGCCCCACTTCAGGCCCGCGAGCGACGTGAGCACCTCCAGCTGGTCGATGGCCTCTTCCCCAGCCGCATCCAGCTCGTCCGCCCAGGCGCCCAGGGCCCGCAGCTTCGGGAGGAACTTGTCCCCCTGATCCGTGCAGAGCCTCTCCATCGCGCTCAGTCGACGGGCCTCCTCGATCACTGCCGAAAGGTCGGGGAGGGTCGGTTCCGGCGGCCGACCCGGTGCCACGACCCGCTCGTCGACGAGGTCCCAGTCGGAGTTCAGCTTGGTGATCAAAGACCGGACATTGTCCAGGGAGATCCCGGTCGCGAGCGCCAGCTCGATGGTCGCTGACATCGCGGGGTCGTCGAGCAGCTCGGCGCGCAGCTGCACCCAGCGCCCCTCGAATGCCACCGATGATCCGACCTCGTCGAGCACCTCGATCAGTGGCGGGATGCCGGCCTCGATCGGGTGCTCGGACAGGATCCGCTGCGCGAAGGAGTGCAACGTGCCGATGGCCGCGGTGTCGAGGTCGTCAAGCGCGGCTAGCGCCCGCTCACGCTGCTCGGTGCGGGTTGTGTGCAGGGCCGCCTGCTCGAGCCGGGCGCGCAGCCGGTCGCGCAGCTCGGATGCGGCCCGTTCGCTGAACGTCACCGCAGCGATGTTTGCGATGGGTATGCCGTCCTCGATGGCCAGTGTCTGCGCCCGGCTCACCAGGACGGCTGTCTTGCCCGAGCCGGCCCCTGCCTCGACGAACAACGTTGCGTTCGTGTCATTTCGGATTCTCAACCGGGCCGCATCGTCGGCGAGCCGTGCGACCGGCTTCATGCGCCGGCCCCGTTCGTGCCATGGTCCCCTACTGGCTGGACCTCGTCAGGCATCACCTTGTCAGGCATCGCCTCGGGTTCGACCAGCTCGGCGTACTGACACAGCTCTGGAGCCGATCTCATCGTCTCCCAACGCTTTCGGACGTCGGCGTGGCCAAGGCCGTCGGGGTTGCAGTACGGGCACACGACCCAGCCGTGGTCCGGCTCCGCCGGCGCGCGAGCAGGAAACAGCCCACTGGCAATGGAGTCCGCGATCACACCCACGGCTTTGGCAAACGTCGCCTCCACCGCCTCGGTGAGCGGCACCTGCACCCGCCGACGGTCCTTGCCGACGAACCAGTACATGGCCTCGACGCGAGTGTTGACATCGCCGAGTCGGGCGCGCGCAGCGTGCGCGTAGACCGGGAGCTGGAGCTTCTCGCCGTGGGCGACCGGATCGGTCTCGGACAGGCTCTTGAACTTGGAGGTGCTGCCCGACTTGATGTCGCTGACCAATAGCGATCCGTCCCGGCACTGGTCCACCTTGTCGGCCTTGCCACGGAACCGGATGAGCCCACCGGCGATCCTGATCTCGACCTCGGGCTCGCCGTGCATCCCGAAGGCGAGCTCACTGGCCACCACTTTGGCATCGTGCTCGGTACGCCACTCGTTGTCGCTGGTCAGCATCCAGTCGAGGATGGCAAGGATGCGTGTCCGCTGCCGGGCCCACAGCAGCGGGTGCCCGGTTCGACCCTCTGCCGTGAAGGCAGCTGCCTTTCCCGCGGCAATCTCCTGGAGGCGTTGCCGTTGTGGGCCCGTCCACGGGTTGCCGTAGCCCGGTAGCTCGCCTCGGTCTCGGCACCCGCTGATCAGCTCGTCGAAGCACTCGTGGATGAGATTGCCGATGTCCATGGCGCTGATCTCAACGACCTCTTCGGGTGCCTCGACCGGCTCGACGTGGAGCATCCGCTTGACGAAGTACTCGTGCGGGCAGATTGCGTAGCGCTCCAGCGCGGTCGGCGACACCAGCTCAGCGCCGTGGGCGAAGTCGGGCAGACCCTCCTGTCCGCCCAGGTTGCCGTCGAACCTGGTGAAGTCGGCAGAGTCGCGGGCATTCCTCATGGCGATCGACGCGTCGAGGGCATCGTCGTCCAGATCGACATCAGCCGAGGCTGCGCGAACCCGCCATTCCTGGCCGGTGCTCGGCGCGTCGGTGCTCATCAGCGATCCGGCGTACGAGTGCGAGGTCGCCAGCCACTGCTCTGAGCGCTTGTCGATGGTGACCTCCTGCCACTCCGTGGCGGCCAAGACGGGATTGCCGCTGAGGCGGCGCAACGTAGGCAGCAACCACCGGCTGGGCAACCGATCGGAGTGCCGGCGCAGGTCGCCCCGCGGGAAGCTGGCCACCACCCGGCTCGCGGAGGCCATCGCGGCCAACAGGCTGCGCTGCTTGAGATCCACCCTCGCGCGGATCGACGGGAGCTGGCCTGCGGTCATCGCGCGGATCCGCTCGGGCAGCAGGGAGTCGTCCCGCAGCCGCCCGGGGAAGAGGTCCTCGGACAGGCCGACGAGATAGACGACGTCAAGGTCGAGCCCGATGCCATGGGTGACAGGAGCAACCAGGATGCCCTCGCCGAACCTTCCCACCCGCGGCAGCGCCGACTCGAGCTCGAGAGCCAGCACCTCCTCGAGGCTCTCAACCGTGGGGGTCGACCCGGTGTCGTCAAGCGAGGCAAGACCGCTCAGCGTGCGCTCGATCACCCCCGCGGCGTACTGCTCCTCCAAGGGCATCCGGGCCACGTCGTCAGGTGGGATGAGGGCGTGCAGGAGCCCGCGAGCCCAGGCCGCGAGATCCTCCCACGTCCTGGGACCGGTGACCGCGACGAACCATTCCTGCAGCTCATTCATGAACCTCTGCAACGTGATTGCGGTCTCCAGGTTGCGTTCGGCCCGGGCGATCGTGGACTCGTACGGCTCGTCCTTCTGTCGCTCGGCCCCGATGCTCGCCGCCTGCGTGTCGATGTACGTCGCGAGCCGCGTGGCCCAGTGCGCGCCGCCGACAACCCCGGCTTCGCGCGACGTCCGCTCCCACCGCGAGATGCTGATGCGTTCGCCGGTGAAGTCGCGCGCGCCGACCTCACCCAGCGTTCGGAGCACGTCGGCCCGCTGGAAGCCGGTGCGGCCGGTCTCGAGCAGGCCCAGTGCCAAGCGGGACACTGCCCGTTCGTTGACCGGGCGGACGCCGGGGCCGTTGATCGTGATGCCCGCCGAGCCGAGGTGTTCGTGAAGCAGCCGCGCGTATGGCGACCGGTCGGCATACAGGACGGCGATGCGGTGAGCGGGCACGAACTGCAGCGTCCGGACCACCTCGCGGACCACGCAGTGAACCTCGTCGTCGGAGTCGGAGGCGTTGAGCATGCGCGCGGCGAAGGGTTCGTCGATGCTGGTCGGGGGCTCGAACCCTGGCGCGAGCGAGGCCAGGGTGGCGACGACGCCCTGGTCGGCGCGGGCGTTGCCCGTGAGCCCGGCCAGGATCTGCAGGTCGGTCCGCTCGGCCAGGGACCGGGCCAGGGCGCTCTCAGCGCGGTTGAGGTCTTGTGGGAGGTAGAGCAACACCGGCCCCAGCTCCATTGTGGCAGAAGCCGTTTCGCGGACAATGGCAGTCGCGGTCTGGAGGAGGTCTGTGGCGTCATACCAATCTGGTTCGAGCTCGGTAACGCTCTCGCGGTGGAGGCGGACAACGTCCCTGACAAGGCTGGAAGCGGTGGAGAGCCTCGTGAGCGTGGTGTCGTCGACGTCACGCAGCGCCGTCATCGCCTGGGCGAGCGCCCGCGACGTGGAGGGATGGCCGGCGACGGGTTCGAAGATGCCGGGGTCGGCGTCCAGACGTCGGCGAATGCTGGCGGCGGTCACGGGGCGGGTCGCGGGCCGGCGGTTCCGGGCCGTCAGCGTGGGTGCGGCCAGCTGCTCGGCGAGGCGGGGGAGCGTGGAGAAGTAGATGCCCGCGATGCCGTTGCCTTGGTCGGTGACGCCCTGCGCGAGGAAACGGCGGGCGACGATACCGGCAATGTTGTTCGGCACCAGCACGGTCACGGGGGCCATCGGGTCGTCTCGCTTGACCTGCGCCACTGCCTCGCGAAGCGCGTCCAGAGCCGGGCGACCGTATGCCGTCGTCGTCACCCGAACGCTCACCTGGATACCCCTCTCGACCTGCCTGACCGCAGGCTAGCCGCTGGGGGAGAAGGATGGGCCGAGTTTCACGAGAGGGGTCAGACCCCAGGAATTCCTGGCGGGCCTTTGGTCCCGTCCGGCGCCCGTGAAAGCGAGGATCGTCAGGGGTGACCGAGACCACATTCGGGACGCGCCGCGGAGGACGCTCCCGAGGATGGACGCGACATGACCGGGGGAGATGACCGGATCGCCATAAGGTGACCTCCAGATCCCCGAGCAGGAGCTGATGACCTATGAGCGTGGCTGCGCCGACGTTCGACCTGGTCGTTGCCGCAAACCGCCTCCCGGTCGAGCGCGTGGTTGATGCGGCCGGCGAGAGCACCTGGCAACGGAGTCCGGGTGGTCTGGTGACTGCCCTGGAGTCGGTCATGCGCGGCCGCGGCGCCGCCTGGGTGGGATGGGCGGGCGAGCCCGGTCCGGCGCCTGCGCCGTTCCGCGAAGAGGGGATCCACCTGCAGCCGGTGGGTCTGTCGCACCTGGAGATCGAGGAGTACTACGAGGGCTTCAGCAACGACACCCTCTGGCCGATCTACCACGACGTGATCGTCCCGGCGACCTTCCACCGCGCCTGGTGGAGCACCTACCGCGTGGTCAACCATCGCTTCGCCCAGGCCGTCGCCGACGTGGCAGCGCCCGGCGCCACCATCTGGG
>Ga0209638_1003039_pt1 | contig 10140 bp, 6 predicted proteins | sample BarGraNGADG00211_FD_184490 | JGI IMG/M metagenome (GOLD analysis project Ga0209638, IMG submission 184490) | Arctic peat soil microbial communities from Barrow, Alaska - Barrow Graham LP Ref core NGADG0002-211 (SPAdes) (version 2) | ecosystem: Environmental > Terrestrial > Soil > Wetlands > Peat... | reverse complement strand
AACCTCGTCGAAATCGCGGCCGTAGAGGTCGAGCGTCACGGCGAGCCCGGGGCGGCGAACGCGAAGGGCCACGAGCGCGCGAAGCGCGACGTCGAGCTCGTAGGTGGGGCTCAGCGCACCCGCATAGACGAGCCGGAGCGTCCCATCGGCCATGAAGGGCCGGGCCGGGTGCGCCCCCGGGTCGAACCGGGCGAGCGCCGGACTGTTGCGCACGATCGTGAGCTTCGCCGGCGGCACGCCGCGCCGGACCAGGCGCTCGCCGAGGGCGTCGTTGACGGTGATGACAGCATCGGCGATCGCGAGCGACGCCGACTCCTGGAGCTCGAGCGCCCGGGACGCGAGCGGGCCGGCGGCCCGCGGGAAGCGCACCCGGAAGAACTCGGGCATGGCCTCGTGGAGGTCGAGGAGGATCGGCACCCCGACCAGGCGGAGGGGCAGCGCCGCGTAGGCGAGGAAGTCCGGGAGCGTGTGAACCTGGACCAGGGCGTAGCGTCGGCGGCGGTGGTCGGCAGTGGCGGCGAGCGTCGCCCGGGCGAAGAAGCCCAGGTACTCGGCCAGGTAGGCGCCGAGCGAGGCGCCCTGGTGGCGCTGGACGTCGAGACGCCGCACCTGGACACCGTCGATCGTCTCTCGGGGTCGGTCACCCGGCCGCCGGAGCGCCAGGACGTCGACCTGGCGGCCGCTCGCAGCGACGGCCTCCGCCTCCCGGCGGACGCGCGGGTCTTCCTCGTAGTAGGAGTGCGTGATCATGCAGACCGGCCGGGCGCCGGCACGGGTGGCGGTCAGCGTCACGCCCGTCGGCCGCGGCCGTGCAACCACGTCGTCGCCCGCGCCCGGGCGCGCCTGAGCGGCAGCCGGATGCTGTCGGGCAGGAGGTCCTTCGACCGCTCGGAGCCCGTTCGCAGGTCGCCGGGGTCGATGAGCGGCATCCCCAGCCGCCGGCGCAGGTCGTTCTCCCGGACTTCGGCCCGGGCGAGCAGGCGCTCGAGATGCTCGATCCTGCGCTGGGGCTGCAGGCTGAGCCAGTCGGGGAACGAGCGGTCGGGGACGGGCGGCGACGGCGCCTCGTAGTGGCGGACCAGCTGCGCGGCAATCACTGGCGCGTCGTGGACGCGCGCCACGTAGGTCCGGCCGCGCGCCGCGAGATCGCGGCGGAGGCCCGCGTCGCGGACCAGGACGCGCATCCGGTCGACGAACGTGTCCGGGTCGAGCGAGTAGACGGGCGCATCGGGGTACACGGCTGTGATCGCCGGGGCCACGTTCGCGACAGCGACGCGGCTCGAGGCCATCGCTTCCATGGACACGACTTCGTAGTCGCCGGTGATGATGTTGTCCACGACGATGTCAGCGTCCTGGATCGCGCGGCGCGCCTCGTCGTGAGGGACGCCCTCGAGCAGCCGGAGGGTGAACGGGAGACCCTCCGCCTCGAGCGCCCCGAGGCCGGCGAGGATCCGGTCGGTGCCTTTCGTCCCACGCTTGGAGGGGATGTGGAGGACAACTGGGACGTCGCGCTGGGCGGGCGACTGCTCGGGCCACTCGGCGAGGTCGATGATGCGCGGGACCACGATGGCGTCCGGGATGTAGTCCAGGTAGTCGACGGACGTGACGAACATCGCGTTCGAGTACGTCCGGATCACCTCGACGACCTTCGCCGTCCGATCGTCGTCGGCCGCGACCTTACCGGTCTGGTAGTAGCTCCAGCGGTTCTTCTCGAGGTGGACGGCCCGCAGGCGCGCGTCCGTCCCGTGGAAGGTGAAGAAGACCTTCTTCCCGAGGGCGCGATAGATCGGCAGGTCCCAGAACGGCGGCACGCCGCCCCATTGGTCGGGGAAGAGCGAGCGGCCGAAATGGAAATGGAGAACCTCGAAACGGTCGATCGCCTCCAGGAACGTCTCCCAGAAGATCCGGGGATCCCGAGAATCCAGCGGGATGGTGCGGTCCGCCGGGAAGCCGAAGGCCGAGCGCCCGTATTCCCAGACCTCGACCTCGTGGCCCATCCGGCGGAGGGCAGCCGCCGCGTAGCCCGCCTGGTTCGCGATGTTCCTGGCCGCGTGGAGGATTCGCATCCGGGTCAGCCTCCAACGCCGGGCGTCGGCGCGGCAAGCGGCGGCGCGGCAAGCGGCGGCGCGGCGGCGCGGGCGCGGGCGGCCGCGCCGGCCCAGCCGCCGCACAGGACGAGGTCGCGCATCACAGCGGCGAGCGCCGCCGGACTCCCGCCGAGCCATTCGGCGCCTTCGGCCGGAGCATCGGCGCCGGGGACAACCGGGGCCGCGCCCGAGGCGAGCCCGGCAGCCACAAACGGGCGCAACTCGGCCGGCGTCGTGGTTGGCGGCGTGTCGAGCACGAGGAACCCGACCATCCGCAACCAGCTGGCGTCTCCGTCGATCCACGGCGGCTCGAGCGTCACCGATGCCGCCGGGGCGCCGGAGTGCGCGATCGCCGCCGCGAGCGCGGCGCGCGCGGCCGCCTCACCGTCAGGCGTCAGCTCGGGCGGGCGCACGATCAGCCGGAAGCGCTCGTCCGCCGTGTTCAGCTCGCGCAGGAGCGCGAGGGCGGCGTCGAGCGCCTTCGGGTCGAGCGAGGCGATCCCCAGGTTGAAGCGGGCGCCGGCGAGCTTGGGCCGGTCCGCCAGCGCGAGCGCGGCCGGGCCCGTGGCGGGCAGATCCAGGGCGGTGCCGGACAGGAAGGGCGCCAGCCGAGCCTGGACGTTCGGATAGGTGAACGGCCGGCTGCCCGCGTACGTCCGCTCCGACGCCGCCCGGTAGAGGCCCGCATCGTGGAAGAGCCGCCGGAGGAGCGGCAGCGCCTCATCGGCGTGCGAGACGAAGAGCGGATAGTCCGGTCCCAACAGCGCCTCCTGGGCAGCCGTCCGCATGAGGATCACCGGGATGCCGACCGAGGCGTAGTCCAGCAGCTTGGTCGAGATCACCAGGTCATTCATCGTGGACCCGTGGCGGTAGTCCCACAGGCTGAGCGCCACGCCGCCGTCCGCGAGGAGGGCCTCGACCGCGTCGCGGGGGATCGCCCCGTGCCAGACGACGCCTGGCGTCTGACTCAGCGAGTGCCGCAGGACATGGTGATAGCCGGGATCGTCCGGCGGCCGGAAGATCTTGTCGCCGACCACGTGGAACTCCAGGTCGGGCAGCTCCGGACGCAGCTCGCGGAGGAACTCCACCATCCGCCCGACCGGGTAAAACGGGTGGAACTTGCCGGCGTAGAGCATCCGCCGGACGATCCGATCCGGATCCGGGCGGCGGACGGGCTCGGCCGGGATAGCGGGCGGCAGCAGGATCGTCTTGCCACGCGCGGCAGGGACGAGCGACTCGGTGAGCGCCCGCATCTCCTCGGACTGGCTCACCACGTACCGCGAGGCCTCGGCGATCACGCCCATCTCGGCCCGGTAGGCAGCCGAGGAGGTGTCGCGCTCGGGTTCCAGGATGTAGGCGTTCAGGAGCCGGCCGCCGAGGGCTGGCCGTGCCGCGGCGGCGAGACAGAGCGCGAAGGAGCGCAGGAGGATCGCGTCGAAATGACGTCGCCGGTCGAGCGCCTCGATCGCGTCGAGCGCCTCGTCCTCATCCAGGACGTCGCCGCGGCGGCCGAGCGCGCGCGGATCGAGCAGCTCGACGCGGTCGAGCCGCCGGAGCAGGCGGGTGATCGTCGTGCGGCGCTCCATCGCCCGGAGCGGCAGGGTGATCTCGAGATCGGGATCGACATGGAGCGTCTCCGCCACCGACTGGATCCAGATCGCGGAGCCGTCCATGTTGTTCAGGTTGGCCGGCGAGTAGAAGCAGATGGTTCGTCGGCTCATCGGACAGCGCTCCCGTCCACGAACGGTGCGCCGCTATCGGTCGGCGGCCTCGCCCTGGCCAGCCCGGTAAGGGCGAGCGGGTCGGCCGCGTGGAAGCGTACACCGGCCGCCGCCCAGCTTTCGAACGTCGTCTCCGCGTCCCTGGCGTCCGGCCACCCGCGGTCGAGGACAAGCGCTCGCGAGGCGATGGCGGGCCAGGTCAGGACGGCCGGGATTGCGAGGTGCGCGGCCTCAGCGCCCGCGGCCGGAAGAGCGACGACATCTGCGCCGCTTCCCTCAACGCACCAGAGGAGGCCAGCGAGCAGAGTGCCGAGATCGTCCCATGCGCCGGGCGCGCCGGCGTCGCGCATGCTGAGCGGGCCAAGAATGGCGACGTACGTGGAGTCGGCCGTCGCGGCGATCCGCCGGAACCGGTCCGCATCCGGCGTCCCGGCCGCCTGTTCGACGAGGCGCACCGGGACCGAGGGCAGGCGCGCGGAGAGATTCGCCCGGAGCTCCGAGCCGGAGCCCGCCCAATCGGTGGTCCCGACGACGACCTCGCTGAGCGAGGCGCCTCCCGTGGCAAGCCAGGCGGCGATCGACGCCAGACCTTCCGCGCCCGGCCCGTCGCAGAGGAGGAGGGCGGCCACGCCCGGAGGTCCATCGACGACCGGGATGCCCGCGGTCGCCACGATCATCGCCAGGCGCCGGCGGACGTCGTGCCGGTAGGCGAGCCCGGGCCCCGAGGCACGCACCCGGTGGCGCGCGTCGTCGCCGTCACACGTCGCCGCGATGGCGGCGCGCAGCTTGTCGGGATCGTCGCTTGCCGTGGCCAGGTCACCGGCGAGAGCCGTGGCCGCCGCGCTCGCCGTCGTGACGACGGGCGTCCCCGAAGCGAGCGCCTCGAGAAGACGGGGCGCAACCGCGCTCGGCGAGCCCGGGGCGGGCGATGGGACGAGCACGACCGCGTGGCGGCGGTACACGTCCGCCAGCGCCCCCGGGTGAGGCCGGCCTGCGAGCGAGCGCGCGAACCGCCCGGGGAAGTCGAAGCGCTCCGGGTCACTTCCGGCTTCCGTGTCGTGGATCTCGAGGCCATACGGCAGCGCCGCGTCGAGGAGCGCCTCGAGCGCCTCGCGACGGGCGAGCGGCAGCGCGCGCGCGAAGCTCCCGACGAAGGCTGGACCCCGATCGACGGGAAGCCCGTCCGGATGGTGCCGTCGCGGCTCGACGCCCGGCGGCAGCACTGCGCACGTGGCCCAGCGCCGCTCCGGGTCCGCGGCGAGGCGCTCCGCGGACGCGGCGTCGACGACGAAGAGGTGATCGAAGAGGCGGCTCGCCGGGGCGAAGCGGTCGACGTCCCCAGGGCCGGCCGTCATCCAGAACGCCGTCGGGACGCCGGCCGCGGCGAAGCCGTCGACGAGCGCCGTGAGCTCATCGAGCGCCATCGCGCGCGGATGCGGGTGCCAGGCGATCCGGTACTGCCACGCCCCGGCCATCGCCCACCACGCGGACTCGACCAGGAGGATGTCCGGAGGACGGGCGGCTAGCGCCTCGCGCCAGTCGTTCGGCCGCAACGGCACGATCTCGCAGACCGCGGCGAGCTGCAGCTCCAGCGCCTTGTCGGCGACGAGCCCGACCCTCAGCGAGGCCAGAGGCCGTGGCGTGGGGGCCGCGCCCTGCCGGCGCCCGACCTGCTCGACGACCCGCGCGCGATGGGCGGCGGCGAGTTCCGCCAGGGTCCTGCGACGCTCGGCCAGCGGAGGATCGGTCGGGATCGGGACGCCTCGCACGAGGCGCCGCAGCTCCCCGGGGAGGCCCGGCAGCCGGGCGGGCTGGCGGATCGCGCCGCGCACGGCCGCCCCGACCCGCACGACGCGGCCGAGGCGATCGAGCTCGCCGCGCAGGAAGTGGACGCGCGCCGCCAGCCCGTCCAGGCCTCGCCGCAGCTCATCGGTCTCCGCCTCGAGCTCGACGACCCGGTTCTCCAGGTACTCGCGCTCGGTCCGGGCCGTCAGGCCGGCGGCCGTTTCGCCTCCAGACTGCGGCTCAGGCATGCAGTCGCGACAGCTCAACGTGTCCAAGGCGCACGATCGGAGTGTACCGGGTCGCGACGCGTCGGGCTCCCGGGCTCGGCCGGGCCGTGCTCGCTCCCCCACGTGCGGGGCGCCCGAACGAGCCGCCGAGCCGGCCGTCGGGCCGGGACGGGGACTGGTTCGTGCTACTGTTCTGGGCGCATATGTCGACGAAGTCCAGCGCACAGACGCTTCGACACACGCGCCGTCCCGGCGCACCTGCGGCGCTCGCACAGGGCTTTCGCGACACCTGGACGCACCGCCGGCTGACTTGGTACCTGGTCCGCGCGGATCTCAAGAAGCACGGCGCGGACACCGTCCTGGGCAACGTGTGGTGGGTCCTGGACCCCCTCCTGCAGCTCGCCGTCTACACGGTGATGGTGTCCGTGATCTTCAAGTACAACATCGAGGCCTATCCGCTCTTCGCGTTCGCGGCGATCTTGCCCTGGAAGTGGTTCAGCAGCAGCACGAACGACGCGATCACCTCTGTCGTCTCCCGCGAACGGATCATCAAGCAGGTCAGCTTCCCGAAGATCGTCCTGCCCGTCGCCTCCACGGTCGGAGGGATCGTCAACTTCGCCTTCGGGATGATCCCGCTCCTCGGCCTGATGGTGATCTTCTACCCCGCCCATCTCAACGTGACGCTGCTGTTGATCCCCGCAGTTGCCGTCGTCCAGTTCGTGTTCACGCTGGCGCTGGCCGTCGCCCTCGGCAGCCTCAACGTCTTCTACCGGGACGTCGGCAACCTGTTCCGGCACGTGCTGCGGATCTGGTTCTACCTGTCCCCGGCGCTCTACACGGCCGACCGGATCGCCGAGATCACGACGAACCACGCGATCATCGGGAAGCTCTTCGCGCTGAACCCCTGGGCGATCCTCTTCGAGTCGTACCACGACGTCATCTACTACGATCGGACGCCGGACTGGGCCCAGCTGGGATCCCTGCTGCTCATCTCCATCGTCGTGCTGTGCGTCGCCGTCGTCTTCTTCAAGCGCGTCGAGCCCGCCTTCGCGAAGGTCCTGTGAGCAGCGGTGGTCTCGCCGTCCCGGCGATCGAGGTCAGCGGCCTGGGGGTGCGCTACAGCCTGCGACTGACGAAGAAGACGACCGTCCACAAGTCGTTCGTCAGCCTCCTGCACCGGCCAGACGGGCCGAGCCACTTCTGGGCCCTGAGCGACGTCTCCTTCACGGTCACCCACGGCGAATCGCTCGCGGTGATCGGCCCGAACGGCGCCGGCAAGAGCACCCTGCTCCAGGTGCTCGCCGGGATCATCCAGCCGAGCACGGGCGACATCGCCGTCCGGGGCCAGATCTCGAGTCTCCTGACGCTGGGCGCCGGATTCGACCAGGACCTCAGCGGACGGGACAACATCCTGCTGGCCGGCGCCTTCCTGGGGATCAACCACCGGGAGATGGTCCGGCGCCTGCCCGGAATCATCGAGTTCGCCGACCTGGGCCAGTTCATCGACGCCGCCATCAAGACGTACTCGTCGGGCATGCGTGCGCGCCTCGGCTTCGCCATCGCGACCGCCGTCGACCCCGACGTACTCCTCCTCGATGAGGTGCTCTCGACCGGCGACCAGGTCTTCCGTGCCAAGAGCCGCGGCCGGATCATCGAGCTCATGGGGTCCGCCAAGGCGATCGTGATGGTCACCCACGACATGATCTGGGTCACCGAATTCTGCAACCGGGCGATCCTCCTGGAGAAGGGACGGATCGTCGCCGAAGGCGAACCCGAGGAGATCGTCGCGCTCCACCAGGAACATTCGGAGCGGGCTCGCATCGAGCGCGAGGAGGAGGTCGCCCGGCTCCTCGCGGCGACGCCGGCTCCCCTGCCGGGTCGCTGAGCCCGGGCGGTCCACAGCCGGCCGGGCTGTCACCGCGCGGCCGAGATTCGCAGCTCCCCCGGCCGGCCCACATCGCACCGGCTGTCGTTACCGGACGGGGCCGGACGTCGCGGCTACCAGGGCCGCCCGGTGAGGTCAGCATAGACGCCGAGCAGCACCTTCAGCTGCGTCTCCCACGCGTAGCGGGCATGGGCGGCCCGGAGGCAGCGGGCCCGCAGGTCGGCGGCGGCAGCCTCGTCGAGCCGCAGGAGGCCGACGATGGCCGCGCCGAGGGCGGCCGGGTCGGTTGGGTCGCAGACGGCGCCGAGGGGCCCGTCGGGATCGTCGATCACGATCCGGCGGCGCTCCGGGAAGTCGGAGGACACGACCGGCGTCCCCGCGGCGAGGCTCTCGAAGAGCTTGTTCGGCGTGGAGAGTCGCTCGTTGAGGGTGGCCGGCTGGTTCGCCATGACGGCGACGTCGGCCGAGGCGACCCAGCCGAGCAGCTCGTCGGGCGGCACGGCGTCGAGGAGGTGGACCCGCCCGGCGAGCCCCGGCGCGCGGGCCGCCTCGGCCAGCGTGTCGCGGAGCGGCCCGTAGCCGAGCAGGACGACGACCGCGTCGGGCGGCAGCCAGGGGACCGCCGCGAGGAGCGCCTCGATCCCGCGGTCGCGGACGAACCCGCCGTGATAGAGGACGACCCGGGTCCCTGGGGCCAGCCCCAGGCGGGCGTGGAAGCGCCGTTCCGGCGCGGCGGGCGGGTCCCAGCGGGGCGGGCAATTCATCACCACGACCACGCGGTCGAGGCCCAGGGCCCCGCCCAGCAGCTCCGCGATGGACTCGTTCACCGTGACGAGCGCCGCGGCCTGGGACGCGAGCTCCCGCTCGATGGCGCGGAGACCCCTCTTCGCGGCCGCCGGCCGGCGCGCGTTGGCCCCGGCCTCGACGAAGACCTCGTGGCTGTCGTAGACGACGATGCCGCCGGAACGCCCACGGGCCGTCGCGGCGGCCGGGAGCGCCAGCAGGTCGTGGGCATGGAAGAAGTCGGCCGGGGGCGCGGCGGCCGCCGCCCGGCGCGACCAGGACAAGATGGAGACTCGCCATTGAAGCTTCCACGCGACCCCGTCCCAGGCTCGCCGAAACGGCGGGACGGCCATGGTGACAGCGGCGACGACGGCCAGCGCCGCGGCGAAGGCCAGCACGATCGGCGAGACGAGGACCGCCCCGGCGAGGGCGAGCCAGCCCGCCGGCGGTCTCCGGAGGGCCGCCCGGACCCACCCCCGGAGCTCGAGACGGAAGCGCGTCGGGACCCGGGCCAGGAGGAGCCAGCGGAGCGCGCCGCCGGCCACGGGGACACGCACGATCTCGAACCCGTCGCGGGCCTCGCGCTCGCCTGCCGCCGCGTACGCCTCGTCGGTCCTGGCGATGACGGTGACGTCGTGTCCGGCCGCGGCCAGCGTGGCCGCTTCGCGCAGGACTCGCGCGTCCATGCGGCAGGGGTTGAGCACGAACATGACGACTCGACTCACCCGTCCGAGCTCCGGTTCGAAGGCGGCGCCGCGTCGGCGAGCGCGGCGGCGATCGCCTCGGCGGCCCCCGCGGGCGCCAGGCGCAGGGAGACGGCCCGGGCCCGCGCCTCGTCCTCGGCGGTCGCGGCCGGCGCGACGCGCGCCAGCTCGACGGCGGCCCGGGCCCGGTCGCGCCCGACGAGGACCATCCGACCGCCGGATCCGGCGACCGCCTCCAACCATTCGGTGCTGTCGCGCAGCACGAGGCACGGCGTGCCCAGCCAGGCGGCCTCGCGCTGGACGCCGCCCGAATCAGTCAGCACGGCCGCGGCGTGGAGCTGCAGCGCGAGCGTCGTGCGGTAGCCCTGCGGCGCCACCGCGCGGACTCTCGCCGGGAGGCGGATCCCGGCGTCGTCCAGGGCGGCCGCGGTGCCCGGGTGGAGGGCCAGCACGACCGGGCGATCGGATCGGGACGCGGCGCCCAGGATGTCGGTCCAGGCGGCCATCGCCGCGGGATCGCGGTTCTCAGCGCGGTGGACGGTGGCGAAGATGAACCCGCCGGGCCGAAGCGCCAGGCCCAGGCGCTCCCCGATCGGCCGCAGGACGGCCGGATCGCGGACCTCGGCGACGACCCGCGCGGCGAGGTCCTGCATCAGGTCACCGACCTGGAGAACCCGCCGAGTGATCCCCTCCGCGGCGAGGTTCGTGACCGCGGCTGGCGTCGGGGCGAAGCACCATGTCGCCAGGTGATCCGCCACGACCCGGTTGATCTCCTCGGGCATGCGTCGGTCGAAGCTCCGGAGTCCGGCCTCCACGTGGGCGACGGGGATCCCCAGCTTCGCTGCGGCGAGGGCGCCGGCGAGCGTGGAGTTCGTGTCGCCGTAGACGAGCACGGCGTCCGGGTGCTCCGCCACGAGGATCGGCTCGAGGGCCAGGAGCATCCGGCCC
>Ga0209638_1003037_pt1 | contig 10140 bp, 10 predicted proteins | sample BarGraNGADG00211_FD_184490 | JGI IMG/M metagenome (GOLD analysis project Ga0209638, IMG submission 184490) | Arctic peat soil microbial communities from Barrow, Alaska - Barrow Graham LP Ref core NGADG0002-211 (SPAdes) (version 2) | ecosystem: Environmental > Terrestrial > Soil > Wetlands > Peat... | reverse complement strand
GGGTGCTCGCGGCCATCCACCGACCCTGGAACGCCCACCCGCCGGCAGACCCTGGCGAGACTCTCACTAGCTCAACTCCGGTTAAATGGATAGGCCAGACGGGGCTTACGCCCCGGCTGCGGTGACGATGGCGTCGGTGAGGAAGCCCGCGAAGAGCCCCAGGAGTAGCCCGTAGGCAAGCAGGTCTGAGCGTCGCGTCTTCTGTGCGACGGCGACGAGCCTGACCACGACATACAGGATCGATCCGGCGGCCAGGGTCAGGAACACCACACTGACCGCTTCACTGGTGAACTGATGGCCCACCAGGGTTCCGAGGAAGGTGGGACCACCCCCGATGGCGCCCATGGCCAGCAGAAAGCCCCAGCTCGGCAGACGCCGGTTGCCCTCAGTGTCGACATCGCTGGTGAGAGGGGCAACGATGCCGAAGCCCTCGGTGGCGTTGTGCAGACCGAATCCAATGACCAGCGGCAGGGCTAGGGCGAGCTCTCCGCTGGCGGCCGACTGGCCGATAGCCAGGCCCTCGGCGAAGTTGTGCAGGCCGATACCCACGGCAATGAGCAGGGATAGCCTGCGAGCAGCAGACCAGGTGACCAGTCTGCTCTGGCGCCGAGCCTTGACCTCGGTGACGCCCATTGCCCCGGGGCCGCCATCACCCGGGCCGGCCACGGGTTTCTGTATCCGGATGAGCTGTCGGGCCATCCAGCTCTGGTAGTACACCAGCGACAACAAGCCGACTGCCAGGCCTGCAGCGAAGAGCACGCCGTAGCCCGCAGCCGATCCAAGCCCACCCCTGCCTTGATGGGCAGAGCTCAGAGCCGTCGCGATGGGGACCCACGCTGCGGAGAGCACGTCCCAGAAGAGAAACAGCAGCACGCCGACGGCAGTCGCGTTCAGCAGGGCGCTCAGCGTCGGTGTGGAGGTGCGCAACCGACCGATCGGCAACCCCAACAAGATGGTCACTCCCGCAATGAAGCCGAGCAACATGGTGGACATCAAGTTCATAGGTCCACCTTACTTCGCAGGCCCGGTACCCCAAGATGCTCAGACCTGCGTAGTCACCGTGCTGCTCGGATTCAGGGGCGCACGTGTCAGTGGACGTTGAGCTCTTCCCTCTCCGTGTCCTTGCCGCCCACCAGAAGGACTGCGCCGTCAGCGCTGTCCTTCATGTGCCGGGGAGCCATCGCATGCGCCATGTGATACCCGCCAACGGCCACGATCGTGGCCGTTGGCGATGCCGCTGAGGCTGAAGGTCTTGCTGAAAACCAGGCTCGTGTGTCCTATGCCGATGACGATGCAGCAGCACCGGGACAAGGTTGATCGGGTTGGCGAAGTCGACGTCGTTCTCTTTCCAGATCTTCGCGCCGAGTATGGCGATCATGGCGTAGAGGATCACTGTGATTGCGCCCAGGACGCCACCTGGGGTCGCTGCCACGACCGCTCCGAACTTGGGTGAGAGCCCGAAGACGCTGGCGACGGCGGCGGAGACGTAGCACGCCGCGGTGGAGTAGACGCGAGTCGCGGCCATCACCGCGATGTTCTGCGCGTAGGCCGTGGTCGGCGAGCCGCCCACGGCACAGGCCAGAACGCTCGCGTCTTCTGACGTGGCTGCCCCGTGCGGGCGACATGGTGGAGTCTCGTTGCCTGCTGGTGAGATGGGGCCTTTGCGTGGGCAGTGCCGGGGAATCAGTTGACGGACTCGGGCGTTGCAGGGATGGTTGAAAGAGTAACGAGATAGGGAGTTTGACGTGCCTGCCATCACCGTTCCTGACCTGACCGTCCTGCCCCGCCTGCCCGCGCTGTCACCCGATGTCACAGCACGCCCGGTGCGGTCGGTCACCAGCGCACCGTCGGCCTTGGAAGGCCTGGGGTTCCCCGTCAAGCGAGCGTTCGCGGGCATCGACCTGGCACTGCTCGACCCTTTCATCCACCTGGACGAGATGGGCGAGGTCGAGTATGCGCCCGGCGAGCCCAAGGGAACGTCCTGGCACCCGCACCGCGGGTTCGAGACGGTCACCTACATCATCGACGGCATCTTTGACCACCAGGACTCTTTCGGCGGTGGCGGCACGATCACCAACGGTGACACCCAGTGGATGACGGCGGGTTCGGGGATTCTCCACATCGAGGAGCCTCCGGAGAAGCTGGTCGTCGCAGGTGGCACGTTCCATGGTTTCCAGCTCTGGGTCAACCTGCCCAAGAGCGACAAGTTGATCGTTCCGCGCTACCAGGACCTCCGCTCCGGTGAGGTGGCCCTGGTCAGCTCGCGGGACGGCGGTTCGCTGCTGCGCGTGATTGCCGGCGATGTGGCCGGCCACCCGGGCCCCGGCGCGACGCACACCCCGATGGCCATGGTCCACGCGACCGTTGCGCCCGGCGCCCAGCTCGAGCTGCGGTGGCGCCCTGACTTCAATGCGCTGGTCTATGTCATGAGCGGCGACGGTTTCGTCGGCCCGACCCAGTCGCCGATCGGCACCGGCCAGCTGGCGGTGCTGGGTGCCGGCGATTCCCTGACACTGTCGGCTGCCACGGCGCAGCAGGCGCGCTACAGCACGGGGGTGGAGGCGCTCATCCTGGGCGGAGCACCGATCCGTGAGCCCATTGCGTGGGCAGGGCCGTTCGTGATGAACACCCGTGCAGAGCTGATGGTGGCCTTCGAGGACTACAACGCGGGGCGCCTTGGCCACCCGGTTCCCCACGGTGAAGTCGGCGGAAGCCTCTGAGGGGTCCTACGCCTTGACCTGTTCGGATGCCGGCTGCTGAGCTCCTGGATGCCGAGCTACCGGGTGCCACTCGTGCAGGTGTGACTCCCACCGTTGTTCTATGCGACCGAAACGCCAGATGGCCAACGCAACTGCCCAGGTGGTCACAAACAGGCCGACGATCCAGTAGCCCACGCCGTTGAGGTCGACCGAGCCGATCGAGGCCAGGACCCCGGTCGTGATGTCGAGCTTCTGGGTGAGGATCGAGATGAGCTCGACGCCGCCAATCAGCAAAGCGACTGCCACCGACAGCGCCGTGATGGTGATGTTGTAGTAGATCTTGCGGATTGGCTTGGAGAATGCCCAGCCATAGGCGAAGTTCATGAAAGAGCCATCGATGGTGTCCAGCAGAGACATGCCTGCCGCAAACAGGATCGGTAGCGTCAGGATTGCCCACCACGGCAGGTTCGCGGCAGCCGCACCGCCGGCGACCACCAGCAGCCCGACCTCGGTGACGGTGTCAAAGCCGAGGCCGAACAGCAGACCCACGGGGTACATGTGCCACGGCTTGGTGACCGTCTTGGTGACCCGGCTCAGGATCCGGTTGAGTAATCCGCGTTTGTCCAGCTGCTGCTCGAACGCGGACTCGTCGAAGTGGCCGGTGCGCATCCCCCCGAACACCTTGAGGATGCCGATCAGTGCAGCCAGGTTGACCAGGCCTATGAGGATCAGGAAGATACCGGAGACGGCGGTACCCCACACGCTCGTCGCGCGTTGGAGGGCCGACTGATTGTCGCCCAGCTGGGCGGCCAGGGCGCGGACGCCGAACGCGAGGAGGGCCACCATGAAGAAGACGACGGAACTGTGTCCGAGGCTGAACCAGAACCCGACGCTGAGCGGCCGTTTCTCCTGACCCATCAGCTTGCGGGTGGTGTTGTCGATGGCTGCGATGTGGTCGGCGTCGAACGCGTGGCGCATGCCGAGCGTGTATGCCGTGATACCCAGTCCCACCCCCATGAGCTGTCCGCCAACCGCGTAGCGGTGTGGTGCCACCAGGCCGATCAGCACACCCCAGCCGACGACGTGCAGCACCAGGATGAATGCCCCCATACCCCATAGGCTGCGTTGTTCGTCGCCGGAGAATGCGGCTCGAGCCCCCGAGGTCATGTGCCCACGTTAGGCAGCGACCGCCTTTGCTGCAAGTCATTCGCAATAAGGATTGGCCAGCGGAGCTGGCCGTGGGCCAATGGCCTCGGCGTCGCCTAGGCAGTCGGGGTGGCAAGGCGATGATCCTGATCGTTGCCGGGTCGCACACCTGCCTCGGGGCGTTCAGGCTCCGCGATGACGCTCCACACACACCATGACCGTGGACTCGCCGGAGGGTGCTTCGAGACGCCTGTGTAGATTCCCCCTTGACAGGCATGTGAACCTCACACGACAGGGAGTTGCTGTGCGCATTGGTGTGCCCAAAGAGACGCGGCCAGGCGAGACTCGGGTTGCGGCCACGCCCAAGACCGTCGCGCAGCTGATTGCTCTCGGCTATGACGTCTGTGTGCAGTCAGGTGCCGGCGGGCTGGCCAGCTTCGTTGACAATGCGTACGAAGAGGCCGGCGCCTCCATCGACCCCACCGGTGAGGTGGTCTGGGGCAGCGACATCGTCGTCAAGATCAACCCCCCCTCCGACACCGAGATCGCGCAGCTGAGACCGGGCGCGATGCTCGCCAGCCTGCTCGCTCCTGCGCTGGCCCCCGAGCTGCTCGAGAAGCTCAGCGCCCAGGGCGTCACCGCGCTCGCCATGGACGCGGTTCCGCGCATCTCGCGGTCACAGTCCCTGGACGTTCTCAGCTCGATGGCCAATATCGCCGGCTACCGCGCCGTGATCGAGGCCGCTCACGAGTTCGGCAGCCTGTTCACCGGCCAGATCACGGCCGCGGGCAAGGTCCCGCCGGCCAAGGTCCTGGTTGTGGGAGCCGGGGTGGCCGGACTGGCGGCCATCGGCACCGCGCACAGCCTCGGCGCCATCGTGCGCGCCTTCGACGCCCGACCCGAGGTCGGGGAGCAGGTTGAGTCGATGGGCGGTGACTTCCTGAAGATCGACGTGGAGCAGGCGGCGCCGAGCGCCGACGGCTACGCCAAGGAGACCTCGGAGGACTTCAACCGTCTTGCCGAGCAGTTGTATGCCGCGCAGGCGGCCGAGGTGGACATCATCATCACCACTGCGCTGATCCCGGGCAGGCCCGCGCCGCGCCTGATCAGCGCCGCGATGGTGGCGACGATGAAGCCGGGCAGCGTCATCGTCGACATGGCAGCGGCCAACGGCGGCAACTGTGAGCTCTCCCGGCCCGACGAGCTCGTCCTGAGCGACAACGGCGTGCGGATCATCGGCTACACCGACCTTCCGGGGCGGCTGCCCACCCAGTCCTCCCAGCTCTTCGGCACGAACATCGTCAACCTGATCAAGCTACTCACCCCGGGCAAGGACGGCCAGGTCGTTCTCGACTTCGACGATGTCGTGCAGCGCGGGATGACGGTTGTCCGCGACGGTGAGAAGATGTGGCCTCCGCCGCCGGTGCAGGTGTCGGCTCAGCCCGCCGCCACGGCCGCTCCGGTCCCGGTGAAGCCCGAGCCCAAGCCGAAGGACCCGCGCCGGAGGTACGCCTTCATGGCGCTCGCCGCGGTGCTGTTCCTCGGCCTGGCGAAAGTGTCGCCCTCCGCGTTCCTCGGCCACTTCACGGTGTTCGCGCTCGCCTGCGTCGTCGGCTACTACGTCATCTTCAACGTCACCCATGCCCTGCACACCCCGCTCATGTCAGAGACCAACGCCATCTCCGGAATCATCCTGGTCGGTGCCCTCAGCCAGATCGGCCACGGTGGCGTTGTCACGGTCGTGTCCTTCATCGCCCTGGCGATCGCCAGCATCAACGTCTTCGGTGGTTTCACCGTGACTCAGCGCATGCTCACGATGTTCCGGAAGGGCTGAGTCGAGATGACCACCATCGTCCAGGCGGCATACATCGTCTCCGCCTTGCTGTTCATCATGGCCCTGGCCGGTCTTTCTAAGCACGAGACCGCCAAGACCGGCAACGCCTACGGTGTCACCGGCATGACCATTGCCATCGTTGCAACCGCTGGGCTCGCGCTCAACTCCCCGGCCATCGGCGTCCCGGCCACAGTCGCGCTGATCGTGGTCGCGATGTCGATCGGCGCGGCCATTGGCCTGTGGCGGGCTAAGAGCGTCGAGATGACTCAGATGCCCGAGCTGATCGCGATCCTGCACAGCCTCGTTGGCGCCGCAGCCGTGCTCGTCGGCTACAACTCCTTCCTGACCGATAAAGGGCTTGTGGGCGCCCTCGCCAACATCCACTCGGTCGAGGTGTTCCTCGGTGTGTTCATCGGCGCCGTGACCATGACCGGCTCGGTCGTCGCGTTCCTCAAGTTGAGCACCCGCATCTCGTCCAAACCGCTCACCCTCCCACAGCGGCACAAGATGAACCTCGCGGCCCTGCTGGTTTCTGCCGGGCTGATGGTCTGGTTCGTGAACTCAGGCAGCGTCGTGCCGCTGCTGATCATGACGGTGATCGCTCTCGCACTGGGCTGGCACCTAGTCGCATCCATAGGCGGCGGCGACATGCCTGTCGTCATCTCGATGCTCAACTCGTACTCCGGGTGGGCCGCAGCCGCAGCCGGCTTCATGCTCAACAACGACTTGCTGATCGTCGTCGGCGCCCTCGTCGGGTCTTCGGGTGCGATCCTGAGCTACATCATGTGTCGTGCCATGGGCCGCTCGTTCATCAGTGTCATCGCCGGCGGATTTGGTGGGGCCCCGGCCTCCACCGAGGAGAAGGACTACGGCGACTTCCGCGAGACCAATGCCACCGAGGTCGCCGAGCTGCTCAAGAACTCTTCGTCGGTCGTGATCACTCCTGGCTACGGTATGGCCGTCGCGCAGGCGCAGTACCCCGTGGCCGACCTGACCGCACGGTTGCGCAAGCTCGGTGTGACAGTCCGGTTCGGCATCCACCCCGTCGCCGGCCGTCTGCCGGGCCACATGAACGTCCTGCTCGCCGAGGCCAAGGTGCCCTACGACATCGTCCTGGAGATGGACGAGATCAACGACGACCTGGCCAACACCGACGTCGTGCTCGTCATCGGCGCCAACGACACCGTTAACCCGAGCGCCGAAGATGATCCGGGCAGCCCGATTGCCGGGATGCCGGTGATTCAGGTGTGGCACGCCAAGGAGGTCATCATCTTCAAGCGGTCCATGGCCACCGGGTATGCCGGTGTGCAGAACCCCCTGTTCTTCAAGCAGAACAGCGCAATGCTATTCGGCGACGCCAAGGAGCGAGTTGAGGACATCCTCAAGGCTCTCTAGTGTCCTGGCTGGGCAGCGCGCTCGCGGTCCTGGAGGTCGCAGGCTTGCAGCAATAACCAACTCCGACCCCGGGGCAGATGCCCTGGAGCCGGAGTTGGTCATTTGGCCCCCCGTGGGCAGGAACCTCAGCGGTCCTTGTCTTGGTCCTTGTCTTGGTCCTGGTGCTTGTGGTGGTCCTCGTTGGGGTCGTTGGATGTGGTACGCCAGTCGCCCCCCTCGTCGGTGCTGGAGCGCCGGTAGGGAATCGGCCCGGTGTCGGCTTCGCGCAAGGAGTCGTCGCGCGGGGAGGATTCGCTGAGGTCCCCGCTGAGGTGCCAAGGGTCCCGGTTGTGATGCCTGGATACGCCGTAGTGGATCTGTATGCCTGGCGGGTCGTCGCCCTGGATGGGCTCGCCTCGCGCTTTGATGGGGCCGGCGCTTCCAGTGGTAGTGGTCACCAGACCGGGGGCGTGTGGAGGTTGGCGGCCGCCTTCGAGGCGGTGGTCGTGCTCGTCCTCATCCATCCCGAACATGCGGTCTTGGAGTTTGAAGATCGCGGCACAGATGGTGGTGTAGGTGGCGTGGGGGTGTTCCACGAACCTGACCTTGTGCAGCGTCTGGTTGAGGCCCGTGCTCTCCCTCTTCAGCTCGCCATAGCCGAGCAGTTGCCCAATCGAGGAACGCGTGTACGTCAAGTCGGGGACCCGGCCCAACGAGAACATGGCCACCCCTTGATGGAGTAAACCGTAGTTCACCATCACTCGCTTGTCGGTGGCAACAAGCCAGCTCCGTCGCCACATCAGGTACCTCCACAAGGCCCAGCCACCGATCACGACGAACCACGCCAGAAGCAGGAGTGGGTTGAGGCCGTCGAGGCTGGCGGGAAGCCAGAGGGCGAGTACGACAAGCACGACGAGCCCGGCAACGCCGAAGACGAACGGCTTCCAAAATGAGGCCCAGTGCTGGCGCTGCGCGACGATCACGTGCTCGTCGGCGAGCAGGTACCGATGAAGCTTGCTGCGACGGAACCGTTCGTCAAGGTCGGGCCGTGCCATGACGACGGCCTAGTTGTGGGTCAGGATGGCGTTGAAGAAGGCTGCGACGTTCTTGGTGGCCTCCACGATGAGGTTCCAGGCGCCCTGGAACATGTTCGCAGCCTGGCCCGGTGACACGATGATCGCATAGACAATGAAGGCAGCCACAGTCCAGAGCACGATCTTCTTGACCATCTTCATGGTGTCTCCCGGGTACGGCGTCCTGCGATGGTCACAACTCTGTTTAATAATGCCAAAGCAGCGGCCCATTGTGGGGAAGGCACGCCGGGGGACTGTTCGCTCACACGATCCCGTACAGACGGTCTCCGGCATCGCCAAGACCCGGCACGATGTACCCGCGGTCGTTGAGCTTCTCGTCGATGGCGCCGGTAACCAGACTGATTGGGACGACCAGGTCGGCCATGTCAGCCTCAAGCCTCGCGATGCCCTCAGGGGCCGAAAGCAGGGTGATCGCAGTGATATCGTCCGCGCCCAGGTCGACGAGGTAGCGGATGGCTGCGGAAAGGGTGCCGCCCGTGGCAAGCATCGGGTCGAGCACATAGCACTGGCGCCCAGAGAGGTCTTCGGGCAACCGGTTCGCATACGTCGTGGCCTCCAGTGTGATCTCGTTGCGCACCATCCCGAGGAAGCCGACCTCGGCGGTCGGCAGCAACCGCACCATGCCGTCCAGCATGCCCAGGCCCGCGCGCAGGATCGGCACGACCAGCGGTTTAGGACTTGCCAGCTTGATGCCGCTGGTGGGGGCGACGGGAGTCTCGATGTCGACCGGCTCCACTCGTACCTCGCGGGTTGCCTCGTAGGCCAGCAGCGTCACCAGCTCATCGGCCAATCGGCGGAAGGTGGGCGTGTCGGTGTTCTTGTCCCGCAGCGCCGTGAGCTTGTGGGCGATGAGGGGATGGTCGGCAATGTGAACGCGCATGAGTGAAACTTATCGTGTGATCGGATCTTCAGAATCCGCCCGCCCCGCGGCCAGCCAGCGGTATGCCGTGTGGATGGGCCAAGCCCTCGAGGTCGCCTCTGGGGCGCTCGCGGCGGGCGACGTGCCGGTCGGTGCCATCGTATTCTCCCCAGACGGGGAGGTGCTCGGTGCGGGGCACAACCAGCGTGAAGCTGATGGCGACCCGACAGCCCACGCCGAGATGGTTGCCTTGCGGGCGGCGGCATCGACGGGCGGCAGTTGGAGACTTCAGGACTGCACGCTCGTGGTCACCCTCGAGCCCTGCGTGATGTGTGCAGGTGCGCTGATGCTGGCCCGGATCGGTCGTCTGGTGCTGGGGGCATGGGACCCCAAGGCCGGCGCCTGCGGGTCGGTGTGGGACATGGTGCGCGACCGGCGGGCCACACATCGGGTCGAGGTGATCGGTGGGATTCGTGAGCAGGAGTGCGCGCAGATCTTGCTCGATTTCTTTGCCGGGCACCGGCTCTAGTAACCTCGCTCCCGGTGGCGTGTCCGAGCGGCCAAAGGAGCACGCCTCGAAAGCGTGTGTGGGTGAAAGTCCACCGTGGGTTCAAATCCCACCGCCACCGCCAGATCTGAGCACGAAATCGGGCTTAGCACGCCGCCCCGGGCAGTCAGCCCCGGGCGGCGTTTCTGGCCTTTGTCTCAGTTCCCTCCACGGACAAGCGTGGAACGGACCCTCAGGTCATGAACCGATAGTCAACGGGTTCGCGCCGTACTCCCAAGCCCCGTCTGCCGCCGCACTGCCGGGGGTCAGCACCAGATGCAACGGAACGTCCGGTACGAAGACGCGCCCCTCGCTGCTGGTGCACAGGTCAAGGCCGACGATTGGGGAGACCCCATCGTGTTGGAGAATCTCCGACGTCAGCCGTTCACCTTCTTCATCGGACTTGACCCTTGCCCAATCACGATAACCAGGCGGGCTCACTGCCAGGAAAGTCTCAAGCCTGTCTGCTGCCAACCGATGCTGAGGGCCCTAGCGGGACCTTCCTGGCTAGTGCGTTCTTGATTGGTGTTTATGCAGGTCAGGTGCCATTTTGGTGGTTGCTGGGTGTATTACCTAAGTCGGTCATC
>Ga0209638_1003036_pt1 | contig 10141 bp, 8 predicted proteins | sample BarGraNGADG00211_FD_184490 | JGI IMG/M metagenome (GOLD analysis project Ga0209638, IMG submission 184490) | Arctic peat soil microbial communities from Barrow, Alaska - Barrow Graham LP Ref core NGADG0002-211 (SPAdes) (version 2) | ecosystem: Environmental > Terrestrial > Soil > Wetlands > Peat... | reverse complement strand
GTTTTCGACCGTGCCGCACGGAGCCGCTGCCGCTTGAGGAGAAATCTCGTCAAGCGGACAAGAAATGGAGCTACTGTAATACCAAGTTGACAAGCCCCCGTGCCCTCCCACTGGCGCGCAATCTGTTAACCTGACAGACCATGCATGTTGGCCGGGACCTGTGGTACGGGGCGCGGTTGTTGCGGAAAACGCCGGGCTTCAGCGCCGTCGCGCTGGCGACGCTGGCGCTGGGAATCGGGGCGACTACCGCGATCTTTAGCGTGGTGGACGCAGTGCTTCTCAAGCCGCTGCCATTCCGGGACCCGGAGCGGCTCGTGGCCGTTTGGGAGAGCAACGTGGCGGTCACCCGGGAGACGGTCTTCGCGGCTCCTTGGAATTTCCGGGAATGGCGAAAGCAGGTCCAGGCTTTGGAGGCGCTCGCGGCGATTCACTTTCACGGCCTGCCCGTCAACTTGACCGGCGGGCCGAACGGGCGCATGGACCCCGAGGAAGTGCTTACCGAGCGCGTTTCGGCCGGCCTGTTTCCGCTTCTGGGCGTGAACCCTATCCTGGGACGCGCCTTCCGCGCGGACGAGGACCGGCCCGGCCGCGCCAATTTCGCCCTGCTGAGCCATCGTTTGTGGCAGAGGCGGTTCGGCGGTCAGGCCACCATCGCCGGCCAATCGATCCGGCTGGACGGCGCGCCTTACACGGTGCTGGGCGTGCTGCCGGCGGGGTTTTCGGTGCGGGACTCGGGCGTGGATATCTGGCTTCCGCTAGCGCTCGACCCGGACGACGCCCGGGCGGCGAACCTGCGCTATCTGGAAGTGATTGGGCGGCTCGGGCCAGGCGTGGGCATCGAGCGGGCGCGTAGCGAGATGGAGACTGTCGGCATCAGGCTGGAGGCGGCCAATCCGGGTTTGGACAAAGGCTGGAGACCGGTTCTCGTCCCGCTTCGGCAGGAACTGGCGGGCCATGCCGAGCCGGCGCTGCTGACGCTGGGGGCGGCCGTCGGATTCCTGCTCCTGATGGCGTGCGCCAACGTGGCCAATCTGCTTCTGGCGCGCGGCGCGGGGCGAAGGAAGGAAGTCGCGATTCGCGCGGCGCTGGGGGCGAGCCGCGGACGCATCGCGGCGCAACTGCTCTGGGAGAGCGTCCTGCTGGCCCTCGGCGGGGGCGTGCTGGGGACGGCGCTGGCGCGCGGCGGCATCGGCCTGCTGGCGCGTTTCGGCCCGGCGAACCTTCCTGGCCTGGCGCACGCTGCGCTGGATGGGCGGCTGCTCCTGTTCACTCTTGCAGTGTCGGCCGGCGTGGGCCTTCTGTTCGGTCTTGCGCCGGCCATCCAGGCTTCGGAGACGAACGTGAACGCGGTGCTGACGGAAGGCGGGCGCGGAGGTACGGCCGGGCGCGGCGGGCGCAGGATGCGCAACGCCCTGGTAGTTTTCGAGGTGGCCTTGGCCGTGGTGGTCCTGATCGGCGCGGGATTGTTGATGCGCAGCTTCGTGCGGCTGCGCGCCGCCGATCCGGGATTCCAGCCTTCGGGACTTCTGACGTTCCGCCTGCCGCTAGCCGGTGGACGGAACGCCGCGCCCGGCCGGCGAGCCGCCTTTTTCCAGGAGGTGGAGGACCGGATCGCCGCTCTGCCCGGCGTACGCGGGGTGGGGGCGGTGAACGCGCTGCCGTTGGGAGGGCTGGGCGGGGGCACCGCCTTCGCCGTCGCGGACCGGCCCGCGCCGCCGCCGGACCAACGGCCCATGGCGTTGCTGCGCACGGCGAGCCCGGCTTACTTCCGCGCCATGGGTATCCCCCTGCTCGCGGGGCGGGCGTTCGCGGTCTCCGACACCGCCCAGGCGCCCCCCGTCGTCATTGTGAACCGGAAGCTCGCCAGCCGGTTCTGGCCGGCGGAAAACCCCATCGGCGGCCGTCTGGCGGTGGATGCCATCGGCGGACGCGTGGCGGAAGTGGTGGGAGTGGTGGGCGACGTTAAGCCGGAGAGTCTGGAGGGTGAGGCTTGGCCCACCATCTACAACCCGTATGCGCAGGCGCCCGCGTCCACCATGGTCGTGGTGGTGCGAACCGGGCAGGCGCCGCGCTCGCTGGCCGCCGCCGTGGAGCGCGAAGTGCATGGCCTCGACGCCGCCCAGCCGGTGGCGGACGTTCGGACCATGGAGGACGTGCTGGCCGGCGTCCTGGCGGGGCCGCGCTTCAACGCGGCGCTGCTGGGCATTTTCGCCCAGATTGCCTTCGTCCTGGCGGCGGTGGGAATTTACGGCGTGATCTCGTACGACGTGAGCCAGCGGACGCACGAGATCGGCATCCGCGCGGCCCTGGGCGCGCAACCCGCCGCCGTGCTCAAGCTGATATTGGGACAAGGCGCGCGGCTGGCGGCGTGCGGGATCGCCCTCGGCATGGCGGCCGCCTTCGCGCTCACCCGGCTGATGGCCAACCTGCTCTACGAGGTGAAGCCCACCGACGCCTGGACGTTTTCGGCGGTCCCACTGCTGCTGGGCGCGGTCGCGCTGCTGGCAAGTTACATCCCTTCGCGGCGGGCCATGGCGCTCGATCCCATGGCGGCGCTGCGGCATGAATAGGACGGACTAATGATTACGCTTCGCAATCTGGAGAAGTTTTACGAAGGCGGTTACGGCCGGAGCTATGTGCTGCGCCGCATCAACCTGGAGATCCAGCAGGGCGACTTCGTCACCATCATGGGCCCTTCCGGAGCGGGGAAATCCACGCTCCTCAGCATCCTGGGGATGCTGGACAGCGCCTGGACCGGCGAGTTCGAGTTTGTGGGCCACGAGGTCCATCGCATGAAGCCCCGGGAGCGCGTGGAGCTGAACAAGAAGTACATCGGCTTCGTCTTCCAGAGCTACCACCTGATCGACAACCTGACGGTCTACGAGAACCTGGACATTCCGCTGTCGTACCGGAACGTCAAGAGCTCCGAGCGCGCGGCCCTGGTATGCGACGCGCTCGACCGGTTTCACATCGTGGGCAAGCGCGACCTCTTCCCGAGCCAGCTCTCCGGCGGCCAGCAGCAGCTCGTGGCGGTGGCGCGCGCGGTGATCGCCAACCCCAATCTGATCCTGGCCGACGAGCCGACCGGCAACCTGCACTCCAGCCAGGGCAAGGAGATCATGGAGCTTTTCAAAAAGCTCAACGACGATGGCGTAACCATCGTACAGGTGACCCACTCGGAAGCCAACGCCGCCTACGGTCATCGGCTCATCCAGCTCGCCGACGGCTGGATTGTGAAGTGAGACTGCCGGCGGTAGAGCGTCCGACGGAAACGTAGAGATCGGGGAATGCTCCGAATCAAAGCTCGTAAGAGCGAAAGAACTTAGCCCACGGCGTGAGCCGAGGGGAAGCAGCGAAATCGCGAAGCCCCGGCACGGGGCGAAAGACCGCGGCGGCGCCATCTTCCGCCCCCTCCCGGGGGCTCATCCGCTTACGCCCCATTTCCCACGGCTCACGCCATGGGCTACTTTCTTTCGCCCTACGGGCTGGAGCAGCGTCCTGGCATACTCGCTACGCGCAGATCCCCGCGAATTTCTTCGAAATCCGCAATCCCGTCACTTCCGAGTCGTGCACCCGCCGCAGCGTCTCAGCCGGGGGCGCCCCACGCGTGTGCGCTACAATGACCCTTCCATGCAAGTGCTGCAGGCGGGCCGCCACAAGCTGATCTATCTGGAACTCCAGCCGGAGATGGTCGCCAGCATTGCGCGGCAGGCGGGGTTCGAAGCGAAGACCAAGGACGGACAGCGCTCCATCAACCTGGACCTGAGCGCTCCCGCGAGGGAGGGGCCGCTGCTGCTCTTCGACGCGGCGGACCCGGCTAACCTGGGTTGGTTTTCGCGATGCCAATTCTACGTGGACGCCCGCTCCGGTTCGGTCATGCAAACGCCCATCACCCTGGCGAACAAGTGCGACCGTGGCGGGCGTCCGCACTCGAACTCGGTCCGCCTCTCGATTTCCAAGGAACTGCCCGCCACCTTCCGGCTTCCCGGCAACCAGCCCCTCACCGAGACGGTTTTCTACCACCTCTTATTCAATTTCCTCAATGGGCTGACCAAGACCGGAGTAGCCGTGTGCGGCAACGGCGGGGTTCAGCCCCTGGCTGGACGCAGCGAAAGTATCGGCGCGCGCAACTGAGCGTATTTTCGGACACTCAGGCGCATTTCGCGACGCTGGGTTACAGTGTAGGCGGGAGGCCTATCGCGTCATGAAGCAGTTCGCCAAGAGCGTCATTCCGGCGTTCTTCCTGATGCTCCCGCTCGGCGCGCAAACGCCGGGCTCCGAGATCGCCAAGTGGCAGGACGGGAAAGACGCCTGCGTCTCGATCACGTACGACGACTCGACCCCCAACCAGTTCCGAATCGCGATTCCGCTGATGAACGAACGGCGCCTGCCGGGAACGTTTTTCATCGTCACGGGCGATATCGAAGGCTCCAAGTACCAGCCTTCTTTCGCCGGGCGGCCCATCGCGACCATCCTCCGCGAGAGCGCGACGGTACCGACGAACAAGAACAACCTCTTCGAGCGGACCGCGCTGCTGAATTACCTGCAAATGGTGCTGGAGGTTCCGGAGCTGAACGGCTTCCGCGCGCAGAACCTGCAGCGGAACATCACGCAAGGCAACATCCCCGCCTTGGCCGCGGTGGTCGACCCCCTGCTGGCAAAGGTCCGCCAGACCGGCCGCACCTACCCCAGCACGGGCAAATCCGCCGCCGTATCGCACGGCCCCAACGATCCTGTGCGCGATTGGCCTGGCGATACCCGCTACCCGATCACCTGGGACGAGATACGGCGCCACATGGCCGAGGGGCACGAGATGGCCAACCACAGCATCACCCATCCGTTCATGCCGGCCCTTGACGAGGCGAACATCGCCTACGAACTCGACAAGTCGAAGCAGGAGATGCTCGAACAGCTCGGGCCGAAAAGCACGTTCTCCGTCGAGGCTCCTTACGGCATCGACGATCCGCGCGTGAAGGATGTCGTGGCGTCGCGCTTTCCGCTGACCCGGAACTGGGTCCTGGACGACTTCATGGACGGAATCCTGCGCGGCGACCGGCGCGATCCGACGCAATCCAAAAAAGAATACCTCCAATGGCAGCGCGGTCCGCTTTCCCGCACGACGCTGGACGAAATGAAGGGCTGGGTGGACACGTCGCAGGCCCACGGCATCTGGCTGGTTCTGGCATTCCATGGAATCGAGGGCATTGGCTGGGAGTCGCTCACCACGGAAACCGTGAGAAGCTACTACGACTACATCGCCGGGCGCGAGGGGCACTTGTGGGTCGCGACGTTCCAGGACGGGGCCAAGTACGCCCGGGAGCGCCACAACAGCGCGATCGCCACCAAGGCCTCTGGCGACCGCATCGAGGTGACGGTAACTCACTCTCTCGACCAGACCCTGTACGATCTGCCGCTGACGGCGAAAACCCCGATACCGGCCGATTGGAAACTGGTGCGCTTCCAGCAGGGCCAGGACGCGCGCTGGCTCCCCGTTCACCACGAGGGCGACGCCACATACGTCATGTACCGGATCGCGCCCAACGGCCAACCGGCGACGCTCGAAAAGGCGCCGAATTAGCGCATGCTGACGCCGAAATTCGGCGTCTTGCCGTTGCGGACGATAGGACTGTCTTCGCGGGAACTGACCCACCACCCGGCCTTGCTGGTCTTGGGTCCCTACTCCCGCCCGGCGTACAATTCGTCGATGTGCTCTTGGAAATTCTGCATCGCGCGGGTGCGGCGCACTTTCATGGTGGCGGTCAGTTCGCCCCGCTCGATCGAGAAATCGCGCGCCAGGACGCGGTGCTTGCGCACCTGCTCGAAAGGCGCGAGGTGCTTGTTCACGCGCGCCACGGCTTTGCGCACCTCCTCCAGTACCGGCGGCGCCTGGGCCGCCTCCGACGCCGGGCGCCCCTTCCATTCCTCCATGCCTTTCAGTCCTTCGGCGGCGGCGGGGTTGATGGTGAACAGGGCCGTGAGGTACGGCAGCCGGTCGCCGATCAGCAGCACCTGGCTGATCAGAGGCTCCATCTTGAAGAGGTTCTCCACGCGCGAAGGATGAATCTTCTTGCCGGTGGAGGAGACGATCAGTTCCTTTTTGCGCCCGGTGATGAAGACGTAGCCATCGCCGTCGATGAGCGCCAGATCGCCGGTGTGCAGCCAGCCGTCGCGCAGGACTTCGGCGGTGGCCTGCGGGTCGTTCAGGTAGCCCGAAAAGAGGCACGGGGTCTTGATGAGCAGCTCGCCCTCCGGCGAAAAGCGCACCTCGACGCCGGGCAGCGGCTTGCCGATGCTGCCGGGCCTGGGCGCGTCGAGAGGGTTCAAGATCGCCACGCCGCCTTCGGTCAGGCCGTAGCCCTCGATCAGCGGCATGCCGATGGCTTCGTAGAACTCGGCCAGGTCTTTGCCCAAGGGGGCGGCGCCGGAGGCCGCCACGCGCAGACGCCCGCCGAGGCGCGCGCGGACCCGTTGGAAGAAAAGCCGGTCGGCCGCTTTCAACGGAATGCGGAGGCGCAGCGGAACGGGCTTGCCCGCGCGGCGGTAGCGCGCGGCCGCCAGGGCCAGCGCCAGCCCGCCATAGAACGCCTTGCGCGCCACCGCCGGGCGTTTGCGCAGCTCCGTGCAGATGGTGAAGTAGATACGCTCCCACATGCGCGGCGGCGCCAGCAGAACGGTGGGCCGCACCTTGCGGATATCCTGCGGAAGCTTCAGCAAGCTCTCGGGGAACGTGACCGGCGTGCCGCTGCGCATCGGAAGGAACTCCATCACCACGCGTTGCGCGATGTGGGCCGAAGGCAGAAATGCGATCATGGCGTCCTCCGGCCCCATGGGCAGCGCGGCGGGTCCCATATCGATGTTGGCCACAATGGCCTCATGCGTGACCAGGGCCATCTTCGGCTCGCCCGTGGCGCCCGACGTGAGATACAGAACGGCGTGGTCGGACGGCTGCGTTTCCGCCAGCAGACGCGGCAACAGCTCCGGATCGCCGGCCATGGCCTCACGCCCCAGTTTGCGCAGGTCCTCCAAGGCGATCGCGCCTTCGGCTCTTCCGGTGAGCAGGATCCAATGGCGCACCGGAGCGCCCCGCAACATCTCGAGCTCGGCGGGACCCTCGACGAAAGCCGCCTTCGCGCCAGACGATTCCAGGGTGCGAACCAGGTCCTTGGGAGGATAGCTGGGGTATAGGGCCGCCGCGATGCATCCGCCGGCCAGGATGCCCATGTCGGCCAGATAGAATTCCATCCGCGTTTCGGAATTCAGGGCGACCGTATCGCCTTTGGCCAGCCCGAGGCGCCGCAGCCCGGCGGCGATTTCCTCCGCCGCCCGCCGGTAATCGTTCCACGAGCAGGTTGTGTAGGCGGCCTGCCCGGGCTTGGGCTGGCGCAACGCGGGCGCGTCGCCGTAGCGCGCGGCGGTTTCCCGAAGAACTTGGTAGAGGGTCCGGCTCACTTCAAGCACTGTATCACGGCGCCGGGGACGGAGGCCGGGGTCCAGGGACCGGGGGCCGGGGTCCAGGGGTCGGGGGCCAGGGGCTGGGGGGCTTTAGACGCTTACGACGGGGCACGGGGACTGGCGGATGATGGCGTACGCGTTGGTGCGCAGCCTTCCGAACACGCCGGCGGCCGATCCGCGGCCAATCACCAGAGCATCGGCCTCGACCCGTTGCGCGGCGGAGCAGATGATTTTCGCCGGTTCGCCCGCTTCGATAAGCAGATCGGCTTCCACGTTCACGGAGCGCTCCAGCCGCAGCAGCTCGCGCTCGGCGGATTCGCGGACATCGATGCGCCAGTTCACTTCCGAATTGTCGCCGAAGTCCGGATCTGGCGCGGTGACGTGAATGACGGTCAGGCGAGCCCCGAATTCCCGCGCCAGCATGGCGGCCCAGCACAGCGTCTTGGAGCTTTGCGGTCCCAGGTCCACGCCGCACAGAACGCTGCGCAAGGAATCCGCGGCCGGCGCGGGCGCCTGTTCCAGGTGCACGCCCGTCCACACCGGGCAGTCGGCGTCGTGCAGCACTTTGGCGGTGTTCGAGCCGAGGATGAACCGGCGGAACGGGCCGTAGCCGTGGGTTGGCATGATAATGATGCCGGCGCGTTCCCGGTGGGCGAATTCCACGATCTTGGAGGCGGGTTCTCCCTCGATCACGGTCCGCCGTACGTTCATTCCCGCCAACTCGGCCGCTAGAAACGCGTCCAAGTCCGCGGAAACCTGTTCGGCGCGTCCGCGATACAGTTCCGTCAGCATGGAACCGCCGATTTCCAGAGATCCGAACTCGTACTGCGGCGGCGCGAGGACGTGCAGGAGGAGGAGTTCCGAGCCAAAGCGCCCAGCCAGCGCTTTAGCGTAGTGGGCGGCCGCCACCGAGCGCTCGGAAAAGTCCACCGGAAGCAGAATCTTGGAGAGGGATTGCATGGGGCCTCCTTCGGCCGGCGCGGCAAGAGGCGCCTGGACACTATTAGGATAATCCCCCTTGGGCGCCATCGCAGAAGCGCGCCCGCCGGGCGGGCAGGCCATCGTCTCTTGTGGCCTGCCAGCTCACCAACAAACGCAGACGACAAGAGACGATAGCCTGCGCCAGGCCTTCGCCCCAGCCGTCGACCAACTGCCGCGCGTTTTCCCCGTCCGCCAAGCGGCGCGGCGCGTGCGTTTCGCTAACGCTCAGGCTCTCACCATTCCTCGCGACGCCGGCCAACACACGGCCAGGTGCGTCCGTAATCGCAGAATCGCCTGCGACTTCAGTTGCGAAACCCGCGATTCATGCAGCCCGATGACGGACGCGATCTCGCGCAAAGTCAGCTCCTCGCGGTAGTAGAGGCTAAGGACCGTGCGCTCGATCTCCGGTATGCCGCCGACTCCCGCCGCCAGGACGCGCTTCAGTTCCGACCTTTCCAGAAGCACGGACGGAAGACTGCCGGCGCTGTCCGCGAGGTAGTACAGCAGGTCCTTCCCGGGAGATCCCGGGACGTGCTCGAGGCTGGCCACGTTCAATCCACGGGTTTCCACCAGCCATGCGTGGTACTCCTTAAGCGTGATTTCCAGTTGAGCGGCGACCTCGTCTTCCGTGGAAACCCTCTGGTGCAGTTGCTCCGCATGGGCGATCGCCGCTTCGATCTGCTTCGCTCTCCGCCGTTTTTGCCGGGGAGCCCAATCCAGCCCGCGCAGACTATCCAGGATGGCCCCGCGGATTTTGTACTCCGCGTAGGTCTTCAGCTTGACGTTGTGGGCGGGGTCGAAGTGGTCAATCGCGGAAATGAGGCCAATCACGCCGCTCGATATCAGATCTTCCAGCGCGACGTTGTCGGGCAGGCGCCCCTGGATGCGCCGCGCAATCAGCCGCACTTGCGGCAGATGCTCCAGGATGAGGAGATCCCGCGCGTCGCCGTTCATCGATTCGAATTCCGCGTACGCATACATACGTCACCACCACCTTGCGGCCCGTCCTATGCCGCCGAGAGGGCGCGCGCGGGATGGCCGGCGAGGACCAGTTTCGATACTCGGCTTCGGCTGGCTGTTTTCAGATGCTCCGGGATACGCTGGCCGCTGCCGAAGAACGACAGCGGCTTGCCCATACGCACGGCTTGAGGGTCGGGCCGAAGGAGCCCGTCTCGTCGAGCTTGGTAAACGGCAGCCGTTGCAACCGGAAGCTTTCGTACGAATCCACCACACAAGTAAGATCGGCGGATTTCATCGCGGACGATAGGACCAGTTGCGTGTCGATATCGCTCCTGGCGGCCAGGAAACCGGCGAATTGGTGCGGAACGATCCATTTCGCCGAGGAAGCAACTGTACGGACCCGTACCACCCCGTTTCGGCCGATCGCCGTCCTGGACGAAAAGGAAAGTGAGAGATCCATGGCGAAAACCGTTTCCGTAATCGGGATCGAGGACAAGGAGCTGCGCTGGATCCGGTCGCTGATCCTGCTGCTCCGTCACCCCGATCCCAGCATCCCGGAGCTAGCCCGGCAGGCTCTGCTATATCTGACTCGCAGCGCGGCCGAGCGGCCGCTCCAGCCGGCCCGGACCCTGGACCAGGTGGGCTAGTTCCTTGACCGTTTGATTTGTTCCCCACCGCTTCGGGTCGGGCATGCCCGACCCCTACACCGCACCCTTGTAAGGGGCGAGGCATTGCCTCGCCCTCGCGA
>Ga0209638_1003035_pt1 | contig 10141 bp, 8 predicted proteins | sample BarGraNGADG00211_FD_184490 | JGI IMG/M metagenome (GOLD analysis project Ga0209638, IMG submission 184490) | Arctic peat soil microbial communities from Barrow, Alaska - Barrow Graham LP Ref core NGADG0002-211 (SPAdes) (version 2) | ecosystem: Environmental > Terrestrial > Soil > Wetlands > Peat... | reverse complement strand
GTCAGCGAGGGCAACGACAAGGGGTTCGAAGGCAGCAGCCCCGACCTGGCCGAGCGCCTCCACGGCGGCCTGACGCGCGGCACTATCCTCCTTGTTGATAGCGGCGACCAGCGGCCCGATTGCGGGGGCGCCGATCTTGCCGAGCGCCCTTGCGGCTTGCTCGCGCACACCGTAGTCGGTGGCGTCGAAAGCCCCGATGAGAGGCTCGATGGCGGCAGCACCAATCTCGACGCATTTGTCCCAGTCGCCTCTCGCGGCCCAATATGTTGGTCCGATCCTAGTCCTGCCCGGCTTCCAACCAAGCCCGCCGAGCGCCTGGGCTGCGGCGTGGATGTAGGGATTGTCGGGGTTGGTGAGCGAGGGCGCGCCGGTGTGCAGCACCTTCAACTCGGCGGTGACGCCCTTGGGGCAGACGGCTTTCACCGCGGCCTGCATCTGCGCGATGGACTCCTCCACCTGCTGGTCGCCGACCAGGCGGGTGCTGATCTTGGCCACGGCGCGCGCGGGGATCACGGTCTTGGCGCCATCGCCGGTGAAGCCGCCGCGAATGCCGTGGACCTCGATGGTGGGGCGCGCCCAGACCCTTTCGAAGAGAGGCACGCCCGGCTCGCCAACCAGCTCCTTGGCGCCCATTTCCTTTTCGGTGTACTCTTTCTCGTCGAACGGCAGGCGCGCCCAGGCGGCGCGTTCCTTCTCCGCCGGCGGCACCACCCGATCGTAGAACCCCGGCACCAGGATGTGGCCGTCGCGATCCTTCAGCGCGCAGACGATCTCGGCGATCGCCATGATGGGGTTGGGCGCGGCGCCGCCGTAGATGCCGGAATGCAGATCGTGATCGGCGCCCTGGACGCTCAGCTCGTAGTACACCAGGCCGCGCAGCCCGATGCAGATGCTGGGCAGCTCCGGCGCGAACATCTCGGTATCGCACACCACCACGGCGTCGGCCTGAAGGCGCGACGGCTTGGTCTTGACATAGGCTTCGATGTGCTCGCCGCCGGTCTCCTCCTCGCCTTCCAGCAGGAACTTCACGTTCACCGGCAGCTTGCCGGTGGTCTTCAGCAGGCCTTCGACGGCCTTGATCTGGATATAGACCTGCCCCTTGTCGTCGCAGGTGCCGCGGCCGTAGATGTTATCGCCGCGGACTTCGGGCTCGAAAGGCGGGGACTTCCACTCATCGAGAGGATCGGGCGGCTGCACGTCGTAGTGGCCATAAAAGAGGATGGTGGGCTGGCCTGGAGCGCCCAGCCATTCGGCGTAGACCAGCGGGTTGCCGCCGCCGGAGTCCTCGATCAGCTCGGCAGAGGTCATGCCGGCGGTGCGCAGCTCGTTCAAAGCGAAGTCGGCGGCGCGCCGGATGTCGGGCTTGTTTTCCGGCAGCGTGCTGATGGAGGGGATGCGGAGGAAGGCCTTCAGGCCCTCCAGGAATTCGGACTGATGTTGCTGATAGTAGTTCATGAATTCTCCCTTTCGAAAATGACGCGTTTACATGATAGCGGTGGGCGGCGCCGGCTCGTCGGGATGGCCCGCGTTGGCCAGCGGGAGGCGGATCATGAGCATCGCGAGAGAAACCAGCACCAGGACGGCGAGCCAGTCCGTTCCCCACCACGTGGCGTCGGGCAGGATTTTATGGCCCTGGCTCTTTTCCGCGGCGCGGAAGCCGGCCACGACGAGCCCGCAGAGCGCCTCGCCCGCGATCAGGCCGGAGGCGGTCAACACACCGGTGTTTTCGATGCGGGCCTTCTGCGCGTCGTTGAAGCTGCCCTGGTCGCGCAGTTTGTCGGTGCCCCAGCGGAACAGCCCGCCGACGAAGATGGCGAAGGTGGTTTCGAGCGGCAGGTACATGCCGACGGAGAACAGCATGGGGCTCTTCACCTCCACCAGGATGAGGCCGAATCCCATGAGGATGCCGACCACCACCAGCGGCCACGCCATGTTGCCGCCGACAATGCCCGTCGCCAGCGATGCCATGAGGCCCGCCTGCGGCGCCGGGAGTTGCGGGGTGCCGAAGGTGTAGGCGCGGTGCAGCCACATCAGGGGGAAGAACAGCGCCATGCTGGATACCGCGATACCGAGCAGGTCGCCGATCTGCATTTTGACGGGGGTGCCGCCGAGGATGTGGCCGGCTTTCAAATCCTGCAGCATCTCGCCGGCGACGGCGGACGAAACGCACACCACCGCCGCCACGCCGAGCACGGCGGCGATGCCGTAGCTGCCGCGCAGCCCCATCGCCACCATCAGCAGGGCGGAGATGACCACGGTGCACAGCGTCAGACCGGAGATGGGGTTGTTCGACGAGCCGATCATACCGACCAGGTTGCCGGAGACCGCCGCGAAGAAGAATCCGAGGACGATCATGACAATGGCCGCCACCACCGCGGGGCCGATGGCGCCCGCAAAGTAGAAGTAGAGGGCGATCATGCAGAGGAACACCGCTCCCAGCCCGCCAAAGACCACCTTGCTGCTCAGGTCGCGCTGCGTGCGGCCGGCGGCTTCGTGGGCCTCCGCCGACTTCTTCAGGTCGGCGACCGCGCGCTTCATGCCCAGGCCGAGGTTCTTGCGCATGCGGAACAGCGTGAACGACGCGCCCACCATCATGCCGCCCACGGCGATGGGGCGCACGATGTGGAACCAGATGGCGCCGGCGACCTTGGCCCAGCCCTCTTCGCCCGAAACACCCGGCGCCAGTTGCGGCCCCAGGAAGAAGGCCAGCAGCGGCACCAGCAATCCCCAGGCGAAGACTCCGCCGGCGAAGTTCAGCGCGCCCAGCCTGGGCCCGATAATGTAGCCCACGCCCAGGTAGGCGGGGCTGATGGCCGGGGCGGAGAACGTCGACATGGCGCCCGCCTGCACGATGGGCGAACCCGGCGCGCGCGTCAGCGTGACCAGACTTTTTCCGAGTTCGCCGACATGCACCACAAAGTCGCGGCTGGCGGCGAAAACGTTGATGGCTCCCAGGAAGAAGAGCGTCGCGCCCACGCCCATATTGGCGAAGAGGATCTTGGCGGCCCGCGCGCCCTGCTGGCCGGCCTTATGGATCTCGGCCGCGGCCACCGACTCGGGGAAGGGAAGATCGGGATCTTCCACCATGACGCGCCGCAGCAGCGTCACGAACAGGATACCCAAGGTACCGCCAACCGCCATCAGGGCCACCGATTTCCAGTAGCCGTTGGCCAGATCGAACGCCGGCCACACGCCGGCCAGCACGAAGGCGGGAATGGTGAACACCGCCCCCGCCGCGACCGATTCGCCGATGGAGCCGATGGTTCGCGCCATGTTCTCTTCCAGAATCGATCCCTTCATCAGCCGCAGGATCGCCATGCCGATTACCGCCGCCGGGTACGTGGCGGCGATGGTCATCCCGGCGCGCAGGCCCAGGTACAGGTTGGCGGCCCCCAGGACGATGGTCATCACCAGGCCCAGAAGCACGGCGCGGGTGGTGAACTCGCGCATTTCCGTTTTGTCCGGCACGTAGGACCGGAATTTCTTTCCCGTTTCAGGAGGCGTCATGGTAGTCTGGATCTCACTTTATCACTCAGCGCCTTGCCGTCAACTGTCTTTCCGGTCAGTTTCGCCTGCGCGGCTTTCATCACCACACCCATCTGCTTGATGGAGGTGGCGCCGGTTTCCGCCATGGCCCCGGCGACCGCGGCGTCGATTTCTTCTTCGGTCGCGCCCGCCGGCAGGTACGCCTCCAGAATCGCCTTCTCGGCCTCTTCCTTTTCGGCCGAATCGATACGGCCCGCCTTGCGAAACGCCTCGGCGGCATCCACACGCTGATTGATGAGGATTTTGAGCACCTGTATCTCGGCGGAAGCGTCGAGCGGCTTGGGCGAATCGACTTTCTGTTTCATCAGCGCGGCCTTGAGCATGCGGAGCGCGCTCAACCGCGCGGCATCCTTGCTCTTCATGGCGGCGACCATTTCCTGTTGCACCTGATCGATGAGGGGCATGATGTCTGTTATTATACGGCCTCGGATTCGACGGGTCTTTTCGTGCGGATGCGCGACATGAAAGTTCCTGTCCTGCTTTTGAGGATACAGGAGGGATTCCGGGGCTTCGGGGGTCAATGCCTGTAAGTTGTTGAAAAGAAGCGGGCGAAGAGCTTAAGTGTTGGAGTCAACGATGGGGGAGCATCGAAGGGGAATCCACCAAACTAGAGGGCCTTGCCCTTGGCGGCTTGACCGCGCAGCAGAAACGTTTTCGGCAGCGAGCCATTGCCGCAGATCTTGAAGGAACCGAAATCCCTGTACCAATCGCCCTCCGGCACTTCCGGGTGCGAGTCAATCCAGAGGCGAAGATGATTGAGGTCGGCGATACTGATCGCCCGGTCTCGCATTCGGTCTATCAAGTGCTGGCGAACGCCGGGCGGCAGATTGCCCCACGTCTGGATTGTTGGCATCAGTTGCCGAAGACCATTCGGCCCATCTGATCACCGAGACGCTTGACATCTTCCGGATCGGTGGCGCTCCGGAAGCGCTCGGCGAGGTCGAAGAATTCCTGCTGTTTGCGCTTCTCAGCCTCCATGCCGTTCTCGATGAGTTCCAGCAGCATCCGGTTGGCACTCAGCCTGCGCGATTTGGCCAAGCTACGAACCTGGGCAGCGACGTTTGCCGGCAAGCTAACACTCTGTCGTACAGCCCTGTTGGCGATTCTCATTACACCATTATGCACCAAAATGGTGCGTGATGGGAGCGCCAAGGGTCAATCTGCAAGGCCTTCCAGGCTTCCTGCGGGGGACCGGTTATCGGCGCATAACATTCGCTATAGAGACGCAACGCCGTGGCGACGACACACAGTTCGCTGACACGCTCTTTATGGACGGGCACTATCCCCCGCTTCTCACCTTGGGTGAGACGTGGACCGAGGGGCAGGGCCGGTGGATGTCCTGTTCAGCGCTCTATGACGGAACGTTCCGCGTCCAACCAGCCTTCGGCGCGCTGAACCAATGTGGTCTCCTTGCAAATGCGCTGCGTCGTTCAATTTACTTCTTCAGGGCCAATCGGCTTGTCCCAGGGTCGCTGGGAGCCTGGGGCTCACTTCGCAGCATGCGTACAATAAGGACAGGGACGCATGCCACGCGCCACGCAAGACGAGTCTGCCAAGTCGGAGCGATTCCACATTCGTGCCACCACGCGCCAGGCCAACCTAATAAAGGCCGGGGCGGCGCGACGCAACGCCGACCTCACCGAGTACATAGTCGATTCGGCTTGCGTGCAGGCTGAGATGGACTTGGCGGACCAGAGTCGTTTCGTCCTGCCGCCCCAGGCGTGGAATGCGTTTGTCAAAGCTCCCGATGCCCCGCCGAAGGCGCTGCAAGGGCTGAAGCGTCTGTTCGCACGCCCTTCCGTTGCCGAAAGCCGCTAGACCCGCATTCGCTGTGCGGGTGCGACACGGTGTCGAACCAGGAGCGTCCCCAGGGGTGGGGACGCGGCAGGCATGAGTGCCTGCGCCACGTTATACCCGCGGGGCATTCCACACGTACTACCAGGTGGTTCCAAATACCGTCAATTCAACGCAGGATCAACCAGTTGCGAACGGCTGATTGATGTCTGTTATTCTAGAAGCCTATTCCTTACGATGTACATCAAAAAACAGCGTTTATTAACTCCCGGTCCGACTCCCCTCTATCCGCCTGCCCTGCACGCGATGATGCGGGCGGACATGCACCACCGAACCGAAGATTTCCGCAAGGTCTACCGAGCCTGTCTGGCGGACCTTAAAGAAGTGATGGGGACGTCGAACGACGTACTGATGTTCGCCGCCTCCGGCACCGGCGCCATGGACGGCGCGGTGTCGAATCTCTTCTCCAAGGGCGACAAGGTGATTGTCTGCGTCGCGGGGAAATTCGGCGAGCGGTGGGCGGATATCGTCAAGGCCTACGGCCTGGACGCCAACGTGATCACCGTGCCCTACGGGCAGGTGGTGAAACCCGAACAGGTGGCAGCCGCTTTGCAGGCGGAACCCGCCACCAAGGGCGTGTTCGTGCAGGCGTCGGAGACCTCCACCGGCAGCGTGCACGACGTGGAAGCCATGGGGCGCGCCATCGCCAAGACGGACGCCATCTTCGTGGTCGATGCGATCACCGGTCTGGGCACGATGCCGCTGGATATCGATGGCTGGGGCCTCGATGTGGTGATCGGCGGCTCGCAGAAGGCGTTCATGGTGCCGCCGGGCCTGGCCTTCATGTCGGTGAGCGCGAAGGCGTGGAAGCTCGGCGAGAACTCGAACCTGCCGCACTTCTACTTCAACCTGCAGAAGGAAAAGAAGAGCGGCGACGCGGGCGAATCCAGTTGGACGCCGGCCACCGCGATGATTCTGGCGCTGGGCGAAGCCTTGCTGTATGTCAAGCAGATTGGCATGGCGGATCTGATCAAGAACGCGCAAATGCTGGCGCAGGCCACGCGCGCCGCCGCCGGCAGACTCGGACTGGAAATCTTCTCGGCCGCGTCGCCGGGTTCCTCGGTGACCGCCATCACGGCGCCCGGGGGCATGGATTCGGGCGTGATCGTGAAGGAATTCCGCAACCGTTTCGGCTCCATCATCGCCAACGGGCAGGGCTCGATGAAGGGAAAGATTTTCCGCATCGCGCACCTGGGCTACTTCGATTTCGCCGACCTGTTCGCCATGATCGCCTGCCTGGAGATCATTCTCAACGCCAACGGACACCCGGTGCAGTATGGAACCGGCGTCGCCGCGGCTCAGGAAATTTACGCGCAGGCCGCCGTCAAATCGTTGAAGTAAGGGAGCGGGGCCGTCACTTGGGATGGCCCCCGCTTTGTCTCAAATCCTATGAACATTCTCATCGCCGAGCCCCTCGCGCCGGCCGGGATCGAGTTGTTTCAATCCCAGTCCGGCTGGAACGTGATCGTTTCCAATCCGAAGGAATACGCGCAGCACCTGGCGGACGCCGATGCGCTGCTGGTGCGCTCCGCCGTGCAGGTCAACCAGTCCGTGCTGGAGAAGGCGCCCAAACTGCGCGTCATCGGGCGTGCGGGCGTCGGCGTGGACAACGTCGATCTCGACGCCGCCACGCAAGCCGGCGTGCTGGTGATGAATACGCCCGGCGGCAACGCCATCTCGGTGGCCGAGCACACGCTGGCCATGATGCTGGCCATGGCGCGCCACATTCCGCAAGCCAACGCGTCCACCCGCGCCGGCAAGTGGGAAAAGAAGAAGTTCATGGGCAACGAGCTGCGCGGCAAGACGCTGGGCATCGTCGGCCTGGGCAGCATCGGACGCGAAGTGGTGAAGCGCGCGCGCGCCTTCGAGATGCGCGTCGTGGCGCACGATCCCTATGTGACTTCGACCATCGCGCACGATCTCGGCGTGGAACTGCTCGACTTGCCGAAGCTCTACGGGACTAGCGACTACCTGACGCTGCACGTGGCGTCCACGCCGGAGACGCAGGGCATGCTCTCCCGCGAGGCCTTCGCGCGGATGAAGGACGGCGTGCGCATCGTCAACTGCGCGCGCGGGGAACTGGTGGACGAGGCCGCGCTGGTGGAGGCGCTGGCGAGCGGCAAAGTGGCCGACGCTTCGCTGGATGTCTTCAGCGTGGAACCACCGCCGGCGGGCTTCCCGCTGTTCGCGGCGGAAGGCGTGCTGGCCACCCCGCACATCGGCGGTTCCACCGAAGAGGCGCAGGAAATCGTCGGTGTGCGCATCGCCGAGCAGGTGGTGGAATACTTGAAGCACGGCATCGCCATCAACGCCGTCAATATGCCCGCGCTCTCGCCCGACCAATACCGCGCGCTGGGCCCCTACGCCACGCTGGCCGATCGGCTAGGCAACTTCGCGGCGCACATCGCTAGCGGCAATCCGCATACCGTGCGCCTGCACTATTTCGGCAAGATCGCCGACAACGCCACCAGCCTGCTGCGCAACGCGGGCCTGGCCGGCGTCCTCAGCCGCTCCACGTCGCACCGCGCGAACCTGATCAATGCCATGCAGATCGCCGAGCAGCGCGGCTGGGAAGTGGTGGAGCGCCACGACAAGCGCAGCGTGCATACCGATTCCATCCGCATCGACGTGGAGACCGACAGCGGCGTGACCTCTGTGGAGGGCGCGGTGGTGCTCGGCAAGCCGCGGCTCTTGCAGGTGGACGGCATCTACTGCGAAGCCGCGCTCACGGGCTTCCTGATCGTGATGAAGAATCAGGACGTGCCCGGCGTGATCGGACACGTGGGCACGGTGCTCGGCAAGAACAGCATCAACATCGCGAACTTCTCGCTGGGGCGCCGAGAGGGCACATCGGAAGCGGTGGCGCTGGTGTCCACCGATGGCCTGGTGCCGGAGAGCGTGCTGGCGCAGTTGAAGGAGAACCCCGCCGTCAAGTTCGCGCGCAGCGTGGAGTTCCGGGGGTAGCTGAAGAAAAGTCCTCGCAAAGGCGCAAAGCTCGCAAAGAGACCACTACTTTTCGCCGGGTTCTTTGCCGGAAACTCACCGCCGCAGCCGGCCTTCAGCCATCGGCTTGGACTCACCCCGATCAACTTGTGCCCGGACTCGGTCGAGAAGGGCCATTCCCGCCCCACCGGGCGAGAAGTCCTGTTCGAGTTCGAGGTCCCGCTGGAGGCGATCCCGCTCCGAAATCCAAACGGCGAGGCTGGTTTGCTGTTCGGACGGGTCCTTGATCGCGAGGCGCTCGGAACTTGAGCGAACCCGAGACGTGAAGTGTTACGAGCACTTAACTTCCGGGCCGGGCCGCGCTACTCGTTCCGCAACGTCTCAGCCGGGAGAGCATGGGCGAAGTCCCCGGCGTCTTCACCTTCGTGATGCGTGGGTGCCGCCACGGGCTTTACCTGCTGCGCTCTGGAAGGCGCTTGATTTCGTACGGATATTTACCGTACACTGGTCATGGAGATCATCGAGTGCGACAGACCGCCCAACGAACCCGGAAGCAAGAGCCGCAAACGCCTCCGGCCAAAATGTATCGCTTTGATGCCCGGCTCAATGAGGAACAGAAGCTCCTCATTCAGAGGGCAGCGGATCTGGAAGGGCGCACCATGACGGACTTCGTTCTGCACAGTGCCGAAGCCGCCGCGGAGCGGGCGATTGAAAAGCGCGCCATGTTGATCCTTACCGCCCGCGAAACGGAGACTTTTGTGAATGCTACTCTGAACCCGCCCGATCCAGCCTCTGTCCTGCGGAAAGCTGCTCGCGAGTACCGCGAAAACTTGGCTCGGTGACGACTCCGCCTCATTTTGGGTATCGGGTGGAGTCCCTCGGCGCTTCTCACGACCGGACCGCTTTCCACTCGGGCGTTCTGGAACTCGACAACTACATCCATCGTCAGGCCGGCCAGGATGCCAGACGAAAAGTCGCCGCACCTTTTGTCATGGTCGACAGCAGTGGCTCGATTCTCGGTTACTATACCCTCTCGGCTTACAGTGTTCTGCTCGGTGAATTGCCGGAACCCATTGCCAGGAAGCTTCCTCGCTATCCGCTTCTTCCAGCCACCCTGCTCGGCCGGCTGGCCATCGGCAGCACGTGCCGGGGTCGAAACCTCGGTCGGTTTCTCTTGATGGATGCCCTGCACAGAAGTTGGAGAACCACGTCTGAGGTAGCGTCGGTTGGCGTTGTAGTTGAAGCTCTGGACGAGACCGCCCGATCCTTCTATCTTCACCACGAATTTGTACCATTCCAGGATCACCCAAACAAGCTTTTCCTCGCCATGGTCACCATCGAAAAGGCTTTCAGGGTGAAGTGAACAGCGCAAGATGCGCTGGCTGGTCATTCATGCATCGGGAAACCGCTTGCCAACGCGCGCGGCTCGGATTGGAATCGCGGCCGCATCCAGCTACTCGTTCCGCAGCGTCGCGGCCGGGTCCATGCGCAGAATGCGCAGCGCGGGCGCGAGGCTGGCCAGCGCGGCCACCACCAGCAGAATCGCGGCGGTCGCCACGAAGGTGACCGGGTCCGTCTCGCGCACGCCCCACAGCATACTGCGCAGGAAGCGCACCGCGACGAGCGACATGCCCAGCCCCACGCCGATTCCCACAATCGAGAGCAGGATTCCGGGCCGCATCGCGCCGGCGATGGTCTGCCGCGCCGTGGCCCCCAGCGCCAGCCGGATGCCGATCTCGTGCCTGCGCTGCGCGATGGATTGCGAGATCAGGCCGTACAGGCCGATCGCCGCCAACAG
>Ga0209638_1003034_pt1 | contig 10141 bp, 10 predicted proteins | sample BarGraNGADG00211_FD_184490 | JGI IMG/M metagenome (GOLD analysis project Ga0209638, IMG submission 184490) | Arctic peat soil microbial communities from Barrow, Alaska - Barrow Graham LP Ref core NGADG0002-211 (SPAdes) (version 2) | ecosystem: Environmental > Terrestrial > Soil > Wetlands > Peat... | reverse complement strand
CCCGCCATATCCTGCGAGCCGGAGGGTTCCACCTTGTGGCTGTTCTCCAGGTTGTATAACTGGCGCACCAGTTCAGCCGGTCTGCTATCCGGCAGCCCGTCCGGCCACAGCCGGGCCGCAATCTTGCGGGTGCTGGTGGCCATCCCGCAGCGGTCCATAAAGGGGAAGACCGGTTCCAGCGAGACCACTACCATCGACCCCGGCGGAACCGGGTTCAAGCGCGAGATAAACGGTTGGTCGATCCATCCGCCGGCAAAAGCCATGCGGTACGGAATCTTGCCGATCAAGGCCGAGATTTCCATCTCTTCCTTAACGTCTCGAACCCGGGAGGACGAGCCTTGAAGGGCAGGATTATCAATCATGGACCGTGTGTTTGCCGGCTTTGCGGTCGGCAACCTGCTGTTCGATCCATTGATAGGTCAACTTGAGGCCCTTCTTGAGCGGCATATCCGGTTCCCAGTTCAGCGTCTGTTTGATGAAGGTGTTGTCGCTGTTACGGCCGGCCACACCCTTGGGGGCGTCCAGAACGTAAGTGCGGTGCAGCTTCACGCCGCCAATTTCTTCGATGTAATCCACCAGAGTGTTGATCGAAACCAGCTCGCTGGTACCCAGGTTAATAGGGACGGCGATCAGGTCGGGGGAGTGCATAATCTGGTCGATGCCGAAAGTGCAGTCATCGATATACATGAAAGAACGGGTCTGGGTTCCGTCGCCCCAAATGTCGATTTCGTGCTTGCCGGTATCCCTGGCCTCAATTACCTTGCGGCTCAGGGCAGCCGGGGCCTTCTCGCGCCCGCCGTACCAGGTGCCGTGCGGCCCGTAAACGTTATGGAAGCGGGCAATGTGGGTTTCCAGGCCGCGCTCGGCCCAGTATTCCTGGCAGAACATTTCCGAGATCAATTTCTCCCATCCGTAACCGCGCTCGGCCATGGCCGGGTAAGCATCCGATTCTTTGAGGGCACGTGAGTTGGGGTCCTGTTGCAGGGTGACGTTGTAGGCGCAGGCCGAGGAGGAGAAGAAATAGCGCGTCACGCCAGCCCGGTAGGCCGCCTCAACCAGGTTGGTGTTGATGAGCACGCTGCGCAGGCATTCCACCCGGAAGCGCTCGATAAAGCCCATCCCACCCATATCGGCCGCCAGGTTATAAACCTCGGTGGCGTCCTTCACTGCCGCGATGGCATTGTCATTCACGCTCAGATCCATGCACAGGCTTTCGACGCCCGGCGTGCGCTGGTACCACTCGGGCAGCGGTTTCTTGTCCACGGCCCGAATGCAGGTAAAGCCCTGGTTGTGGAAATAACGCACCAATGACCCGCCGATAAATCCGCCGGCCCCGGCCACCATGATTAAATCATCTTTTTTGAGACCCGGTTGGGTCGCAGCTATAAGATTACTCATTTTTTTTCTCCGAAAAAAATATTTTCAACAAACAGGTCCGCCGCTGGAACGGCGCACGATCAACTGGGTGGGCAGCACAATCTCCTGGCAGCTCTCGGGAGCATGCCCGGTCAGGCGTGCCAGCAGCAGCTCGGTCGCTTTATGGCCCATTTCGTAGGCCGGCTGGGCCGCCACCGTCAGGAAAGGGTCAACCACAAGGCTCTCAGGCAGATCGTCAAACCCAACCAGCGCCACCTGCTCTGGCACCTGCAAATTAGCGGCCCGTAATGCCCGCAGCGCCCCAATCGCCAAAAAGTTGTTGGCGGTAAATAAAGCTGTTGGGCGCGGGCTGCTTTGCAGGACCTGTCCGGTCAGCTTAAAACCGCTTTCCAGGTCATGTTTGCCGTACGTCTGGCGGCCCTCGTTTTGCATGGCTTCATTTGTCAGGCGATACCCACTGGCCAGGTCATATTCTCCGTACAGCACCTGCTCCCAGGTCAGGCCAGCTTCTTGCAGGGCCTGGCGGTAACCGGTGACCCGGTCGATCGCCGTAGAAACATCCCGCGGTCCGGTCAGGGCGGCGATCCGTTTATGCCCCAGTCTGATCAGCAGGCGCACCAGCTCGCGCGCCCCGCTAATCGAATCGGACCGCACCGAATCCACGCCGAGATCACTCGAAACCCGCCGGTCGAGCACCACCACCGGCACCTGCTGGCTCTGGATGAAGCACACCGGTTCTTCGGCGTCGCCCGCCGGAACCAGCAGCACCCCATCCACCTGTTTTTCCAGGATGATGCGGATATAGCGCTCCTGCTCAACGCCCGATTCATCGGTGTTGCACAGGATGACCGAGAAACCGGCGTCCGAGGCGGCGTCTTCCACACCCCGAGCCACCGTCGTCCAGAACGGGTTGGTGATGTCTGTCAGCACCAGCGCCAGCATGCGGGTTTTGTGCGAACGCAGCGAACGCGCCAGGCTGTTGGGCACGTACCCCAGGGTGCGGATGGCTTTCTCAACCCGCTGGCGGGTCTTGTCAGTGATATAGCCCGAGTTATTGATGACCCGGGATACGGTAATGGGGGCTACCCCTGCAAGTTTAGCGACGTCTCGGATGGTTGGCATGGTATCGTTACCACGTATGGTATCGGTACCATAATAGCAAATTAGGGGATAATTGTCAATAGGGAATTTTATAGATTAAAGTTTGAATTCAACTCCCAAAAAAGGTAAAATATATGTCATTAGCCTCACCTTTTCCAACAAGGAGTGTTGTGATGCCCGATCTTCTGCGCGCTACCCTGTCCTTCCCCGGTGATACCGGCCCCGTGCGGGCCTACCTATCCCGCCCTCAGCAAGACGGACCGCTGCCGGCCGTCATCGTCATCCACGAAATCTTCGGCCTCAACCCCCACATCCAGGCCGTGGCCGACCGCTTTGCCGCCCAGGGGTACGTGGCCCTGGCGCCCGACCTGTACTCCCGCCCCTCCCTGGCGCCTTTCATGACCCCCGCCAATATTGAAGATGCAATGAACTTTCGCTTCTCCCTTACTCCGGCCCAGCAGGCCGACCCGGCTGCCACCCGCCAGGCCCTGGAACTGCTGCCCTCAGAGCACCAGGCCGTCCTCCAAAAAACGATGGCGGCTATGTCTGGGGGCATGCCGCGCCCCAGCCTGGTGCGCGACCTGGTGGGCGCCGTGGATTATCTGAACGCCCAGCCCTTTGTCCGTTCGGGGTCGGTTGGCAGCGTGGGGTTCTGCTTTGGCGGCGGCATGAGCATCGCATTGGCCTGCCTGGCCCCGCTGGCGGCCTGCGTAGTCTTCTACGGCGAGAACCCGGACCCCATCGAGCTGGTTGAACACATCCCCTGCCCTATCCTGGGCCTTTACGGCGCCGACGATCTGCGTATCAACCGCAGCCTGGACAAGCTGGTACACGTCATTGTGGAGTACCGGAAGGATTTTGAAATGCGCATTTACCCCGGTGCGGCCCACGCCTTCTTCAACGATACCCGCCCCCAGGTCTACCGCCCCGCCCCCGCCGCCGACGCCTGGGAGCGGGTGCTGCGGTTCTACAACCGCACACTCAAGCCTTGACCACTTTTTTCGTTTGATCTCAGCCCAAGTTAAGAGCAAGTTAAACCTTTTGAAGTTTATTTGAAGTCGTCTCCGCATTGTGATATAGTTATAATTATGGTAAAGAATATCTATATTTAAAAAATGGACCCTGCCCGGGAGGAAGGCATGTCCCAACAGATTCTGGCCATTGACGACGATCCTTGTGTGTTTTGATCGTCGGCCAGCAAAACACACGCCTATTTTATTATGCCGGTTCTCCGGCCAAGTGAGGAAATTATGAAAAAAATTCAAGTTTTATCGTTCGTTCCGCTGTTCATCCTGGTTCTGGTGCTCGCCGCTTGCGGTGGGAGCGGTCCCTCCGTCGATGTCAACATGACCTCGTACAAAACGGACCTCTCCCCCACCTCAATCGCGGCCGGCAGCGTTACATTTCACGTTAAGAACAGTGACGCCAGTGTACCCCACCAGTTCATCATTGTTAAAACCGACCTGACAGCCGCCAAACTGCCCACCGACTCGAGCGGCGGGGTGGATATGACCCAGCTCAGCGCCCTCGCTGATATTCAATCCCTGGCGCCGGGCGGCAGCCAGGACGTGACGGTCACCCTTCAGTCCGGCCATTACGTCATTTTCTGCAACATCGCAGGGCATTACGCTTCCGGCATGTACACCGATTTCACCGTGAATTGACCTGAAGAAAATAAAGGGTGTTTTGCCCCGCTCAGGCGGGGCAAAACACCCATAACTACTTCACTATAACCCCCAGCAGCCCCACCACCTGCACTGCCTGACTGACGGAGATAATCGCCCCCTGCATTTCGCTGGCCCCGGCCTTCATCCCGTCGATGGTCGAGCGGCTGAAATCCGTCCCTGCCAGCTTTGCACCCCGCAGGTCGGACCCGCTCAGGTCGCAGCCCTCGAAGACCACTCCAACCAGGTTGGCTCCCTCAAACGAAGCCCTGCACAGGTTACACCCCTCAAAACGGACCGACTTGAACCCCGCCAGGCCAAACACCGCTCCTTCCATGATGCAGTCGCTGAAGCGCACATCCTCAAAGCTGCCCTCGGCAAAGTCCGTCCCTAACATACGGCAGCCCGCCAGCTCCACCCGCCGCAGACGCGCCTTCTCCCACACCGCCCCTGAACATTCGCAGCCTTCCAGCCGGCAGTCGAACAGCCGCAGCCTCTCCAGGCGGGCCTGCAGGAAAACGGTGCGCCGCACGTACACCTGCTCGAACAGCACCCCCGCCACCTGGATGCCTGAAAAATCCCCCTCCACCAGGCGGGCCTGGCTGAGCTCCACCAGGTCCTCCAGGCGCGTCAGGCCGGCCAGCGCCAGCCCCTTTGGCAGGCGCGGGGGCAAAATTCCATCCTTCGCCGCCGGCCTCATCCTTTTTCGGCCAGCTCCCGCACGTAGTCCAGGGCCGCCTCAGCCAGGTCCTGCCAGTGTTCCGCCTGGTTTACCGGCACCAACGCCCACTCCTTCATGGGACGCCCGCCCATCGGGTCGAACAACTTCGCCCCTTCCAATGCCAGCGCCCTGCTCGGTTCGCCGCTGCGCCCGGCCTGCGGGACATCCGCCAGGTTTAAAATCATGCTGTCGCCGCTCAAACAGGCAAAGGCCTTGCCGTTCACTTTGATCGAAGGCATCCCAAATATTTTATTCTTGCTCACCCCCGGCCTGAGAGCCAGCAAACTGGCCAGGTGCTTAAATTCTGATTGTGGATCGCTCATAGAAGGTCTCCTTCGTATATCGTGAATATATTATATCTGGATAACCCCAATCCCCCTGACTTCCCTCTTGACCTCCGCGCTCGGAAGCTGTACAATCTATTCGAAATACGAGTATTTATTCTATTTACGAGCAAATACTCGCAATTCTCCCCAGGAGCCTCCCCTTGCCTGAACCCGACCCTAACCCCTCCAGCACCCGCCGCGACCGTCAGATCCAGCGTAAGCGGCAAGAAATACTGGCCGCCGCCACCCAGGTGTTTGCCCGTAAAGGATTCGCCAGCACCACCACCAAAGACATCGCCAACGAGGCCGACCTTGGCGAAAGCACCCTGTACAACTATTTTGAAAGTAAGCGCGACATCCTGCTGGCTATCCTGGAAGAGAACCACGTCCTGTTTGACACCTTGTTCGAGATGACCCAGGGATTGGCTAACCGCGACTCACTGATCGAACTGTTTGACCGCATCCTGGAAATCTTTTCCGGGCGCATCCTCTTTCTACGTACAATTCTGGCCGAGGCCTGGGTCGATAACGACATCCTGAACAACTATCTCGTCCTGCGTCTCAAGCAGGCCTCGCAGTTGATCGAAGACTTCATTGCCAATCAGGTTAAGGCCGGGGTATTCCGTCCTATCGACCCTGCCCTGGGTTCCCGTTTGGCACTGGGGATGTTCTTTTCGCTGGTGCTGCCAGCCCTGCGCGGCATCGAGCCGCCCCCCTCTCCCGAGCAGCGCCGGGCCTGGGCCGAATCGGTGGTCTCATTTCTACTGGACGGTATCCGCACCCGGGCAGGCGAATCGGCCTGAGGAGCAGCCATGCTGAGACGAATCTGGGCAATTACGCAAAAGGAATTTATCCAGACGGTGCGCGACCGCGCCACCCTCGCAATCCTGCTTTCCATGCCCCTCTTACAGCTTATCCTGTTTGCCTACGCCATTCACATGGACGTGAAGCACATCCCGCTGGTCGTTGCCGATCAAAGCATGGACCAGGCCAGCCAGTCTTACATCACAGACATGGTCCAGTCCGGGTATTTTGAGGTCATTTCCACTGTCCAGGGCCAGGCCGAGGTGATCCACGCCATCGATTCGGGCAGCGCCCGGGCCGGGCTGGTCATCCCGCCCGATTTTAGTGGGCAGGTGGAGCGCGCATCGGCCAGCGTTCTGCTGCTGGTGGATGGTTCGGACCCCTTCACCACCCAATCAGCCTACAACGCCGCCAACGTTATCTCCCAGGCTCACACCATCAGCCTGGTGCTGGACAATCTCCAGCGGGACGGCTCGGCCATTTCCGCCCAGGACCTCAATCCTCTCACCACCCACATCCGCATCCTCTACAACCCGGACCTGAAAGACCTGTGGTTCCTCATCCCCGGCATGATTGCCATGCTGCTGCAAACCCAGACCATCGCCCTCACTTCGCTGGCAGTGGTGCGCGAGCGCGAGGCCGGCACCATCGAGCAAATCCTGGTCTCGCCCATCCGCCCGGTCGAGTTGATGCTTGGCAAGACCCTGCCCAACCTGCTGATCGCCATGGTCAATATGCTCACCATTGTGGTGGTGGGCGCCATGGGCTTTGGGGTTCCTTTCCGAGGCAATTTCGCCCTCTTCCTGGGCCTGGCCCTGATCTACGTCTTTTCCGGCCTGGGCCTGGGCCTGCTCATCTCTTCGGTCTCGCAGAACCCGCGCCAGGCCCAGCAGTTGAACATGATGATCTCCCTGGTCGGGCTGATCATCAGTGGTTTTATTTTCCCGCGCTACACCATGCCGGTAGTACTGCAGGGCATTGGTTACATCTTCCCGCTCACGTATTTCATCCCCATCGCCCGCGGTATTTTCACCAAGGGCATCGGGATTGAGTTTTTGTGGGGCAGCGCGGCCGCCCTCACCATTTTTGCAGGGGGCATCCTCTTCTTCGCCTCCCGCTTCTTCAGGCAGCGGTTAGATTAATTTGATGGGAGAACATCTGTGCACAAGCGATACCGGCGTCTTTCCGCACTGATCCGCAAAGAAACCACCCAGCTCCTGCGCGACCGCCGGACCTTGATGTTTATCATCGCGCTGCCGCTGATCGAGCTGTTCCTGTTTGCCTACGCCGTGTCGCTGACGGTTTACCATCTCCCCACTGCCATCGTCGACCAGAGCCACGACAGCCAGAGCCGCAGCTTCATCCAGGCCCTGGTGAATTCGCAGTATTTCGACCCCACGGTCTCCCTCCAGAACGAATCGCAGGTGATCCAGGCTATTGACGCGGGCCAGGTCAAAGCCGGCCTGGTCATCCCGCCCGATTTTTCGGCCAGCATCGAGCGCGGAAACGCCAATGTGTTAATCCTGCTGGACGGCTCGGATTCGTTCAGCGTGCAGTCCGGTTACAGCGCAGCCAGCACCATCGCCCAAAGCTTTTCACTGGCCCTCACCACCCAGAAGGTCGTGCGCATGGGTTCGGCCTCCAGCAGCCTGGCGGCCGCCGGTTCGCTCCCCATTGTCACATCCACTCGCGTCCTCTATAACCCCGACCTGAAAGATTTATGGTTCATCCTGCCGGCCATCGTGGGCATGATCATCCAGACCCTGGCCGTGGCCCAGGCCGCCCTCATCGTGGTAAAAGAGCGCGAAATCGGCACCATTGAACAGATTCTGGCGACCCCCGTCCGCCCCATCGAGCTGATCCTCGGCAAAATGATCCCCCTTCTTGTCATTATCTTGCTCATCACCGGCATCATCCTGGGGCTGGGTGTGTTCTGGTTTGGAGTGGCCTTCCAGGGCAGCCTGTGGCTGTATTTCTGGCTGGCGCTGGTGTTTATTGGCAGTTCATTGGGCCTGGGCCTGCTCATCTCCACGGTCGCCCGCACCCAAAAACAGGCCCAGCAGATCAGCATGGTACTGATGCTGTTCAGCATGCTGCTATCGGGCATCGTCTACCCGCGCAACGCCATGCCGCTCATCCCCCAATGGATCGGCGACCTGCTGCCCCTGACCTATTTTATCCGTATCTCGCGCGGCATAATCACCAAGGGCGTCGATCTTGCCTTCCTGTGGCAGGACGCCTTGGTCCTGGCAGGCTACTGCCTGGTTGTGCTGCTGGTAGCCTCGTTGAGCTTTAAGAAACGGCTGGATTAATCAATGACTGAAATTGCAATCGCGGCAAATGGATTGGTGAAGCAGTACAAAACCCGTAAAGGCCCCATTACGGCGGTAGATAACCTGACCCTTGAGGTCGGGCGCGGAGAAACTTTTGGCCTGATCGGCCCCGACGGAGCCGGCAAGACCACCACCACCCGCGTCATCCTGGGACTGCTCAGCCGCACTCAGGGTAAGAGCAGTATCCTGGGATTTGATTCGATGCACGATACCTATGCCATCCGTGAGCGGGTCGGCTACATCGCCCAGCAGTTTGTCCTGCCCGCCGACCTGACTGTGATTGAAAACATGCGCTTTTTTGCCAGCATGCAGGGCATGAGCCAGGCTGAGCAGCAGGCCCGCATTCCCGAGCTGCTGTCTTTTGCCGGCCTGACCGATTTTACCCGCCGCCTGGCAGGCCAGCTTTCCGGCGGCATGAAGAAAAAACTGGCCCTGGCCTGCAGCTTGATTCACGAGCCGCAGGTAGTCATGCTGGACGAGCCCACCCTGGGGGTCGACCCGGTCAGCCGGCGCGAATTCTGGAACCTGTTGGGGAGCTTGCGCGCCGAGAAGGGCATGACCATCTTTGTGTGCACCCCTTACATGGACGAGGCCGAACGCTGCACCCGGGTGGGGTTAATGTACGCCGGTAAATTAATTGCTAACGACACCCCGGCCAAAATTAAGAGCACCATCGCTGGCCGCCTGCTCGAGTTCAGACAGTTGGGTATCCAGGACGACCAGTAAATCGACGTCGCTTTCCGGACGGGGGGTTCTAAAGGCGTATGAACCGAATAAAATAATTTGTTGGGGTGAAAAAGAAAAGAAATCTATTCCGTCAGGATGAGAATGGTCGCCTGCGTGATTTGAGTTCGATTGGGAATCGTCGGAACGCGGATCAGTGAATCCATAAATCAATTATACAGTACATACCCGGATACAGGGATTAAATAAACAAAAACCCCCATATATGGGGGTTTTTGAGTGGGCGGAACAGGACTCGAACCTGCGACATCGTCCTTGTAAGGGACGCGCTCTAACCAACTGAGCTATCCGCCCGATGTGGGGGTACCAGGTGCTTTACCCGGTACCTGTCTGAATGCAAATAAATTATATCATGATCCGGATGGGCGATAATGTCTTTCATTGAACAAAAAATATGCTTCCGATTTCACCTCCCAGCCCGCTGACGACGCATACGAAAACCACCTGACACCTATTCGGTCGAGATTTCCCCTGACCCTTTGGATTAAGGGTGGATATGCAGGAATTAAACAGAATCTCGATCCCGTCATCAAATGTTAATGTAATGCTTATATACTGAACTATTGATCTTGAAACATCATTTCTAGCGAAGGAAAAGGGTATTCTATGACGCAAGCGCCTGAACCACAAAAAAAGAAGCGGTTTCCAGTGATTCCAATCCTGGCGGTGGGACTGGTTGTGGTCGTTTTATTGACTGCCGGCGGTTTTGCCGTTGCTGCCACCCAGGAATCGCACGATTCATTCTGCAGCTCCTGCCATTCTATGCCGGAAGCTACCTTTGTTGACCGCTCGACTGCGGCCCAGCCGGTGGACCTGGCATCGTTTCATACGACTAAAAACACGGCTTGCATCGACTGTCACTCCGGGCAGGGCATTTTTGGGCGGGTTCAGGCCGAATTGATGGGTGCCCGTAATGCGGTCTTATGGTATTCGGGGACGGCAAGACAGCCGGCTGTCTTGACCTTTCCTATTGGCGATCAAAGCTGCCTCAAATGCCACCAGCAGGTGACCCAGCGCGGCTTTTCCCCTACAGAACAAATTACGGTTCCTGGCGCGGGCGGGCGAGGAGGC
>Ga0209638_1003032_pt1 | contig 10149 bp, 6 predicted proteins | sample BarGraNGADG00211_FD_184490 | JGI IMG/M metagenome (GOLD analysis project Ga0209638, IMG submission 184490) | Arctic peat soil microbial communities from Barrow, Alaska - Barrow Graham LP Ref core NGADG0002-211 (SPAdes) (version 2) | ecosystem: Environmental > Terrestrial > Soil > Wetlands > Peat... | reverse complement strand
GGCGCTGCGCACTCGGCTTTGGATGTTGGCGATTCATGGCAGACTGGAGAAGGAATGCGCGTTGTGATTGACGCCACGCCGCTGCTGGTGCGCAGCGCGGGAGTCAAGAACTACCTATATCATTGGATACTGCATTTGCGGCGCATGGCGGGCGCGGCGGCGATCGGGGCGCCGGACGCGGCGGCCCCATGGGACGCGCCGGCGTGGCGTCATTCGGCAACGGGCGTAGGGACCGGCGCATGCAGTACAACGGCAACGCTGCCTTCACCCTCGATAACTCCGCTCTGGACGCGCGCAGCTACTCCATCAACGGACAGGATACGGCCAAACCGGGGTATGCCAAAGGGCGCGGCAGCTTCATGTTCGGCGGACCGTTGAAGATCCCCAAACTGCTCGACGGACAGAAGGGCACCTTCACCATCAACTACCAGATGGCACGCGCGCGCAACGGCGCCACCAGTACCCAGACCATGCCCACGCTGCTGGAACGCACCGGAGATTTTTCGCAGTCGATCGGCGCGCAGGGTCCGGTGACGATTTTCGATCCGCTGACGGCGAGTCCGTTCCCGGGCAACGTGATCCCGGCCAACCGCATCAACCCGGCGTCGCTGGCGTTGCTGAAGTTCTATCCGAACCCCAACGCGCCCGGCTATAAGCAGAATTACCAGGCGGCCATCACCACCGTGAACAACAGCGACAACCTGAATTCGCGTCTCAACCAGACCATCGGCAAGAAGGACCGTTTGAACGGCGGAATCGGCTACATGGGCAGCAATAACACGACGCCCAACATCTTCAATTTTGTGGACACCGGTGCGGGACGCAACATCACGGCGAACGTCGCGTGGAGCCACAACTTCACCACGCGGGTGATCAACAGTCTGCGTTACAACTTCAGCCGGTCGCGCAACCTGTCCTCGCCGTTCTTCGCGAATAAGGAGAATATAGCGGCGGAACTGGGCATCACGGGCACGTCGCAGGCCCCGCTGAACTGGGGTCCGCCGAGCCTTTCCTTCACCAACTACTTCGGTCTCAGCGACGGCGCGGCTTCGCTGACGCGCAACCAGACCAGCGGGATAGGCGATAGCCTCATCTGGGTCAAGGGCGTGCACAACTTGACCTTCGGCATGGACTACCGCCGCCAGCAGATCAACCGGGCAAGCGACCCCAACGCGCGCGGCCAGTTCACCTTCACCGGCGCCTCTACCGCCGACCTGGTGAACGGGGTAGCCGCCACGGGGACGGGTTTCGATTTGGCCAGTTTCCTGCTCGGCCGGCCGGACACCAGTGCCTTGCGCTACGGCAACAGCAACCTCTATTTCCGCACGGCGGCATACGACGTCTACATGACCGACGACTGGCGCTTGAGCCAGAAGTTCTCGCTCAACTTCGGCGTCCGCTGGGACTACCAATCCCCGATCACCGAGTTGTACAACCGGCTGGTGAATCTGGATGTGGCGCCGGGATACGCCGCGATCGCGCAGGTGGAGCCCGGACAATCCGGACCGTACTCGGGCGCGCTGCCGGCTTCGCTGGTCAAACCGGATAAGAACAATATTTCTCCGCGCATCGGTTTCGCGTGGCGGCCGCTTACCAAGGGGACCCTGGTGGTACGCGGCGGGTACGGCACTTACTACAACAGCTCCGTGTACAACACCATCGCCAACAATATGGCGCAGCAGCCGCCGTTCGCGCAGTCTTTCAATGTGGCGACCACAGCGCTGCCGCTGAGCGTGCCGATGACCCAATACTTCTCGTATATTACGGGACAGAATCAGCTCACCAACACCTACGCCATCGACCCTAACTACCGGATCGGCTACGCGCAGATGTGGCAGATCTCGGTGCAGCAGGATCTGGGGCATTCGCTGGTGGGTACCTTGACTTATAACGGCACCAAGGGGACCAACCTCGACCAGACGATCCTGCCGAATTCGGCGCCGTCGGGAGCCAAGGCGAATGGACTCCCCTCGGGTTATCTCTACGAGCAATCGAACGGTAACTCGATTTACCACGGCGCTTCGTTCCAACTGCAGCGGCGCTTCCGCAACGGCGTATCGGCCAACGCGATCTATACCCATTCCAAGGCCATCGACAACGCCGTGCAGGCGCAGAACTACCTCGATACGTCGGCCGAGCGCGCCCTTTCCAGCAGCAGCCGGCCGAACGTGTTGAACCTGAACTGGCAGTACAGCACGGCCGTGGGCCGGGGCGGTGGCATGCTAATTCAGGGGTGGAAGGGCGTCTTGCTGAAAGACTGGACGCTCACCAACGCCATCAGCGTAGGCAGCGGAATGCCGTTGACCCCCACGGTGGGCGGCGTGCGCGCGACAACGACGGGTACCGGCATCACGGGCAGCCTGCGCGCCGACGCAACCGGGTTGCCGGTCAACGATGCGGCGGCGGGACAGCCGTTCAACTACCTGGCCTTCACCGCTCCGCTGGCCGGCCAGTGGGGCAACGCGGGACGCAATACCATCACCGGGCCCACCCAGTTCAGCCTGAATGGGTCGCTGGGCCGCACCTTCCGCGTGACCGAGCGCAAGAGCATCGATCTGCGCTTCGACGCGACGAACGCGCTCAACCACGTGACATTCCGCAGCTTCAACACCACCATCGGGAGCAACAACCTGGGGCTGCTTTCCAATCCGAGCAACATGCGCAGCATGTCGGCCACGCTGCGTTTCCGATTCTAAGTTAGGGCGGGCCAGAACCCACCCACTGCGACCGAGGGGAAGATTTCAGACTATGCGCGCGATTATCGCCACACTTTTGAGCGGGCTGCTAGTAGTTTCGGCGCAGCCTCCACAGACACAACGGGCTGCCCAGACGCCGCCACCCGCGGCGCCCGCGCCGACCAAGGGCGTCGTCAAATTCGGGGCCACAACCCAGTTGGTGGTGGTCGATGTCACGGTGAAGGACAAGAGCGGAAACCCCATCAAAGGTCTCAAGCCGGCCGACTTCAACATCACCGAAGACGGCAAGAAACAGGACATCAAGATCTTCACGTATCAGGAACTGGAAGAAACCGCGACTGCGCCGGAACCCGTGCCGGCCAAAGCTGCCACGCCTGCGCCCGCGCCCAAAGCGCCGGACGCGCCCGCAACTCCAGCGGCGCCGGCCGCGCCGGCGGTGAAGTCGGTGACCGCCAACCAGATTGCGCCCTCCAAACCGGGCGAAGTGAAATATAAGGATCGCCGCCTGCTGGTGATGTTCTTCGACATGACGAGCATGCCGATTCAGGACCAGATCCGCGCGCAGACGGCGGCCCAGAAGTTCCTCAAGACGCAGATGACGCCCTCGGACCTGATGGCCATCATGACGTTTTCCAGCGACCTGAAGGTGCAGCAGGATTTCACCGACGATCGCGACGCGCTGGCCAAGGTGATCAAAGGCCTGACCGTCGGCGAGGGCAGCGATCTGGCGGCGGACGGTTCCACCGGCGCGGATAACGAGGAAGACACGGGCGCGGCGTATACCGCCGACGACACCGAGTTCAACATCTTCAACACCGACCGCAAAATGGTCGCTTTGGAATCGGCGGCGCGCATGCTCGGCGCGCTTCCCGAAAAGAAAGCCCTGGTCTATTTCGCCAGCGGCGTCACCAAGACCGGCGTGGACAACGACGCGCAATTGCGCGCCACCATCAACGCGGCGATCCGCAACAACGTGGCCTTCTTCCCCATCGACGCTCGCGGCCTGGTCGCCGCAGCGCCTTTGGGCGACGCCACCAAGGGGTCACCGGGCGGCAGCGGGATGTACTCCGGCAGTTCGGCGCGGTCGCAACAATCGAGTTCCCAGGGATCGCAGGAAACGCTCTACACGCTGGCCGCGGACACCGGCGGCAAGGCGCTATTGGACAACAACGATCTGGCCCTGGGGATCGTGCAGGCGCAGAAGGAAATCTCCAGCTACTACATCCTCGGCTACTACAGCGCCAACGAAAAGCTCGACGGCCGCTACCGGCGCATCAAGTTACAGCCGGTCACGGAGCTTCAGGCCAAGATCGGCAAGCTCGACTACCGGGCGGGCTACTTCGCGGGCAAGGAGTTCGGCAAATTCAACTCTTCCGACAAGGAGCGCCAGTTGCAGGAAGCGCTCATGCTGGGCGACCCGATGACGGACCTTTCCGTGGCCCTGGAAGTGGACTACTTCCGGATGGCGCGCGACCGCTATTTCGTGCCCGTCACGGTGAAGATTCCGGGTTCGGAATTGGAACTGGCCCACGGCAAGGGGGTGGAGAGCACCAAGCTCGACTTCATCGGCGAAGTGCGCGATTCCAAGGGCGCGGTGCAGGGCAACGTCCGCGATTACCAGGAGATCAAGTTGAAGGGCGAGACCGCGGGCACGCTCTCCAAGCGCACCCTGGCGTACGACACCGGCTTCACCTTGGCGCCGGGCGCCTACACGATCAAATTCCTGACGCGCGAAAACGAAACCGGCAAGATGGGGACGTTCGAAACCAAGTTCGTGGTTCCGGATCTGACCACGCAAGTGAAGTATCTGCCCATTTCGAGCGTGGTGCTGAGCAATCAGCGGCAGGATCTCAACACGGCGCTGGCCACGGCGGAGAAAGACAAAAAGCTGATCGCCCAGAACCCGTTGGTGCAGGACAACCAGAAGCTGGTGCCCAGCGTGACGCGCGTCTTCAAGAAGGAGCAGGACATGTTCGTGTTCCTGCAAGCCTACCAGCCCGACGCGCAGACCGCGCAACCGCTAGTGGCCACGGTGAGCTTCTATCGCGGCAAGGTGAAGGCGTTCGAAACCGCGCCGCTACAGATCACCGAAGGCCTGGACGCCAAGACCAAGGCGCTGCCGATACGGTTCAGCGTACCGCTGGACAAGTTGCAGTCGGGCCGCTACACCTGCCAGGTGAGCGTGCTGGATCCGCAGGCACAGAAATTCGCTTTCTGGCGCGCGCCCATCGTCATGGTGCCGTAGCGTAGCCTTTCAGGCTGCCATGACCCCATTCGTGGGGGCATTCTTCCCGACCTCTGCGCTCTCCGCTCCCTCTGCGCGCTACCAAGGGGGCTACGAAGCCCGCCCCTTTCGCTGAGCTTGTTCTTGGTGTTCTCTGCGCTCTCTGCGCACTCTGCGTTGAAGGGACACCCTTCCTCTCCACGCGGTCTCACGCCTCACGTTGTTATACTGGCATTTCCATGCCTAGAGTTCGTTTTGCGCCTTCTCCCACGGGATTTTTGCACATCGGGAGCGCGCGCACCTACATCTTCAACTGGTTGTATGCCCGCCATACCGGCGGCACGATGATCCTGCGGATCGACGACACCGACGTGGGCCGCAACACCGATGCGTCGCTGAATTCCATCTTCGAAGGGCTGCGCTGGCTCGACCTCGGCTGGGACGAGGAGTACAAACAGTCCGACCGCCTCGCCCTGCATCGCAGCGTGGCGCAGGCGATCTTCGAAAAGGGCCTGGCGTACCGCGATTTCACCGCCGCGCAGAGCGGCGATAGCGAGAAATCCGGCGCCCACGGGACCTGGCTGTTCAATGCCGGCATGCGCGAACTTTCGCGCCAGGAGAGCGACCGCCGCGCCGCCGCCGGCGAACCGTTCGCACTGCGCTTCCGCGTACCACACGACCGCGTCGGCCACGTGCAATTCAACGATGCGGTGTACGGCGACCAGGCCAAGGCCTACACCGATATCGAGGATTTCGCTCTCTTGCGCAGCGACGGCATGCCCACCTATCACCTGGCCAACTGCGCCGACGACGCCGACCTCCGTATCACGCACATCATCCGCGGCCAGGAGCACCTCTCTAACGCCTTCAAGCACAAACTGATCTTCGACGCCGCGGGCGTCGAATCGCCCACCTTCGCGCACCTCCCGCTGCTCATGGCGCCGGACGGGATGAAGCTTTCCAAGCGCGTCCACGGCCCCGTGGTCTCCGTGACCACCTATCGCGACGCCGGCTTCCTGCCGCAAGCATTCATCAATTTCCTGTGCCTGCTCGGCTGGTCGCCCAAGAATGATCGCGAGAAATTGTCGCGCGAGGAGATGGTGGAACTCTTCACCCTGGAAGGCATCAATCGCGCCAACGCGGTGGTCAACTTCACCGAAGAAGACCCCTTCGACGCCAAGGCGCTGTGGCTGAATGCCGAGCACATCCGTTCCCTGCCCCCCGACGAACTGGCGCGCGAGTTGCTGCCGTTCGTGCCAGTGGGACAGGCCTCCTGGCCTGTCAACTCGCTGCCTTTCGCGCCCGCCGATCTCGACAAAATGCGCAAAATCACGCCGCTGATTCAGGAGCGCATGAAGCTCTTGCGCGACGTGCGGAGCGTGGCCGACTTTTTCTTCGCGGAGCAACTGCCGCCGTACTCTAGCGCCGAACTGATCCCGAAAAAAGGCGATGCGGCCATGGCGAAGACCGTGCTGCTGAAAGCGCGCGAGGTGCTGGCCACCGCCGAGTTTACACACGACGGACTGGAAACGGCGCTGCGCGCGGCCAGTGTCTCACTAGGCGTCAAGGCCGGGCAGATGTTCGAGCCCGTCCGCGTCGCGGTCTGCGGGCGCAAGACGGCGCCCCCGCTGTTCGGCACGCTCGAAGTGCTGGGCCGCGAAACCTCGGTGGCGCGCATCTCTGAAGCCATCGAAAAGCTATAGGCAGGCCATCGAGAAGCTATAGGAAAACATGACTACGTCAAACCCCGAGCCGGCAAGCGGCCCCTCCAATTTCGTTCGCGACATCATTCTGGACGACCTGAAGACCGGCAAGTATCAGGGACGGGTGCACACGCGCTTCCCGCCGGAGCCGAACGGCTATCTGCACATCGGCCACGCCAAATCCATCTGCCTGAACTTCGGCCTGGCGGCGGAGTTCGGCGGCAAGACCAACCTGCGCTTCGATGACACCAACCCGTGCAAGGAGGAGACTGAATACGTCGACTCCATCATCGACAACGTCCACTGGCTGGGTTTCGATTGGCAAGACCGCCTGTTCTACGCCTCCGACTACTTCGGCCAGTTGTACGATTGGGCGGTGCAACTGATCCAAGCCGGCAAGGCGTATGTCTGCGACCTCACCGCCGACGAAATCCGCCAGTACCGCGGCACCCCCACCGAACCCGGCAAGGAGAGCCCCTACCGCAATCGCGGCATCGCGGAGAATCTCGACCTCTTCGCGCGCATGAAGGCCGGCGAATTCCCCGATGGCACGCGCACCCTCCGCGCCAAGATCGACATGGCGTCGCCGAACTTCAACATGCGCGACCCCATCCTGTACCGCATCCTGCACGCCGAGCATCACCGCACCGGCAACGAGTGGTGCATCTACCCGATGTACGACTACGCGCACGGGCAGAGCGATTCCATCGAGGGCATCACTCACTCCATCTGCACCCTGGAGTTCGAAGATCACCGCCCGCTCTACGATTGGTACATCGAAGCCATCGGCATCTATCATCCGCAACAGATCGAGTTCGACCGCCTCAACCTGACTTATACGCTGCTCAGCAAGCGCAAGCTGCTGACCCTGGTGCAGGACGGTCACGTGCGCGGCTGGGACGATCCGCGCATGCCCACGCTCTCCGGCATACGGCGGCGCGGCTACACGCCCGAGGCGCTGCGCAACTTCTGCGCGTCCATCGGGCTTTCCAAGACGAATGGCTCCATTGAACTGGGCCGCCTGGAGTACTTCGTCCGCGAAGACCTGAACAAGCGCGCGCCGCGCGTGATGGCGGTGCTGCGGCCGCTGAAAGTCGTCATTGACAACTACCCCGAGGGGCAGGTTGAGGAGATGGAGGCCATCAACAATCCCGAGGACCCCGCCGCGGGCACGCGCAAGGTGCCGTTCTCCAAGGTGCTCTACATCGAGCAGGACGATTTTCGCGAAGATCCGCCCAAGCAATTCTTCCGCCTCTCCCCCGGCCGCGAAGTGCGTCTGCGCTATGGATACTTCATTACGTGCACCGGCGTAGTCAAAAACGCTTCGGGCGAAATCGCCGAAGTGCATTGCACCTACGACCCCGCCACTCGCGGCGGCAACGCACCGCCCGACGGCCGTAAGGTGAAGGCCACGATTCACTGGGTCTCTGGCTCCCAGGCCTCTAGCGGCGAGGTCCGCCTGTACGACAACCTCTTTCTCAAAGAGGATCCCGGCCAGGTGGAAGAAGGCCAGGATTTCACCGCGAACCTGAATCCCAAGTCGCTCGAAGTCCTCACCGACTGCAAGCTGGAATCCGTGCTGGCCAATGTGGAGCCCGGCGCACGCTATCAGTTCGAGCGGCTGGGCTACTTCTGCGTGGATGCCGATTCGGCGCCGGGCAAGCCGGTCTTCAACCGCACGGTGACCCTCAAAGACGCGTGGGCCAAGATCGAGAAACGGGGCAAGCAGCCGAAATGATCATCCTAGGAATCGGCGGGCTGCTGGGCGACGCCGCCGCCGCGGTGCTCAAGGACGGCGAACTGGCTGCCGCGGTGGAGGAGTCGAAACTGGTCCGGCGCCGCACCCACTGGGGCGGGCTCGACGAGATGCCGGAGCACGCCATTTCGACCTGCCTCGCTCTCGCCGGCGCCAAGCCGGAGCAGGTGGACGCGGTGGCGGTGGTCCGTCCCATTCCGGAATCGGATTTTCACCTGAAGCTGCGGGCGCAGTTTCCCAACAGCCGCATCATCGTGGTGGAGCACCACCTGGCGCACGCGGCGTCGGCCTACTATCCGTCGCCGTTCGAAGAGGCGACGGTGCTGACGCTGGATCGCGGCAGCGATTTCCGCTGCGGCTCGCGCTGGCAGGCGCGCGGCGCGCAAATGTCGCTGGAGCACGAACAGTATGTGCCCGATTCCATCGGCGACTTGTACGGACGAGTCTGCGAACTCCTCGGCTTGGAGGCCAACGTGGACGAGCATAAGGTCCAATGGCGGTCGGTCGCGGGAGACGGGCGCTTCCAGGATCTGTTCCGGGAGATTCTGAACGTCTCCGAAGCGGGTCCGCGGCTGGATCGCAGTTTCTTGAGTAGGGAGCGCTTGAAACACGGCGGTTTCGGCGCGCGATTCTTCCAACGGCTCGGGCTGGCCGATGGAGCGGCCGTCCCGGAGGCGTTGCGCGCGCATCTGGCGGCGGGCCTGCAGCACGCGGTGGAAGACGCCGTGATCCGCATGGCGGGCGTTGGCCAGAACCTGTGCCTGGCGGGCGGACTCGGGTTGAATGCGCTTCTGGTCTCGGCGCTGGAGAATCGCTCCGGCTACCAGAACGTATTCGTGCAGCCGGTGGCGGGCAATGCGGGCACGGCGATCGGCGCGGTGCTGGAAGCCTGGCACGGCGTCTACCGGCGCGAGCGGCGCGTCGCCATGAGCACGTTGGGCCTCGGCCCTAGCTTCACCGCGGCGGAAATCAAGCAGGTGCTGGAAAACTGCAAGCTCCGCTTCCACTACCTGGTGACCACCGATGAAGTGATCGAGAGCGCGGTGGCGCAACTCAACGACAACAAGATTGTCGCCTGGATGCAGGGCCGCATGGAGTTCGGTTCGCGCGCGCTCGGCAACCGCAGCATTCTGGCGTCGCCCCTCAACCCCTATTCCACCGAGAACCTGAACATCTTCATCAAGCATCGCGAGCCCTTCCGTAAGTTCGCGGCCTCGGTGCCGGCGGAGCTGTGCGCCGAGTACTTCGAAGTGGGCCCTAACGCGCAGTACCTTGCGACCGTCGGGCGCGTCAAGCCGGCGCATCGCGAGACGTTCGCCGCCGCGGCGCTGGCCGGCGACCTGGTGCGCGTGCACACCGTCGATCGCGACGAGAATCCGCTCTACTGGAAGCTGCTGCACGCCGCCGGCAAGGCTACCGGACTGCCGGTGCTCTACAACACGTCGTTCAACCTCTTCGGCGAGCCCCTGGTCTGCACCCCGCGCGATGCCGTCCGCAGCTTCTACTCGTCGGGCATCGAAGCCATGTTCGTCGGCAATTTCTTCTTACAGAAGTAGCGTAGCCTTTCAGGCTGCCATGCCCCCATTCGTGGGGGCATGTTTTCTTGCTTGCATGTTTTCCTACTGCCCCGCGTTTGTCGCTGGGGCGACCCCCTGCTTCAAGTACTTCGCGTACCACGCCAAATATCGCTCCATGCGATCTTTCTGATAACTTGGGCGCGTGATCCCATGGAACTGGCCGGGATACACCACCAACTGCGTCGCGATGCCG
>Ga0209638_1003031_pt1 | contig 10150 bp, 12 predicted proteins | sample BarGraNGADG00211_FD_184490 | JGI IMG/M metagenome (GOLD analysis project Ga0209638, IMG submission 184490) | Arctic peat soil microbial communities from Barrow, Alaska - Barrow Graham LP Ref core NGADG0002-211 (SPAdes) (version 2) | ecosystem: Environmental > Terrestrial > Soil > Wetlands > Peat... | reverse complement strand
CTGCTCGTCAGCCCCGGTCAGCCCTCATTCGGCCCATTTTGGCCGTCACCGCCCGTCAGAATGGCGACTTTGGCACCCATCTGCACTCTCGCACCGAGCCGCCAGCCAAAAAGACCACGATTCAGACTTCACCAACCTGAGTCAGCCGCACCATCGGTGGATTCGGGCTAAATGGTGACCGGCCCGGTCGGTCCCGTGCCAGGCTGGGCCCGGTCTGTGCCCTCGCTGACGTCACCTGCTGCCGGGGGATCCCTGAGTTCGGCGTAGTAGCGCCGCCAGATCATGCGATGGAGTGGAATCCTCCGCGGAATATCGCGAAGGCCAGGGATGAAGGGGACGAGGACAAGGAGCAGGGTAAAAACCCCCACCGTCACAGTAATCGCCAGGTCGGCATTTCCAGCGTTGATGCCAAGGAAGCCGTGTTCCTGATCGAATGGGGGGACCTGGTAGCCGAGGGTGTAAAGCCAGAGCCACGCCTGTCCGGGGTAGCGCCCGGTTTCGTTCATCATCCCCCACTGGTTGCCGGTGAGGTTCTGCTGGCTGGCCAGTCCGCTCAGATAGCTTCCGTCACCCATGAAGAGGAGCGAGCCTGTGTAGTCGGTGGCGAAAAACTGGTCGTTCGCGAGCAGCAGCCCGTCGAGTCCGCCGGTTCGAGCGAGCGCGAGGAGACTATTCATCAGAACCGGGGTGGGACCGTAGTCGCCCGCGACGACGGTGACCTGCCCACCGTCAAACTGCGCGTCAGCCAGAGCGGTGGTGTAAGCATCCAGCCAGGCGGCCCGCTGATCGTCGCCCGCCCCCTGGAAAGTCGAGAGTGCAGCGGTAAGAGCCGGGTTCCCGACCGCGGCCTGTTGCAGGGGTTGGATGACGAACTGCCCGGGAGGGTCGACGGGAGTGTGTACGCCGGCCCAAGACTGGGGCTTGAGGAACCAGAGCGTCTGGACCGAGCCCTCGTTGTTGTTGTATGGGGGGCCGTAGTCGGCACTTGTGCTCGATCCGGCGAGTTCCCCGGTGGCGGTGGTGACGAAATCGACCGGATCGGCTGTGGCCCAGCTGGCGATCGTGACAGCTGGAACGTCTGGCGAAGAGAACACCGCGGCGAGGATAACGACGCCTATCAGCACTCCGACCGTTGCGACGACGACTTCTTTTACGAGGTCAAAGGGAACCATCCGGACGTCGCGGTAGTAAGTGGCCCTGTCGACGGTAGTCACGATCTTGCCCCTGAACTGGTGGCCGCGTCAGGGGCAGCCGCCGCGGGCGCGCCAATCGGGAGGACGATCCCGTTCATCCTCACCATGGCGATATGCGCCGCAGTCAGGAGGACAACGGAAACAGGCAGGAGCATGACGTGGATCCCGTATGCCTGGCCAAAGTTCAGCGGGTTGAAGAGTGCTCCCATGCCGGTGCCGTTCACGGCGTCCTTTGCGTTCACCGCGATCCACTGGGCGGCGAAGTTCTGCTGAGAGATGTAGCCCGTGAAGCCTGTGACGACGCTGGCGAGGAAGGTCACCACGCCGATGACCCACGTGAGCCCCCGGCCATCACGCCAGCCGGCCGCCCAGAATTGGGCCCAGAGATGCAGGACCATGAAAACGAAGAAGACCTGGACTCCCCAGAAGTGGAGGCTGTTGAAGAACCGCCCGATCGAGGAGTGGTGCCACCACTGTGGACCGAAGAAAGCGAGGACCACGCCGCTCGCCACGACCCAAATGAGCGCAGCGATCGTAATTGCGCCGAAGAGATAGACCCAGGAGTGGACGTAGGCTGGCTGGCTGGTGGGCAACAACTCCTCAAGCGGCAGCCGGCGAGCGAGCTGCCGTCGAATTGCGCCGGTCCAGCCGCCCTGGGATGGAGCCGCCTGTTGCGATGCGCTCACTTCTTCTGACCGCGCGATTTCGGCCGTGCGCTGCCGGGGAACGGCACGACCAACGCAGCGGCGAAGATGACCAGCATCAGTCCGATCATTACGAGGTTCGGCACAGAGAGGAGGATGAATCCCCAGTGAATGTACTGAGCGGGTGCGTCCATTGACGACCTCCTGGCCCCGGGAACCTGTACAGAGCCTGATGAATGCGATGACTCCCCTGTCAAGAAGAGGAAGGGCACCCCGGTGGGCCATCTCTTGTGGATTTGACTGAGGATGCGCGGTCCGCAAAGGCGGGGCAGCGGACCGCAGGGCCCCAGATGCAGGGCCCAAGGGTCGGAAGTGGGGCTGAGGGTGGGACGCTCTCTACGACCGGAGGTCAGGTCGGGAATCCATGCAAGGCGAGGTCAGGCTCCCGGTCCTGGAAGCGACGGCATGGACGATGCCCGGAGCTAGGCGGCCCGGGGGTTCGTTGGCCGGTGTTCGACCGCGGCGACGGGTGCGGCGCTCTCGCTCTCAACGAGCCGTCGAGCTGATCTGTGGAAGAGGAACAGGATCAGAGTCCGTTCGTCTTCGTCTTCCAGGTTGCGGAACTCCGCCCCGACCCTGTATCCGTGTCCGTCCGGCCAGCATGCGGTAACGACTGCGTGGACCTGCCGCGACGAGAGCACCGAAGGATCGATTAGGAGGGTTAACTTCCGCCCCGGGGGGTACGGCCGGTCCGACGACCAGCCAACGCCGGTCGTTGAGAGGTCGAGCGTGTGGGTGATCGCCAGCTTGCGATTGCCGATCACCGCCATGGGCACGTCGACGGCGAACCGATAGACCTCGCGGCGGTGGTGTCGCCTGAGAAGGGATCGCACGAGGGTGAAGAGTAGCCCGACATTCACCAGTGCCCAGGGGAGAGAGAAGAGGAGACCTGTACCACTGAGCGCCCAGGGAGCTCCGGTCATCCAGGAGATGATCGCCCACACCGCCGCGGAAAGGCAGATCGCGCCGACAGCCCATCGTCGTGTGCATGTCCTCGGTCACGGTGCGGGTGTCGACGCCGCCGACGTCGAGGAGGGCTTCCCTGCGGACGATCGCACTGGACCCGCACCAGAAGGCGGCATTGTGGCGGTCCTTGCCGGGCATGATGCCGTCGTAGAAGACGGTTTGCTCGTGCCATGGCTTTCCCTGGTGTTTGGAGCCGCCGTGCTGGAAGGAGTCGACGTTGTAGTACGCCTGGGGCGCCTGGACGAGGGCTACCTTCGGGTCGCGAAAGTAGCCGAGGAGTTCGGTCAGGAAGTCCTCAAACGGGGCGTGATCCGCATCGAAGATTGCGATGAAGTCGCCGCCAGTCTTCAGCAGGGCCGCATTCAGGTTCCCGGCCTTGGCGCCACGGTTGTCTTCGCGTGTGAGGTATTCCGCACCAACCTGTTCGCAGAGCAGCCGCACCTCATCGCGGCGCCCGTCATCCAGGACGTAGGTGCGGTGCGGGTATTGCATCGCGAGGGCCGAGAGGACCGTCGGTTTCAGGACGGATAAGGGCTCGTTGTACGTAGGAATGAACACGTCAACGGAGAGCCCGTGCTGAGGCGAAGGTGCGAAGTGGCGCACCCGCGTCCAGAGGTTGAACGTGAACATCAGGAAGAAGCCGAAGCCCATGTAGTCAGCGAAGAGGAGCGGAAGGGACAGGTAGAGGGCGTCGGGGTTGAGGGTGTGGAACGTCCGCCACCAGAGGTACCACGAGAGACGATGATATAGGCGACCGACGCGACTTTCCCTCGCGTCGAGGGGAGCGATTCAGTGCGAATGCCGTACGCATCGGTGTAAGCGCCGGAGTGTTGACCCCTCACTGTGTGATGTTCGGCAGGTTATGCCCACGCGGTGAGCTTTCGGCGAATTTGACGTGAGCTCAGGAGGCAGTGGAATCCTCCAATGGCTTCGCAGGGTCAGGGCATTTCCACCAGGTCGGGGTGGACGCGTCTGGCGCGCGGGAAGCGGGAGGAGCCGGGGCGCACGCACAAACCCGGGTTGCTGACCTGGCGCGGAAGATCCCGGAGGGGAACATATCGCGGCCGCTCAAAGAGGCCGCGATATGTTCTACCTGGACTTCTTCTTCATTGCGGCCGGCCGAGTCAGGTCACTGACGACTGCCGGTGCGGCGGCGGCTGCAGGAGGGGTGAGCGCCGCGGCGCGCTTGATCTTCTTCCCGGTTCGTTTGTCGGACATAGCAGCCTCCAAAAGGTGCCCTGGTGGGGCTGTGGAGCCCCGTTGTGGGTGCAGGTGGTTGCGGCGCGGTTAGGGCTTGCGGCCGGTCCAACCGCGCGGAGCTTCGTAGTCGTCTCCCCAGCCGTTGGAGAAGAGACGCTCGAGGCCGCAATCGCAGATGCCGCGAGAGCGTGCCGCTCCCTGCTCCTGAATTCGCCAGTGATGGCGGTGGTCATCAGCAAGGGGCGAGGTTGCTCCGGACGCCGGCTGCGGAGACGTCGACGGCGTGCTCGAAGCGAACCAGGGATGGGTTGGTTGGTGCGCACGAACGCCTGGCATCAGGGACGGCTCGCGACTGCCTTCGCGGCAACGCGGGCGCGCTGGAGGCTGTAGCAGGCGGTGCAGTAATCACGGGAGTGTGAGACGACGGTCGCCTTGCGGCCGCAGCCTGCGGCGCAAAGACGAAGTGCGGGGCGCCGGGTCGCTGACGAGTGAGAACCTGTAAGCATGAGATAAGGATAGCACGTAGGGTTATGGAGCAATGCGACAAAGTGTCATATCTGGTCACGAGCAGCGGTAAGCTGGGCACCGCCCGGTGCGGTCCGGGACGTTCGGGAGGCGGGGATGCAATGGCACTGGCGCGAATCCATGAGCCGGTCGAGTCATGGGCAGATGAATACGAGGTGCTCCGCGAAAAGATCGACCTGGCGCTCGGGGCGGTCGCTATTCGTATCGATCACATCGGATCGACGTCGGTTCCGGGGCTGGCGGCGAAGGACGTGATCGACATCCAGGTCACCGTGGCGGTACTCGGCGACCCACAACTGGTCATCGCGATGACCGGAGCCGGGTTCCGGCTGCGACCGGGGGCGGTGAATGTTGAGCGCGCGCGCCAGAACGGGAACGAGTTCGACCACGTACCGCGAGGCGCAGACCCGGGCGACATGTCGGAATGGGAGAAGCGCTACTTCCGCGAGCCGGAGGGTGAGTGCGAGGTTCACGTACACGTTCGAGCGGCCGGGAGGGCCAACCAGCGGTACCCGCTACTCTTCCGCGACTACCTCCGAACACATCCCGATACCGCAAGCACCTACGAAGATTTCAAGAGGCGGCTTGCTTCGCTTGATATCGAGACGGGTGTCTATGCCGAGATCAAGGACCCGGTCTGCGACCTGATCATGGTCGCGGCGGAGAGGTGGGCGGCGGACACGGGGTGGCGGGCGGCCTGAGAGGGGCCCCTTCGAGTGTTATGTGCGCGCCTCGCGATGCGTGCCAGGAAGGAGGGCGGTGCCGGCTGCCGAGGGTGCCGCCCTCACATGTCCCGGGAGCAAAGAGGCACGTTCGCGATGATCAGCCAGAACCGGGCTGATGCGCGGCGCCAGATCCTCGCGCCCACCAGTGAATGCTGGAGATCACTCAGCAGGTGTACGTCTTAACCGCTGCGGTACAGAAGGCGGTGCGAGCCGCTGCTCCGTCCGAGAGTACTGCACCGAATCTGGACTGGACTTTGCGGGGTCGCCAGCAAGGGCCAAACGTCGCGGAAAATGGGACCCGTAAGGACAGGATCGGCGGGCGAGTGTGCCGGTACGCTGACTGGAGGCGCCAGCTACCGTACGATGAATGTAATGCCCGAGCCCGCCGCGACACTTCCCGCTAGTGCACCTGGTCAACCGGAACTCATCCAGGGCGGGATGGGGGTCGGAGTATCCCACTGGAGACTGGCCCGCGCCGTCGCCCTCGCCGGGCAGCGCCTTGGTGCGCGGGTGCTGGGTGTCGTCTCCGGCACAGGTCTTCCAATCATGCTTGTCAATCGCCTGCAGGCGGGCGACCAGGACGCCGTTCGCGCGCTGGAGGCGTTTCACCCGGTCATTGGCCGAGAGATCATGGACGAGTACCTGGTGGAAGGGCCGCAGGACGCGAACCGGCGTTGCAAGCTGCCTCCCAAGCCGGAATTCATGGTGACGGGCAACAAGCGGAATAAGGCGAGGATGATGAGGCTCGCGGTCGCCTCGGCGTTTGTCGAGGTCTGGCTCGCGAAAGAGGGCCACAGCGGACCGATAGGGATCAACGTTCTCGAGAAGATCCAGTTGATGCATCTGCCGGTGCTGCTGGGCGCGATGATGGCGGGTGTGGATCACGTCCTGGTGGGCGCGGGTATCCCGCACCAGATCCCCGCGGTACTGGCGAATTTCGCGAAAAATGAGCCCGCCAGCTATCGAATGGACGTTTCCGGGTCAACTGAAAAGCACCAATTGACGCTCGATCCCCGCGAATTCGTAGCCGATGGCAAGAGCCTCAAGCGTCCGAAGTTTCTCCTCATTGCCTCGCACCATGCGCTGGCGATGCGACTTTCTTCCACTGTGGAGGTGGACGGATTCGTAATCGAGGGGCCGAGCGCGGGGGGCCACAATGCGCCTGCCCGCGGGAAGCAGCTGGCTGAGGATGGGCAGCCGATTTACGGCGACCGCGACAAGCCGGACCTTTCGAAGCTGATTGATCTCGCGAAGCCTTTCTGGCTTGCCGGCTCGTATGGGACGCCGGAGCGGTACGCGGAAGCTCGGGAGATGGGTGCCGCGGGCGTCCAGGTAGGGTCGGTATTCGCTCTGTGTGACGAGTCCGGCCTGCGCGAAGAGTTGAAGCAGGAACTGCGCGAGCGCATCGGTGCCGAGGCGCTCGAAATAAAGACCAGTGCGACGGCATCGCCATCAGGTTTCCCGTTTCAGATTGTGCAGCTCCCGGGTACCCTTTCCGACCCGTGTGTCTACGAGTCGCGCGAGCGAATCTGCAACATGGGCTACCTCGTCGAGGCGTACCAGAAACAGGGTGAAGGCATCAGTTTCAGATGCCCGGCCGAGCCGGTCGATGAGTTCGTGCGGAAGGGCGGCAGCGCGGCCGAGACAGCCGGGAAGATTTGTCTTTGCAACGGGCTCGGTGCGGCGGCCGGCCACGGATACATGACCAAGCGGGGGCCGGAGCCGTCGATTGTGACCCTTGGCAAAGACATCGGGTTCTATGGGCGGCTGGCAAAGCTGCATCCCGCCGGGAACTTTTCCGCCGAGGAAGTCATCCGGACGATCCTGTCAGGCCTGTCGGCCACCGGTTAACGGGTCCCGGGATCCCTCTCAGTCCCAGTAGTGAGCCATCAGTTCGTGCGACCACGCCGGTTGGCGCCGGGGTTCGCGCGGCAGAAATTCCTGCATCACAGGTTTGATATCGAGGCTGGGTGTGACGTTGACCGCGTCGAGCCCGATGACCCGGAGGGTGCGTCCGTCGACTTCGACGATACGAACCATCGTGCTGCCGAGGCGATTGGGGCGATTCTTGGCCCTCTGAGCGAAGATGCCTACGCTCGGCCAGGCTTCGGCCGTAAGTGCGATGGAATCGATCGCGAGGACGGTGGGGCATGCTTCGACAACCGTCGACGAACTTGGGGAATACGGTAAGCAGATCGGGACCATCGTCGAGTCGATCAATGCGATTGCCAAGCAGACCAACCTGTTGGCGCTGAACGCGGCAATCGAAGCTGCTCGTGCCGGCGAGCAAGGCAAGGGCTTCGCTGTGGTGGCGGACCACGTACGAAAGCTGGCGGAACGGTCCTCCGAGGCGACGAAGGAGATCACGGATATCGTCGCGAAGGTGCAGGAAGGTACCCGGCAGGCGGGGACGGCGATGGCCGCCGGGGTGAAGGACGTCGAATCAGGGCGTGAGATCACCGCTGAGGCCGGCAATGCGCTCTCGTCGATCATCGCCTCTGTCGAGGAGTCGGCGTCGCAGGTCCAGACGATCGCGGGCGAGGTACAGAGCCTCGCGGACGGAGCCCGGCGGATCGTGAAGTCGGCGGAGGAGATCGCGAGCATGGCGGAACAGTCGGCGACGGGCGCGGGCGAGATCGCCCTGGGGTCGGCGAAGGTTACCGAAGCCATCGTGGAAGTCAGTGCGACGAGTGCCCAGACATCGGCTTCAGCGGAATCGGTGTCAGCATCGACCGAGGAGGTTAGCGCTCAGTCCCAGGAGCTGGCGGCCACGGCGAACAAGATGCGCGACCTGGCAGAGGCACTGAATGTCGCGGCGTCGCGATTCCAGCTGGAATTAAGCGAGGCGGCGTAGTGAAGAATGCTGTGGGCGAGGTGGCGAGAATTGCTATGAGCGAAGTAGCCAACCGGGCCGCAGTGTCAGCAGGAGCCGGGCAGGTTGTGCTCTTCAACCTGTCCGGTGCGACCTACGCGATGAAGATCCAGGTTATCGAAGAGGTCATCGAACTGCAGGAACTCGTTGATGTTCCGGAAGCGGATGCATGGGTAGCTGGAACGACGCTGTTCCGTGACCGGGTCCTGCCGGTGCTGGACCTGCGACGACGGTTTGGGCTGGCGACAGCCGAACCGTCGGACGATACCCGGATCCTCGTCGTCAGCGGTGGCAGTGGCCTCGCCGGCTTTATCGTCGATGCGGTCTTGGAAGTGGTCGACGTGAGCGGCGTCCGTCTCGATCCGTTGGGAGGAGTGCTCAGCACGGGCGCGAATCACTACCTGGCGGGTGTGCTGAAGCTCGGGGAGCGGCTGGTGTGCCTGGTAGACGTGGATCGGCTGCTTCCAGCGCGGCCGGCTGAGGAGGCGTAGCCGTCGCAGCCTCGATTCGACGCCTTTGTCCAACGCGGCAGGTATGATGCGCCGCGGAGGTAAAGCATGAAACGAGCGCGAGTGGGGAATGTCGAGGTCATCGCCCTTGTCGACATGACGAGGCCGATGCCTGCTTCGGCGGTCTATCGGGATGCGGCGGAGGCGATCCGTCCGCTCCAGGGGTACCTGGACAGTGAAGGCCGGCTGGTCCTGAACTTCGGCTGTTTCCTGTTGCGAGACGGCGCCCAGACGATCCTGGTCGATGCCGGGAACGGGCCGGAGGCCGGAGGCCGGCTCATGGAGGAGATCGGCGAGGCCGGGGTGAGCCCGGAGAGCATCGACGCGGTGGTCTTCACCCACCTGCACGGCGACCACACGGGGTGGAACCTGGACCGGGCGACGGGCGCCCCCAGGTTTCCACGCGCCCGCTATCTCGTGCCGCAAGGTGACTGGGACCATTACGGATCCCGCGACCCGAAGTCACGTTCATTTGAGCGCGACGTGGTGCCGCTGGAGGCGACGGGGCAGCTGGTCCTGTTTACAGGCGAGCACACGGTGAGTCCATCGCTGACGGCGATTCCGACTCCGGGGCATACCCCCGGCCACAGCAGCGTCGTGATCAGTTCGAACGGGGAGAAGGGGCTCATCCTTGGCGACGTGGTGATCTCGCGGATCGATGCAGAGTTGCCGGACCTGAGCAACACGTTCGACTGGGACCACGCGATCGCGCGCGACACGCGGCGAAAGATGCTCGATCGGTTGACGGGTGACGGATCGCTCGTGGGGGCGAGTCATATCGCGGCGCCGGGCCTCGGCAGGTTCGTGCGCTCAGGAGAACGAACCCGCTGGGAACCGCTCGCGTAGGGCGTTACCGCGAAAGACAGAGAAAGGGGAGATGGACCGATTCGGGACATCTCCCCTTTCTCATCTGCGTGACCGGGGTCAGCTCTTCTTGAGGCGTGCCTTTGTCGCCGCGTCGGCGAGGCGGGAGACCGCTTCGTTGTCGTAGAAGACGCCGCCGGTGCATGTGTCCGGGGTCTGCATGCCGAGGAGGACCGCTGCCTCGACATAACTGTCGGGGCTGGGGTAGGAGCGCTCGGCGTCAGGGGCCGGTGCGGCTGGGCCACGTCCGCGGCCGCGAGGATAGCGGATGCCGGGGGTGTCGATGCCGCCATCGGGCTTCAGGCAGTTAACGGCGATGCCGTTCGCGCGCACTTCGTTGGCGAGGCCAATGGTCAGGGCCTCCATGGCGCGCTTGGTAGCGCCGTAATGGCTGCCACTATCGGCGCGGGCGGCAACGGAAGAGATGTTGATGATGCTGCCGCTCTTGTGGTCGATCATCGACGGGAGAACGGAGCGGATGCAGTAGAACCCGCCGAAGACGTTGACGCGGAATTCCAGCTCGAAGTGGCGTGGCTGAATGACCGAGATACCACCCGGGGGCTGGACGGCGGCGTTGTTCATGAGGATGTCG
>Ga0209638_1003030_pt1 | contig 10150 bp, 7 predicted proteins | sample BarGraNGADG00211_FD_184490 | JGI IMG/M metagenome (GOLD analysis project Ga0209638, IMG submission 184490) | Arctic peat soil microbial communities from Barrow, Alaska - Barrow Graham LP Ref core NGADG0002-211 (SPAdes) (version 2) | ecosystem: Environmental > Terrestrial > Soil > Wetlands > Peat... | reverse complement strand
GGTGAGTAAAACCAATAGTCTTTTCATTTTTATGATTACCTCCTCCTTCTCCATAATCTGTTTACTGTTAATAAGCATCTGCACCACGCAAAAACTTAACGTCTTGATCTGTCTTCTTGTCTTGTCCGCATTCCCCCCTTTCTTTTGATCCTTGCCTTTTGATTCTTCTCTTTTGATTTTTCCCGTTTCGTTGATGTCTACACCAAATAGCTACTCACTGTCAACCTTTTTTTGGACTATTTTTAAGAATACGTCATGCCGAATCGAGTTAATGGTAATAGCTTAACATTACAGCATTATTCCCCTCGCGGTCGTCTGCTATTCAGAACGCAGCCCAAAATCCGCCACCATCAAAAGGACGTAGTCCCCGCATATCCCCCCCAGTTCACTGGATATACCCGTAATAAGGCTTATGCCAACCTCCTTTAGAGCGGGATTCAGGATGATCCTCCGCTCAGCACTATCCGGCCGCAACTCACGGGTAAAGGACCTCTCGAATATACGGCGGGCTATCCAGTCTACCTTGTCATTGATCGCATCCACGGGATCGGTGCCAAGGCATTGAAGCCACATGTATTCTCCCGCATCCAGCGCGTCATAACCGGTCTCCCGAATGCGGTCCACGTATGTGCGGCCGTCTAAAGAATCATGGGAATAATAACCGTTTGCCAGCATGTCCTCTGCGTGTGCCCTGGCTGCTTTATAGAGACCGCTGGAAAAGGTTAGAGGAGAAAGCCCCTGTGTCAGGAGATCACGCAATTCAGGAAAATCTGCAAGAATCTGCTGCGGATCCATGCCCAGGGAGGCAGCCACCGTTAGAGGGGTTTTACGGGCTTCGTTGATCAGTTGAAACAGACTGGCTTCCGGCCCGGAGATAACGGCGCCGAAATCACACGTTGCCAGATAGACATTCCACGGGGCGCCGCCCAGGCTGAGAACGCCCGTGTTGACACTCACGCCCGCCTCCTTGAGAAGAGGGTCGAGGATGTTCCGCTTTTCCTTTCGCAACGGATCCAGTTCATCCCAGAACATATATTCAAATAGGAGTCTGACCGCATCGCCCGGGTTGATGAAATTGGCAAAGCACAACATCCCCAAGGTTTCTCCGGTTGTGGCGGCAGGGTACCCTCCGTCCCGAATCCGCGCGTCGTAGCCCCGGCCGTCGGGGGAATCATGCGAATAATAGCCATTGGCAAACATGTCCTGTGTGTGGGCGCGGGCGGCCTCCGAGAGGTTTCCGTTAAGCGTTACGGGCGGAAGACCCTCCCTCAGGATCTTTTCCAGTTCGGGGAGATCTTTCAGGATTTTCTCGGGATCCATGCCCATGGAGGCGGCAACGGCCAGAGGATTCTGGCGCGCCTGGTTGATAAGCGCCAGCAAAGCCTCGTCCTGCGGCGAAGGAAGGCCCTCGGCCGCGGAGGCAATCCCACCCGCGCCTCCAAAAAAGGAAACCGTGAGCAACAGGATACATAAAATTCTCGCAATCATCGTCATGCCGTGAAACGTTCGCAAGATTCATGCAAAAAAGACGATCTTCGGCTATTTTTTTTTGATTTTCTGGTAACCCGGTAATTGATTAAGATATTACGATATGTTACGCAGTTAACCGTGCGGGATCGATCCCGATATTGATGACCGTGACAGAGGCTGCGCCTCCATCACTCTGGTCATATCTGACCAACCATGGTCGATTTTGTTTCATCTTCCATCCCCCGGCAACGTGCCCGGCATCGTATCATCGGGGTTGCCGCTTCACTAAAACCGACCATCTCTTCACCACCGCTTTCTCAGTACCACCCACACCGTCGCCGGATCGCCCTGGATGAGGCCATACGTCCCGGGCGTCTCATAATCCCTGTCCAGCAGGTTCCTGACGGAAAGTTCCAGATCCAGGCCGGGGATGCCGATATCACGGACGGTCGTGCTCATATCGAGAAGCCAGACGCCGGGGACCGAGCGGATCTCCGCGCTTCGAGGGAATATAAGAGTTCTCTCGGAAAAATAACCAAGCCGTAAAAAGGCGGTTACCCTTTCCACCGGCCGCCATGTCCCGGTCAGGTTAAAGAGGGCGCCCGGCCCCCTGTCATAGGGATAGGTCAAATCGGTATAATGCTTCACCACCGTACCGTCGGGTCGAACAAAGGAAAAATCGTTGTAATGGTAAGTCTCACTCGGGCCGTCATTATCCTGCAGGGTCAGGTTGGCGGAAAAATCGAGGCTCTTGACGGGCGAAAAACGGCCCTCTATTTCCAACCCAGTGATGTTCTGCTGGTTGGGCAGCGAAAGCCCCGCATAGGGATCTTCCATGATGTGATTCTCGATTCGACTGACGAAACCGGTCACACTCAGCCCCGCCCGCGGAGAGGGTTTCCATGCAACCTGGAGATTCAACGTCTTTATCTCTTCCATATCCGGTTGCCCCTCATCCAGAAGCTGCCTGGCAAAGGGCGTCCGGTAGGCGACCCCATACAACAGCTTCATCATCCACTGCGGCTCGGGAGACCAGACGGCCCCGACATTGTAACTCAGATGGTTACCGTACTCGTCATGGGCGTCGTTTCTCAAACCTACCAAGAGGTCGACATTGCCGACCTTCTGGTTGTACTGGCCAAAGACGGACCAGAGGCTGGCGTTATAGTCCTTCGCGGTAACCCCCGGCAGGAGATTTCTGTTTTCCGGTCCCAAATAATCGGGCAGGTAGCCGTTCCAGATCGGGGCGTCGCCTATCTCCTTGTTTCTGTACGAGAGCCCGCCGGTAAAAAGACCCTTGCCCGACAGAAAGGAGCGATCGTATATGATCTCGCCGTATGCGGTCCGTTCCTTTTGCTTCAAGGTTTTGTCTATGATCTCGTATTCGGGATTCAGCGAGCTGTAAGAGCCGGTAAATCTGAGGGCTGACGATCGATCCAGATTCTTTTTGGCCTCCAGCTTGATAAAGCCGAAGGGGGCGCTGCGGCTTTCCCCCCAAGAGAAATCGCCTTCTGCCCGGGTCATGGTGTAGTTCTTCTGGTAGTCGGAGAACAGGCCGGAGACGGTAAGCCAGTCCCCGTAGGAAAAGCGACCCGAAGCCTCGAGGTAGCGGGAATCATCGGGACTTTTTCTGCCATACCGTTGTTCGGGGGGGAACGCCGTTGTATCATCCTTCCAAAATCGAACGACATTGAAGTCGGGGTCATTCTGCCTACCCTCGCGGCCGCTCACCGATAAAAAGGCGTCCCATAATCCCGCATCGTGTCCCATATTCGCATAAAAGGCCCGCTGATCTCCCGGGCCGCCATAGAGGATACCCGTCTCCGCTCCTTCGATATCCTTGCCGGTCATGGGCACCAGATTGACGATGCCGGCAAAGGCGTCGGGTCCCCAGAGCACCGAACCCGGGCCGCGGAGGATCTCAATGCGTTTTATCGGGGCAAGGGATAGTTCATGGTCCAGCGGATGCAGGGACTTGCTGATATCGGAGCCCGTGGGAACCGTATCGTAGAGAAACAGAACCGAATCGGGGATTCCCCTGAGATAGGGCTGCGTGCCCCACTCCTTTTTGGCCATGTAAAATCCCGGCTCCATCTCGAGCGCATGGCTCAATGTTTGAATTCCCCTATCCTTCATTTCCTCCCGGGTAATGACATGGGCCACGGCAGGCGCCTGCCAAGCGCTTTCCTGGCGTCTCGAGGCAATGGAAAGGACCTCCAGATCTTCGCCCACAAACATCAGCAGTGTGTCATTCGATCCGGCGGACGGCTCTTGGCTTTCTGCCCGAAGCGGTCCGGACGGGACAAGGAAGGCCAGGATGACAAGGGTCATTAAAGGTATGTTGAAAAATTTATGGTTCACAACGTATCCCGTATACCGTAATTTAAGGATTATCGCCGGGGCGAAACCCGGGCTACCCGTTCTTCTTTGCCTGATTCAACAGAACCCTGAATTTGGCCCTGGTCAATCCAAGGAACCTGGCCGCTGCCGTCTGGTTGTCTCTGCACGTCTCAAGCGCCTGCCGAACAATATCCTTTTCGATCTCCTCCAGCGATATTCCCTCGGGGGGAAGTCGAAAACCGGCATGGCCGGCACGGAGAGGCTGGCTTGTCTTAAGGAAAGAGAGAATTTCGGATGTGATCTTTCCCGTGCCTCGCGCCAGGATCATGGCTCTCTCTACGGCGTTGGCCAGCTCTCTGACATTTCCCGGCCAGGTATGCTCTTTGAGCACACGCAGCGCCCCGTTGGAGAACTGTGTCTTGTCGAGCCCGCCCTCCAGCCGGCGCACGAAATGCCGGGCAAGGAGAATCACATCATCTGCACGCTCCCTGAGAGGCGGAAGCTGAATCGGAAACACGTTGATGCGAAAGAACAGATCCTCGCGAAACCGTCCCTTTTTCACATTTTCACTGAGACTTTGATTGGTGGCGCAGATAAACCGTATATCGACGGGTATCTCTTCGTTTCCCCCCACCCGCTGGATTTTTTTCTCCTGAAGGGCTCTTAATAGCCTGGCCTGGGCCTCAAGGGAAAGATCACCGAGCTCGTCCAGGAAAAGGGTCCCTTTATCTGCATATTCAAACTTGCCCAGGCTCTTTTGGACTGCCCCGGTAAATGAACCTTTCTCATGGCCAAACAGTTCGGATTCCACCAGGTTGGGGGATATCGCAGCGCAGTTCACCGGGACAAACCGCTCTTTGCAGCGCGGGCTTGCATTGTGGATATATCTGGACAGAAGCTCTTTTCCCGTCCCGGATTCACCGCTGATCATAACGGCCGCATCGGTCCCGGCAACCATGGCGGCAAGATCCATTACGGAGGCCATCTTTTCGGAGGCATACACGATATCTTCGCCGCTTGCCGTCTTGCGGATTTCCCTCTTCAGATCCCTGTTTTCGGCCATAATGCGCGACAGGCCGAGCGTCCGTTCCACGGTCAGCAGGATACGAGCCTCTTCGAACGGTTTGATAATGTAGTCAACCGCCCCCTGTCGCATGGCTTCCACGGCCGACTCCACTGTGGCAAATGCGGTGATAAATATCACAGGGTAGGGGATCTCCATCTTCATGATCTTTTTCAGGAGCTCTATTCCGTCCATCCGAGGCATCTTTATATCCGTTATGATCATATCGAAAGGTGTGGCGCGGATCATCTCCAGGGCTTCCATGCCATCTCCCGCCTGGTCTACATGATACCCACTTCTGCTCAGCATAATGGAAAGCAGGTGCCGCATTCTCTCTTCATCGTCAACGATCAGTATCCGCGCCATGGCGTCCTTCCCCCGTTAAACTCCGTTGCCTCTGCCGGAAACGGCGGCATGTAAAATGCCGCCCTGCGACACCGGTATTTCAATCCTGAACAGGGCGCCCCCTTCCCTCCTGTTCTCCGCGCTGATGACGCCGCCATGCGCCTTAATCGCCTGGGAGGCGTAGGCAAGTCCCAGGCCGGCGCCCTTTGCGCGTGTGGTAATAAAGGGATTGAAGATCTTCTCAATATTTTCAGGGGCAATCCCCTCCCCATCGTCCGCTATCTCTGTTGTCCAGGCATCCGCCAGGCGGGTCGCCGTCACCTGCACCACGCATTTGTCCCCATTTGCCTCAAAGGCATTTTTTATGACATTACCAATTGCGCGGATAAGCAGATCGGAATCCACGTATGCATAACAGGGGGCAGATGGGATATGAGACCGTATTTCACAGGACGTCCCGGTTTTTTGAAGTTCAAATCTCGTTATAATCTCCTTGAGCAGGGCGTTCAGATCCGTATGGCGAAAAGAGGGCGCGGACGGGCGGGCGAACATCAGGAAGTCTCCAATCAAGCGGTTCAGACGCATGATCTCATCTTCGATATAAAAGACCATGGTGTTATCGGAGGAGAGGGCAAAATCCTTTTTCAGGACATCGAGCGAACTCTTTATGATGCTTAAGGGATTTTTGAGCTCGTGCGCAATCATCAGCGAGAATTTCCCCATCTCGGCCAGTGTCTTCTGCCGTCTCATCTGCTCGTTGGCTTCCTCAAGGGACTTCCTGTTCCTCTCCAGGGAATCGAGCATAACATTGAAAGCCACTGCAAGCTCTCTTGTCTCGGGAAGAGTTCCCGGCTGCGCCCGTAAATTATGATCTCCTTGCGCCACCCTCCTGGCCGCCTGGGCCAACCCCTTTACCGGAGCCACCAGGGAACGGGAGATGAAGTAGAAGATCAGGATGGCCAGGCAGGTCAGGCCGCCGGCAAGCCAGATAAAGTAGGTTATCATCGTTCCCCAGAGCTGGTCTATGCCCGCTGTACTATAGCTGATTCGCACCTTTCCGACCAAGCTGTCTTTCGCTCCCTCATTCGATCCCCTATTATAATCAAATGCCTGGCTTTCTTCCCGTGATTCTGTCAGAAAAACAGGCGTTTCCATGACAGGAAACGAGCCGGACGTCGCTTCAGGTATTCGGATGAGTTCTTTGTTATGGCTATCCAGTATGGCAACCCCGACCACGTCCCTTTCAGACATAAGATTGACCGCCAGTCTCCGTAACATGGGCCTGTCGTCGATCAGTATACCCAGTTCTGCGGTGAGCGCAAGATACTTTGCCAGAAATGATATGTGCTCTACAAACCGCCTCTGCGCGAACTGGTGCGTAATGTTCGCCCCGATATAGCCCAGGGTAAATGTGGTCGCACTGATGAGCATAAAGACTGCAAGAAGAATCCTGATATGGATGCCCGGATTTTTCATGGCCCCACCTCTACGGATGGAGATCTCTTTTCAGGAACGCCAATCCCCAGCTTATCGATGACCCGAAGATTCAGCCATGTGTGAAAGACAGGGCTCTCTTTTTCGCAGGCTTTTCCCTTTACCATGTTGGCCGCCAGCCGGCCGGTCTGTCTACCGAGTTCTTCATAATCGAATACAAAGGCCAGAGCGGCGCCGCTTTCATAAAAAAACCGATTATAGCCTATTACCGGTATTTTCTTGAATAAGGCGTCCTTGATAATGTACTGTACAATGCTTTCCGATATGACCGTTTGATCGGGGATAAGCCACAGGGCATCTATATTTTCCCAATTTTGTTTCAGGACAGCGGGAATATCTTTTTTGGATGATACCTTAAGCGGAACAATTTCCAAGTCCAGAGAAGGGGCTTCCGCAGCGGCTTTCATGAAAAACTCGGAATTGTACCGAGGGTCGTAGAGGAGGCCGAGACGTATGATGGTCCTGAGCCCCTGATCGATCATCTCAAGCTGTCTTTTCGCCGGGATATCCATCGGAACTCCACATGCGGTCTCGGCCTGGCCGGATACCCCGGGGGGATTCAGGATCATGGAATAGAGCCAGGCGGTTTTCGCCAACACAGGCTCTTCCCGGGCAAATCTGACGGCTTCGGGACCGACGGCAACGAAGAGATCGAATTTTTCTCCGGTAAGACTCTGTATGAGAACGTCTTGACTTTTGCCCTTGAACTTTTCAAGAGAGAACACCCGGACTTTTGCGCTCGCAGTCTCCGAGAGAACCACGCTCATTCCTTCCACAGCTTCCATATAAGGCCTGATATTCCGGGAGACTAAAATCGCCACTTTCGGTTCGCGGATCTCCTCTCCGTGCAAAACAGCGGTCCCCGGAAAAACCGAACAAAGCATAACGAAAAGTAACCACCGCCAAAAGGTGAGACCTTTGCACAACGGATCAAGTTTTTTATTCTTGATGCTCCAATTTTTCATTGGGAAATGCATTTATTCAATGATAACATATTAATATTAATTGACATCTAATCATTTTTCTTCCGCTTTTAACAACCTTCAGCAGCACGAAAAAACCTTTGAACATATACCAGAAAAGGCGTGGATTTGAGATCACATCAATAAATTTCCTAATCAACACCGACGGTCTGAAATAGAACGCCCCCAGCATCGCCGACCTGGCTTGTTCCATATCCTCTCCGGTAAAGCCGTGAGGCACAAAAACGGTGCTCAGGGTATTCATTTTGCGCCAATCCTTTTCAAATACGCCATATTCAGCGGCACTTTTATAGAGGGCCGTTCCCGGGAAAGGTGTAAGCTGCATAACAGAGATGTCATCCAGCGGCAGATTCAATGCCAACTCTTTTGTACGTCTCAGCGACTCTACTGTCTCTCCGGGAAATCCAACCATAAAGAAACCCTTCGTTTTAAGTCCCGCTTCTCGACTCCAACGAACGGCTTCTTCCATACGGGAAAGATCTTCCCCTTTCTTCATGGCATCGAGGATTCGCTGATCACCGCTTTCTATCCCGTATGAAATGTGCCAGCAGCCGGCCTCTCTCATGAGTTTTAATATATCCGCTGTGACCCGGTCGGCTCTGCCAAGGCATGACCAGGTGATATCAATTTTTTCCGCCATGAGTCTTTCACAGAATTCTTTAACCCACTTGTGGGAAATAATAAAGGTGTCGTCTTCGATTAATATCTCTCTGACCCCAAAATTATTCGCCAGATCTTTAAACATGTTGATCGCGTATGCCGGACTATAGGAGCGGACTGTGTTCCCGAAAACAGAACGGTCGCAGAATTGACACCGATTGGGGCATCCCCTTGCGAGAACAACCGAGGCGCAGGGAAACCGGTTTATCCTTGCCGGGGAGGGAATAAAAGAATCGGGAAAGCCACGCAAAAGCCGCCATGCCGGCAACGGCAGCATGTTCAGATCATCAATAAGTGGACGGCGCACGTTCAGCGAAAAATGACCCTTTCGCCTAAGCGCCGTTCCGGGAATGGTCGTGGGTATGGTTCCCGTTTCATCGATGGCCCTGAGAATTTCAGTAAATGTTCGTTCCCCCTCGCCGATGACTGCGATGTCAAAACTATTGAACTCTGCTAATGTCTCCTCCGGGAGAGAGGTAACGTGGCATCCGCCGATGATTGTAATAATTCCTTTGTCTAATTCTTTTAAACATTCCGCCAACTTTCCAGAGGCAACGATCCCCGCCGTCGTGGAACTGATTCCGGCTATGTCGGGCTTATATTCCCTTATTTCGGTTACGGTCTGTTCGATGGAAAGATTTTCAGCAGCGGCATCGATAATCCGAACATCCATCCCTTCCCGTTCAGCGACAGCAGCAAGGCATACCAAAGCATACGAAGACTCGGTGTTTCCCGCTCCGGCGAAACCGCCATATCTTTCCTCCAAAGAGATCGGTGATGAAATGAGGGCAACGCGGAGCATGATTATTTCTCTTCCATCCGCATGGCGATCAGTTGCGTCAGTCTTTTAATCTGTCGGCGCTGCAAGGAAATGACGAGGGAGAATTGCAGGCACATCAAGAACAATATCAGTATGGAAAAAAGAAAAAGCGTCGTAACGGGTGAAACAACGTCGATCTGCCTTGAAAACCAGAGGAGCCAGTCATACTTGATCACAATCAGCGGAGCCGCAACACCAACCGCCAGCCAGAGCCAGCAATAGGAAATTTCAAGCCTTCCTTTCTGAATCAATCTCACAACGAGAAAGAATAATGCCAGGCTGATCACCAGTGAGACATAAAACTGCCTAGGATACATACTGTTTCCACCTCCTTTGACTTAAAAAAACCATCACGATGGAAAGGATCATCTTGATAACGTAATACAGCGGTCTTAATCCGCCATGGATCGACGCGCCGCCCGAACGTTCCAGCATGACGACGGGGACCTCCTTCACACGAAAACCTGCATAATGCGCCATCAATAGAACATCGGCATCCGGAAAGTCATGCGGGAACTGCCCGCGTGAAAATAGTTCAAAGGCTCTCCTGTTCAGACTCTGAAAGCCCGACGTCGGATCGGTAATTTTATATCCTGTAAACACCGATAATATCAGTCCAAAAAATTTCTGCCCCACTTTACGGGCCAAGGATGTTTTATAAGTATTCCTGGGAGAGAGATATCGGCTCCCGATGACGATATCCGCTCCTCCATCTAAAACAGGGGCGAGAATTTGTGGCGCTTCATCGGGAAGGTGCTGGCCGTCGCCGTCCATCTGGACAATGAATTCATACCCGTGTTGCAACGCATAAAGATAACCCGTCTCCAAAGCGGCGCCGTAACCTAAATTTATAAGATGTGTAACTACATTGGCGCCGGCCGCGGCGGATTCACTCCCGGTATCATCCGATGAGCAGTCATTCACGACGAGTATCTTTGCCGACGGCAATATGCGCTTTACCGCCCTTACAATTTC
>Ga0209638_1003028_pt1 | contig 10154 bp, 8 predicted proteins | sample BarGraNGADG00211_FD_184490 | JGI IMG/M metagenome (GOLD analysis project Ga0209638, IMG submission 184490) | Arctic peat soil microbial communities from Barrow, Alaska - Barrow Graham LP Ref core NGADG0002-211 (SPAdes) (version 2) | ecosystem: Environmental > Terrestrial > Soil > Wetlands > Peat... | reverse complement strand
CGTCCGCCGCGGCACCGGAGTCCACCGACGCGGCCGCCCTGCCCAGCGCCGCCCGCAGCCGGTCAACCAACGGTGCGGCCGATGGAACTGAGCCGCCCCCGGCCGCCGCCGCGGCGTCCAGCGCCACCAGGGCCGCCGCGGCGTTGAGCAGTACGGCGTCGCGCACCGGGCCGCGGTCGCCGGCGAGCACCCGCCGAGTCACCTCCGCGTTGTGCGCGGCATCGGCGCCCCGCAGCGACCCGGCGGCGGCGCGGGCAAGCCCGACGTCCGCGGGGTCGAACGCGACTTCCCGGACCTCGCCGCCGGTCACCTCCCACACCCGGGACGTGGTCGTAACTGTCAGCTCGTCCAGCCCGTCGTCACCGCGAAAGAGCAGTGCCGACACTCCCCGGTCGGCCAGCACCTGGGCCATCACCGCGGCCATCCGAGCGTCGGCGACGCCCACCGACTGCGCCCGCACCCGGGCCGGGTTCGTCAGCGGTCCGAGGAAGTTGAACACCGTGGCCACGCCGAGCTCGCGCCGCGGCAGGGCCGCGTGCCGCAGCGCCGGATGAAACAGCGGGGCGAAGCAGAAGGTGATCCCTACCTCGGTCGCGCACGTGGCCACCGCCGCCGGGGGCAGGTCGACGGCGACCCCGAGCGCCTCCAGCAGGTCGGCGGACCCGCACGCCGACGACGCCGCCCGGTTGCCATGCTTGACGACCTGCGCCCCCGTCCCGGCGACCACCAGCGCAGCCATGGTCGAGATGTTCACGGTGGACGACCGGTCGCCGCCGGTGCCACAGGTGTCGACGGCGAGCCCAGTGAGCCCCAGCGGCTCCGCTCGGTCAAGCATCGTCTCGACCAGCCCGGCGACCTCGGCCGCCGTCTCGCCCTTGGCCCGCAAGCCGACGACGAAGCCGGCGACCTGGGTCGGGGTCGCCTCCCCGTCCATGATCTGCCCCATCGCCCAGGAGCAGTCGGCCGACACCAGCGACTCCCCGCGCAGCAGCGCGCTGAGCAGTGCGGGCCAGGTGGGCACGGTTGGCGGAGCTACCGCGGCCGCAGTGTTGGCGGCCTGCCGGCCCGCTCGGTGAGCAGCCGGGTCACCACCTCCACCGTGGCCATCGGGTCCACCGGGTGCGCCAGCACCGCGTCCGCCTGGGACCACTTCGCCAGCCAGGCGTCATCCCGCCGCCCGACGAGCAGCAGGATGGCCGGACAGTTTGCGACCTCGTTCTTGAGCTGGCGGCTGACGCCCATGCCACCGGTCGGCCAGGACTCCCCGTCAAGGATGCACAGGTCGATCCCGCCGGCATCCACCGCGGCCACCGCACCCTCACCGGTGTCGACCTCGACGTACTCCACTCGACCCAGCTCCCGCGACGGCCGCCCGCCGAGCGCGAAGCGGATGCGCTCCCGGACGGCCGGGTTCTCGCTGTAGACCAGCACGGTGACCGGCTCCGGGCGCGTCGACCCGGTGGTCAACGGGTTGGCGGGTCTCATGGCTTCGGCTCCCGACCTCGGCGAACTGCTGACCTGGGTACGACGACGGCTCGGCGATCGTATCCGGGCACCGGCGCAGCCAGGCGGCGGCCTGGGAGCAACGCCAGGGGCCTGGTGTGGGCGGCGACGGCGGACTATCGTAGCGACTTGTGATCTTGTTTGTGCTTGGGCTGCTCGTAGTGCTGTTCGTCGTCCTGCCACTGATTGGTGTTGCCCTCTGGTGGATCATCAGTACGGCGGTGACCGGGCTCGTGGTGGGCGGGCTCGGTCGACTCGCCGTACCGGGGCGGCAACCCATCGGCCTGCTGTGGACCATGCTGCTCGGCGTGGCTGGGTCGATGCTGGGAACGCTGGTCGGTCATGCACTCGGCGTCGGCGGCGTCGGCACGCTGCTGCTGGAGATCCTGGCTGCGGCGGCGCTGGTCGCGACGTACGTCGGGCGAAGCCGCGCTCGCATCGGGCGAGCCGACCGGCAGCTCGGCCGCGGCCGGTACTGACCGCTTCTACCGCAGTAGGTTCGCTGGCGGGCTGAGCTGGCTAGTCAGCCCAGCCGGTTGTCGGCGTAGACCGCCATGGCGTCGCGGAGGTAGCGCACCAGCGCGTCGTTACCGCCACCGATGTTTTCCCGGAACCGCTCGTCCTCGACATAGGTCTGGCCGAGACCGCGGTAGCTCTCCTGGGTGGGCGTCCAGAACAAGCAGGTCATCCGGTGGTGCTCGTCGACCAACCGCTGCACCCGCTCATCGTTGACGTCGACGCCGGCGGCCAGCAGCGGGGCGAGACCCTCGTGCACCGCGGCGTACCCGGTGCGGGCTCGCTCGGCGTCGTCCGACGACCAGCCCTGCATCCGCTGCTGGGCGCCGTCTACCGCCTCGTCGCCCCAGCGCTGCCGGGCCTCGGCGTCGTACGGGTTACGCTCGAAGCCCTTGAAGATCTTCTCCGGTGCCATCTCCGCTCCCTTCTCCAGTTCGGTGATAGTCGTCTCGACGGTGCCTACCAGTTGGTCCAGCCGCCGGCGTTCCTCGATCAGCCGGTCCCGGTGCCGCCGTAGTGCGTCCACCGTGCCCGCCGCGCTCTGGCGCTCCAGCACGCGGGCGATGTCGGCGAGCCCAAGGCCGAGCCGGCGCAGCAACAGAATCTGCTGCAGGCGCAGCAGTTCGGCCTGCTCGTAGTACCGCCGGCCGTCGGCGGCGACCCACGCCGGTGCAAGCACCCCGACCGCGTCGTAGTGTCGCAGTGTCCGCGACGTCACCCCGGACGTCCGCGCCACGTCGGCGATCGACCAGCCCACCGCCGGCCTCCTCGACCATGGTGTCCGGGCCGGCCGCTGCCGACCCGTCCCGAAGGGTACGAGTTGACGCCGCGTCAACCGCAAGCCCACATTGGCCGCCGTACGGCGTGCGCGTGGCGGCCGTCGTGGGCGCCACTGCGTAGGTGCAGCGGCGGCTCCGCGAGTGAGTGCCTATCGAAGCGAGGCAGGAGCGATGGCAGTGGTGGCGGCGCGTCCAACGGCGCCTCGGAGCGCCGGTGAACCCCGAAGGAAAAGCCTCATCGCCGCGCCGTCCATGGGTGGACCAAGCAGGTAACCCTGCGCCAGGTCGCAACCGAGCTCCTGGAGGGCGACGAGCTGAGACGGGCGTTCGACGCCTTCGGCGACGACCTCCAGACGCAGGCTGCGGCCGAGGTGCAGCACGGCTGCGAAGAAGTCGCGGTGCTCTGGCTCAGTGTCCAACGGGTCGACGAAGGCGCGGTCGATCTTGAGCATGCGAAGCGGGAAGCCGGTGAGGTGGGCCAGTGAGGAGTACCCGGTACCGAAGTCGTCGAGGGCAAGTTGGACACCCAAGGTGTCCAACGCATCGGCAACGGTGACGGCACTGTCGATGTTGGACAGCAGCGCCCCTTCGGTGATTTCCAGGATGAGCTGGTCCGCCGCAACGCCGTGTCGCCGCAGGAGCGCCGAGAGCTGGCTCGGAAAGTTGCGGTCGATCAGCTGCTGCCCGGAGAGGTTCACCGCAATCCGGAGCGGTGGACTGTCACGGGGCTGCGTCCAGGTGGCGAACTCGGCCAGCGCCGCATCCAGGACAATGTGGCTGAGCTTGCTGATCAGTCCCGCCTGCTCCGCCATCGGGATGAATCGCGACGGCGCGACCTGCCCGTACAAGGGATGGACCCAGCGGGCGAGGGCCTCGGCGCCACGCAGGACGCCGGTGCGGACGTCCACGATGGGTTGGTAGGCGACAGTGATGTCGCCCGCGGTCATGGCGGCGCTGAGGTACTGGCGGAGCTCCAGCTCGTCGAGTTCGGCCAGGTGCATGTCGGCGTGGTAGGTCTGCACGCCAATGGTGCCGGCGCGCTTGGCCGCGTACATGGCAACGTCGGCCTGCTTGAGCAGGTCGCCGGCTGAGACCTCGGCGGTGTCGGCCGAGGCGCTGGCGAGCCCGATGCTGGCCCGGACAGCGAGCGAGTGGCCATCGATACGGAACGGCTCGGTGAAGGCCTCCACCACCCGGTTAGCCACCGCCAGCGGTTCGTCGGCGCCTTCTTCGATCATTACGGCGAACTCGTCGCCGCCGAGGCGGGCGACGGTGTCGCTGCCCCGCAGACAACCGCGAAGTCGTTCAGCCACGCGGAGGAGCAGCTGGTCACCGGCCGGGTGGCCGAGCGTGTCGTTGACGAGTTTGAAGTCGTCCAGGTCGAGGCAGAGCACGGCCAGCGGGCGCAGGTCGCGGCGTTGCAGCTGGACGGCGTGCTGGAGCCGGTCGCTGAACAACGCCCGGTTGGCGAGGCCGGTGAGCGGGTCGTGGAAGGCCTGATGCACCAGTTCGTCCTCGCGGGCGGCGACGGTGGTCAGGAGCCGCCGGTTGTCGGCCAGGGTGAGGAACTGGCGGACCAGGACCACGATGACCAGCGACAGCGCCGCCGCCGGCACCGGACCGGAACGCAGCCCTGGCAGTAACCGGGGCAGGCCAACTGCTCCGGCGAACAGCATCGGTAGGTAGGGCAGCCACAGTTGGTCCCGGTGCGGCGCAGATGGCTCCTGCGTGCTGTCGATCGGCTGCTGGCTGCTGCCCAACGCTGCCAGGCCGAAGAGCAAGAACGCCGCGGACCATCCGATGTCGACTGGATTGACGGTGCCGTACCGGCCGGTGGCGGTGAGGTAGGTGAACGCACTGTCGGAGAACGCAATCAGGGTCATCCCGGCGCCGAGCAGACCAACGGTGCGGCGCTGCGCGCGGCTGACTTTGGCCAGGATGAGCACGGTCATCGTCACGAGCACGATGTCGGTGACCGGATAGGCCAGGGAGACGCCGAAGGCGAACCGACTGTCGCCGCCAGCTTGGTAGACGGCGCCGAGGGTGGTCATCCAGGAAACCACGAACAGGGAGACGGCGACGATGATCCCGTCCAACAACAGCCGGCCACGGGCGCGGTCCGGGTGATCGCGCGGGAAGAGCACTAGCGCCAGCGCAGCGAAGACCGGGAAGAGCAGGTACCCCGCGTCGGCAAGGGAGGGGAACGGGTTCTCCCGACCGAGCCCCACCTCGTAGTAGGACCACAACGCCTCGCCGGCGGACCAGGCGGCCAGCCCGGCAGCCAACGCCAACCACGAATCGCGATGACGTCCCGCACTGCGCCGAGCGGTCCGCAGACAGCAGACCGTCGCAAAGAGAGCGAACGCCAACGATCCGATGTCGTCAGCGGCCGTGGTGACCGCATCGCCGCCCCAACGTCGCCACATCCACCCGGCGAACGCCAGCAGCAGCACGGCGCCGGCGAACGCGACGCTGCCGGCTTTCCTGATCGACATCCGACCTCCCTGGACTCGATCGTCACGTCGTCGCCTCGATCGAGTCCGGCCCGGCGCAATCACCCGAATGGCCGGTGGTCAGCCGTCACTGACCCCGACGCCTGGGCAACTGGGGCAACTGGGGCAGCGCGGACACCGGGCCGCCAGGCACCCCGCTGCCCCTCTTTCGCGCCGATGTTGAGCCCACGTGCGCATCAGGTCACCGGATACACACGTGGGCTCAACATCGGCGTCACGGAACTCAAGATGGGCGTTTCCCAGCGGTCCGGACCGGGCCGAGGAGGGACAGGAAACCTCGGCTATCCGCACGACCGGTGGACCGGTGCAGGCCGGTATCTGCTGGTCGTACTGACCGAGGCGATGGATGGGCGCGACTACGAGGTCACCGTGAGAGACCGATGCCTAGCGCCAGACCTTCGGACGCAAGGTAACGTGAAGCAGATGAGCAAGCAGGACGAAAGGATAGTCGCGACAGTAGCCCAGAGTAACGGTGCCGTGAACCCGAACTGATTGCTTGTTCCACACAACGCCGGCGGCCCGACTAACCGCTGAGCCGGGCCAGTTTGATGCAGGACGCGATCACGGGGTGGTACGGATGGCAACCTCGTTAGCCCCATTCACGTTGTGCGAGACCGTCGCCCCCCATCCCGAGGGATGAGCGAGCCGGTCTAAAGCTCCCTATCATGGACGAGGCGACCCGGATCGCGCTGCTGGAAATCAAGGGCAGCTTGGCCGAGTTGCGGCTGAACGTCACTGAGCGGTTCACCACTGTCAATGATCGGTTCGCCGACGTGAACACCAAGTTGGACACGATCATCGACGTACTCACCGAGTTTCGCCGGGAGTACGCCGAGCACACCCACTAGATGATCGACTCCGTGACGCTGGTGTTGGTCTGCTACTCGACCTGAACAACTCGAAGCGGCTTCCCTTGTAGCGCAGCGATTGTGACGGTCGCGACGTCGGGATCGCGGGCCTGAGTGACGAGATCATTGAATGGGGCCGGTCGGTCGAGGTATGGGATTCGGGTGCCGCGGACACGGGCGGAGCAGGTGAGCTTGCAGGAGGCGGTGCTGCCGCCGACGACGAGCGTGTTGCTGTCAGCGTTGCTGTCAACCGCCCCGCGACCCCCTTTGGCGACTAAGCTCGCACCCCGCTGACCTGCGCTTTCCCCTGTCGGGACGACAGGATTTGAACCTGCGACCCCTTGACCCCCAGTCAAGTGCGCTACCAAGCTGCGCCACGTCCCGGCACCCGGCGTACGCCGACGAGGCGGCGACCGAGCCTGTCGACTCTATCGCACCGACGACCGCCGTCAGCCGCGTCGCTTCTCCCGCACCTTGACGCTGATCTCAATCGGGGTCCCGACGAAACCGAAGTCGGACCGCAGCCGTCGTTCGATGTAGCGGCGGTAGCCGGCCTCCAGGAAACCGCTGGCGAACAGCACGAACCGCGGCGGCCGGGTGCCGGCCTGGGTGGCGAACAAGACCTTGGGCTGCTTGCCACCGCGCACCGGCGGCGGGGTGGCCGCGATCAGCTCACCGAGCCAGGAGTTCAGCCGCCCGGTCGAGATCCGCTGCTCCCAGCCCGCCAACGCCGTTCGCAACGCCGGGGTCAGCCGCTCCACCGACCGCCCGGTCAGCGCGGAGATGTTGACCCGCGGCGCCCACGCCACCCGGGCCAGATCACGCTCCACCTCCCGGTCCAGCGTCAACCGGCGGTCCTCGTCGAGCAGGTCCCACTTGTTCATCGCCAGCACCAACGCCCGGCCGGTCTCGATCACGGTGGCGATGACGCGCTGGTCCTGCTCGGACAACGGTTCGCTGACGTCGAGCAGCACGATGGCCACCTCGGCCGCATCCAGCGCCGACTGGGTGCGCAGGCTGGCGTAGAACTCCGCGCCGGAGGCCTCCCGGACCCGGCGGCGCAGGCCGGCGGTGTCGACAAAGCGCCAGGTCACCTCCCCCAAGGTCACGATCGAGTCGACCGGGTCTCGGGTGGTACCAGCGACGCTGTCCACCAGCGCCCGCTCCTGCCCGGTGAGCCGGTTGAGCAGGCTCGACTTGCCGACGTTGGGCCGACCGAGCAGCGCCACCCGGCGCGGGCCGCCCTCAACGTCGAAGCGGTCCGCCGGAGCTTCCGGCAGCGCGTCCAGGATCGCGTCGAGCAGGTCACCGCTTCCGCGGCCGTGCAGCGCGCTCACCGGCCGCGGTTCCCCAAGTCCCAGCGACCACAGCGCCGCGGCGTCGGCCTCCCCGCGCTCGTCGTCGACCTTGTTGACCGCCAGCACCACCGGCTTGCCGGCGCGCCGAAGAACGCGCACGACAGCCTCATCGGCATCGGTGGCACCGACCGGGCCGTCCACCACGAGCAGTACGGCGTCCGCCGCCGCCGCCGCGACCTCGGCCTGAGCCGACACCCGGGCCGCCATCCCGGCGGCGTCGGGGTCCCAGCCACCGGTGTCCACCACGGTGAACCGGCGGCCGCGCCACAGCGCGTCGTAGGTGACCCGGTCCCGGGTGACGCCGGGCACGTCTTCGACCACGGCCTCGCGGCGGCCCAGGATCCGGTTGACCAGCGTCGACTTGCCGACGTTGGGACGTCCCACGACGGCGAGCACCGGCTGTGCGCCGATCTCGGCCGGCTCTGCATCGTCAAGCGGGCCCGCGGCCGGGTCACTGACCGCAAAGCCGGCCGGTGGGCTGGTCATGCTCGCCCGTCTGACAAGACGGAGGCATCTACGGCGCGGCGCGGCGCCTGAGCACACAACGCCAGCACCGCCTCGACCACCTCGTCGACGCCGAGGTCGGTCGAGTCGAGCTCGACGGCGTCGGCGGCCCGGACCAGTGGGCTGACCGCGCGGCCGCTGTCGAGCCGATCGCGGTGGGTGAGCTCGGCGCGGGCCAAGGTGAACCGATCGGCCGGCGCAGTGTCGGCTCCCGCGGCGTACTCGGGGTCCATGGCGCGCCGATGCGCCCGCGCGTCGCCGGCCGCGGTCAGGAAGATCTTGACCGGCGCGTCCGGCACCACGACGGTGCCGATGTCGCGGCCCTCGACCACGATGCCGCCGGACCCGACGATCTCCCGTTGGCGAGTGACGATCCGGCTGCGCACCTCGGGCACGGCCGAGACCGGGCTCACCGCCGCGGACACCTCTCGGCTGCGAATCAGGTCCCCGAGCCGAGTGCCGCTCGCAGCGACCCAGGGATCGTCGGGGTCGGTGCCGACAGCCAGGTCCAGGCCGGCCGCCAGCGCAACCACCGCCACGGCGTCCGACGGGTCGGCGTCGGCGGCCAGGACCGCCCAGGCCACCGCCCGGTACATGGCACCGGTGTCGAGGTAGCGCAGACCGAGCCGGCGGGCCACTGCGCGGGAGACGGTGGACTTGCCGGCCCCGGACGGGCCGTCCACCGCGACCACCAGCGTCGCCGCAGCCGAATCGGGCAAGCCGGCGGAGGAGGTGTTCACGAGGCTCCTTGTTGGGGCGGTCGGGCCGCCCGGGTCGAGCCGAGCAGTGACCCGGGCAAGTGGACCACCTGGTGCCCAGCGTAGCCGGGGCGGCTCAGCTGAACTCAGCGCAGCCCGCGTCGCACTTTCTAGCGAAGATCGACCTGCGCGACCGGGCAGGCCCAGGCGACCAGCGGAACTTGCAGCGGTAAGCGCCCATAGGCGATCACCCGCTCGGTTACCGACCGATCCGACCGGTTCACAGCCAACTGGACGTCGCCGAGAGCACGGCGTTGTACAAGGTTGTGGCGAGCAGCGCGCCCTGCCAGCGGGTGGCGGGAGTGGCGAGCGGCGCGCCGTCACCAGCTCGGCCGCCCCGCTGGGTACCCGTCACGCCAGTGCGTCGAGGACGGGAACGGCGTAGCCGGTGAACGCGCCGTCGGCGGTGACCACGGTTAGTTACCTGCGGGCGCCACCTCTTCGTCCCGAGCCAAGCCGTCATTTCCGCACGACGCCACCCGATGCATGAGCCGTCTGCTCAACGCGTCCGCTCGACCGCTGGGTCGGGTGCGTGCACCGCCCAACCTCGAGCCCGCAGCACGGCCAGCAGCCGGTCCACCCCGTCGGGCTGGACCGCCAGCTCCGCCACCCCGACCGGCCGGCCGGGGGCGTGCTCGATGCCGACGTCTTCGATGTTGACCCCGGCGGCATCGGCGTCGGCGAACAACCGGGCCAGCCGGCCCGGGGCGTCCTCCACGACCACCGGCACGGTGGCGAACTCCCCGCTCGGTACGCCGTGTTTGCCCGGCAGCCGGGCCCGGCCGGCGTTCCCCCGCCGGACCACTTCGGCGACGGCCTCGGGCGCCAACCCGCCCACCGGCCCGGCCCCGCGCCCCTCACCGGCGCCCGACCGCAGCGCGGCCAGCAGGTCGTCAAGGTCGGCGGCGTACGCCTCGAGCACCTCGAGCACCGGGCCGGCGTTGGCGTCCACCACCTCCGCCCACAGTCGCGGGTCCGAGGCGGCGATCCGGGTGGTGTCGCGCAGCCCCTGCCCGGCCAGGCTCACCGCCAACTCCGGGGCGTCGGCCAGCCGGGCGGCCAACAGGCTGGCCACCAGCTGGGGCACGTGGCTGACCAGTCCGAGCGCCCGGTCGTGCTCGACCGGCGACATCTCCACCACTGTCGCGCCGCACGCCCGGGCGACCTCGGCCGCGGCGGCCCGCGCCTTCTCGAGGTCGCCGACCCTGAAGCCTACGTGCGCCAGGCCAAGCAAGGGTAACTCCTGGCCGCCCGCAACCCCGCCCAGCAGCCAGAGCCAAAAGAATAATCGCATGATCCGGTTTCCTCTCATCTAAAACATCTTCAAGCGATAGCTCTTTTCCGTCAGGCTCTTCACTTCATCGTCCGCGAACGG